>OBLO01004057.1_pt1 | contig 9970 bp, 10 predicted proteins | sample 1519401 | NCBI WGS metagenome assembly OBLO01 (sample SAMEA2602897, study PRJEB22501) | metagenome | reverse complement strand
AGAAAAGAGCATCCAGGAAATCGCCGACAGCCTTTTCATCTCCCGAAGAACCTGTCAGCGCTATATCACATCCATTTATGAAAAGGTCGGTGCAAAATCCCGGATGGGACTGTACCAGTCCTACATCGAATGGCAGCGCAAAAACCTGTAACCGGAGCTGAAATTATATTTCCGTAAGGTCTTGCTTTCTAAGTCTCAGCAACCAGCTCTCTTAAAATATCTGAATACGTCACAAGCCGGACATTGCCAAGATGTTCGGCTTTTTCTGATTTTTCCCCTGGCGCACCAGCGCCAAACCGCATTTTTCGCCGTTTTGGCGCGCATACGGCATACCCGGATGACCGCCCGACGCGTAGACTGAAGGTAACAATAAAACTGCAAAACGGAAAATGCCCGCCTGACGCAAACCGCAGCACAGCGTTCAATGCAGTCGCATTTTCCTTCGGAAAACAAGGAGGACTCTATGAAGCAGTGTGATAATGGTCATTTCTATGATGAAGCAAGATTTGAAAGCTGTCCGTATTGCAAGGAGAATACAGGGATCGGAAAGACGATGGCTGCAGCGGATATCGGCAAGACAGTGGCTGCCTTTCCGGGCAATCCTGCTGCAGCAGCTGCGACAGCCTTCGACAGCGGCAAAACAGTCGCTGTGATGAAAAAGAAAATCGGTATTGATCCGGCAGTCGGCTTTTTGATCTGCATCGAAGGTCCACACCGCGGAACGGATTTCCGTCTCGTTTCAGGAAGAAACTTTATCGGCCGGGCTGCCGCGATGGATGTTTCCCTGCCAGACGATGATACCGTATCCCGTGAAAGCCATGCACTGGTCACTTACGATGCCAAACACAATGCCTTTTCCCTTTCGCCCGGGCAGGGACGCGGCATTACCTACTGCAATGATGAACAGGTCGAAATGGTTCATCCACTCAAAGCATACGACATCATCGAGGTCGGGAAAAGCCGACTGCTTTTCCTGCCTCTTTGCAGCCAACAGTTTCAGTGGAGCGAGGAATAGCCCATGTTCTTTTTTAAAAAGCGAAAAAAAGTACAGACTCAGCAGCAGCCATCCGAACCAGCACCGGAGTCGCTTTGCGTTACCACCGTTCTGACTTCGGAACAGACCTCTATTCTGGACATTGCAAACCTGCAGGGAATCGGACAGCGTGAGCAGCAGCAGAATGCCTTCGGAATTTCTCCGGCAGACCGCTATGAAACAGACGGAATTTTAGCCGTTCTCTGTGACGGCATGGGCGGAATGGCGGAAGGACAACGGATCGCAATTCAAACCGTATCCTGTCTGTTAAACCATTTCCCATTTCCTGAGCCGCAGACAAAAGCTGTATCGGAGCTGATCTTTACATGCACCCGGAAGATCTATCAACAGTTTTACGGCCACGGCGGCTGCACCCTTGTCGCTGCCTGGATTTTGGGAAATCAACTGCACTTCTGGAGCGTCGGAGACAGCGACCTTTTTCTGCTCCGGGAACATCAGCTCTATGCATTAAACACCCGACAGGAATTTCAAAAGGACCTGCTGCTGCGTTCCTTTCACGGTGCATTTCCCATCGAGGAAGCTTTTTCTGACCCTCAGGCGCACTTTCCCAATATATCGGGAAGGAGGAGGTCACGCCGGACCGCACCCACATTCCACTTTCCCTTTTTCCGGGCGATACCCTGCTGTTATGCTCCGACGGAATCAGCGATCCACTGACCCTGAAACAAATCCGCGAGGCGATGGAGCTTCCGGTTCAGGACTGCTGCAGTGCGCTCGAAACAGCAATCCGAAAAGCCGCACTTCCCACACAGGATAACTATACCGCAATCGTTTTACATTATTACGGGGAAAAGGAGAATACCGAATGAAAACCAAACGAATCTCTTCCAAACAGCTGATCGCCCTTGTGCTGATCCTGATCGGCGCTGTCTCATCCATTTTCGGCATCACAGGGCTGACCAAAAGCTCCTCTGAGGATCCCTATGAATCCAGAAACGGTATCGTCATGGTCTATGCGACAGTCTATGACAACGAAGGAAACAGCGAAGCCGGGATGGGAACCGGCTGGGCCATCGGCACGCCCGGACAGCCGATTCAGTACATCGTGACAAACGGGCATGTCGTCAATAAAGCCTATACCTATCCCCGCTATGATTCCAGTCTTTACGGAGGGGAAATTGATGTCTTTTTTTCCGCAGCGGAAAACGACTATGTAAAAGCCAAGGTCGTCTACTTTTCCCCTCAGGAGGAAAAGGATATCGCCATCCTGCAGCTGCCCTCCCCGACGGATAAGCGGACTGCCCTGACGCTGCGCGACTCCGGCGACATCAAGATCGGCGACACCGCCTACGCGCTCGGCTATCCCGGCAATTCCTCCCAGCGTCAGGATTTTGCCACCTACGATATAGACGATATTACAATCACCCGAGGCATCATCAGCAAACGCACAACCACCTCTTTTTCCACCTATGAGGCATTTCAGATGGACGTTTCCATCGCTCCCGGCAACTCCGGCGGTCCTCTGGTCGATGAAAAAGGAAACGTAATCGGTATCAACGTTGCAGGCGCCATTGATCCCAATACCGGGCTGAGCCTTGGCATGAACTATGCCATCATCATCAACGAGCTGACGAAAATCCTGGATGTTGAGCGCATTCCCTACACGTTTTCGGGCTCTGGTTTTTCCCTGTTCCACGGTCCCGGCAGTGCTGTGCTGCTCCTACTCGGCATTCTGTTGATCGCAGCGGGCACGTTTTTCTTCTGGAAGGAAAGGAAGGATACAGCCAGCGTTACAAATAGCCGCAGCGGCCTGGCAGATCGAAGCAGCAGCCTGGGCGACGGTCTGGCGAATGGCTCAGCAAGCGGCTTAAACGGCAATCCTGTACACTCCGGTGCGGCAGGCAGCTCCAGTGCTCATGCGATCCTGCGTGGAATGACCGGCAGCTACGCAGGGCAGAGCTTCGACCTGCTCAAGGGAAAGGTTACCATCGGCAGAGATCCTGCGTTCTGCAACATCGTTTATGAAAAGAGCACGCCCGGCATCAGCAGCCGCCACTGCCAGCTTTCCTACAATCCGGGGGAAGGCTGCTTCGTCCTGACCGACCTCGGTTCCTCCTATGGAACCTTTCTTGGAAATGGGAAAAAGCTCGCCCCGAACGTCCCCGAAAAGCTCTATCCCGGAGATACGTTCTTCCTCTGCGATCCCTCAAACCGTTTTCTCGTTGCAAAGGAATAAACGAGATTTGTGTCTGCGCGCACTTGACACAAACTCGGCATGCACAAAAAACGTGCGCAGAAATGAGAGAACCTATGACTGCATCTGATACGATTTCTGCCAGAACAGGTCTTTCCTGTGCGGCTCTCCTTGAAACACGGCTGGTCGAGCTTTCCTCCGATACGCTTTCTTTTCCCGAAGCTGCCGTCTTTTACCATCTGATGGCAGATGGTCGGCTGCAAAAAGAGACTTCCCTCCCGGTGCTTTTGCCGGGGGAAGGCAGCCTTGTCTGCTGCGGAGATTTTTATATTGAACCTTTGGAAATCCAGATTGAATTTTCAAAAGCCAACAACGCGACAGACTGGCTCGTAGGGCTGCTGTTTCGCCATACGGAACGCATCCGCAGCATCGATGGAACGCTTTTCGTTCTGACCTGCATCAGCCGTCCCGATGCGATCTCGCCAGCCTTTTCCTAATACACCGGAACATTTTACAACTGTCTATCATCAAAAGCCGCTTTTGCGGCGGAATGTGAGGAATTATGAATCCCGAACGTATCTGTTACGGCTGCTTTTCCGAAAAAGAACCCGGCACGGTCTGCCCTGTCTGCGGGTTCGATGAAACAAAGCAGCAGCCCTATCTCGCCCTTCCCCTGGGCACAATTGTAAACGGCCGCTACCTGATCGGCAAAGTCCTCGGCATCGGTGGCTTCGGCATTACCTACCTCGGCTTTGACCTGACCCTCGAAATCAAAGTCGCCATCAAAGAATATATGCCCTCCGCCATGGCTACCCGGAATACCGACCGCTATACTGTCGTTCTGACCAGTCATCAGGAAAAGGATTATCAATCCGGAATGGAACGTTTTCTGGAGGAAGCACGCATTCTGGCAAAGCTCCAGAACACACCGAATATCGTTTCCGTCCAGAACTATTTCCGGGAAAACAACACCGCATACTTCGTCATGGAATACGTGAACGGCACCAGTCTAAAAGCCTATCTTGCTGCGCACGGGGAAAAAATTTCCTGCGAAGAAGCATTAAAAATCCTGCTGCCTGTTATGAACGCGCTCGTTTCTGTCCACTCCATGCAGCTTTTGCACCGGGATATCAGCCCAGACAACATTTACCTGACCGCCGACGGTGACAGCAGGCTTCTGGACTTCGGCGCAGCGCGCTTTGCTTCCGGTGATGGGAAAAGCGTTTCCGTTATTCTAAAGCATGGCTATGCCCCGGAGGAGCAATACTCTTCCCATGGAAATCAGGGACCCTGGACAGACGTTTATGCCATGGGTGCAACGCTTTACCGCTGCATCACCGGAATTCTTCCGCCGGATTCCATCGAACGGATTCACGGCGATACGCTCAAACGCCCCTCCGAGCTTGACATCTCCATTTCCCCTGCCATCGAACAGGCGATTCTGAAGGCGCTCAGCATCCGTACGGAAGACCGCTTCATGAGCATGGAAGCCTTTATCTGCGCGCTGAACGGGGATGTCGCAACTGCATCGGCACAATCGCCATCCCCCGGATCAACGGCAAACGCACCGCAGCCATATTCCGGCGCGGTGTCTTCCCGACCTGCCACATTTTTTGCTGTCCTGTCGGCACATCTGAAACAAAATCCGCTTCTGGCAGTCGCTCTTGGCGGCGCTCTGGTGGCGGCAGTTGCCCTCGTCCTCTTTTTGCCCCTTTCCGGAAAATCCGGAAAAAATACCAGCTACACAAACTCTGCTTCGTCCATGAATCCTTCTTCTGCATCTGCACCTCCCGGTTCGGATACGCCGACGCCCTCCCAAACCCCGCCCGGGCAGGATCCAGACGCACCGGACGATCCTTCTTCCGGCGATTCAAACGACAGCACCGGTACGGAAGTTGTCACCTATGATCTCGGAATTTTAAATGCTACCATCGACGTTCCGGCAGAGTATAGCGTTTCAGATGATGGTTTTACTTTTACCAACAATGCCAGAAACTGCCGGATCGAAACCAGCTTCAACTGGGCTACAATTATTCCGATCTATTCCCTTGCCGACATCGAAAACTACCGGGAGGATATTGTTTCCTCCTACGCAGAGGGCTACGGTCTTACCGACGCCATGATTCTGACCGCAGGACCGGACGATTTCGGCGGACAGTCCGCTTACCAGATTTTCTTCCAGGGAACAGATTCCAGCCAGACCACCCTGCAGCATGTACTGCTTGCAGTAGAAGGAAGGAATGACTTTGGCGCATATCTGCTCGTCGGCTCCTATCCAAAGGATTCCGAAACAGACCACACACAGATTTACAACAGTCTGACATCCTTTCGTATAAATGGTCCTGTGGATATTACCTACGAGCGCTATTGCGACACCGCTGCAGGCATCCAATGCATCACGGATTCCACTCAGATCAGCAGCACAAGACGCAGCAGCTTTACGCTTCCAAACGGCAACAGCGGAACCGCCCTCCTTCTTTTCCTTTCCTCCAACGAAGAGGAATATATTGAGGTGGAGCAGGGACTTTCTGCCGGAAAAAACGCAGACGAATGTATTGCTTACCTTTCCGGCATCTGGGAAGATGTCTCCGGCGCTTCCCTTTCGGAGATCATGACAGAAAGCCGTGAAGACGATATTGTCTGGCAATTTCGGATCGTTTCTCACGATTCTGATATTTCTATCTTCGCTGCAGCTGATATCGACGGTGTCCCCTATATCGTCGGTGCAAGCACATCCGAAGAAAATATTGATAACTCCAGCAATGTGCTTGCCGAAATAATAGGCACGCTGCGTCCGCTGTAAGTCTGCAGCATTTGCAGCATTGAAAAAAGCAAAAAACGCCAGTTTTCATTGGAAAATGTAATAGGAGGGCTCTCTCATGTTCACGCTCAAACAGGATCTAGGCTGTCCGCGGCGTATGACCGTCTATGCGATTTTTGATATTCTGGATCGCCTGAAAAGCTCCTATGACCAAGTTATGACCGGTGATATTCAGGCGCAGGTTTCCGTATTTGGCAAAGAATGTCTCTGTGCCTTTGCAGTTACGGAAAGCTCTCTGGATACCTCAATTCTCCACATCACTCTCCTGCAGCCGATTTCCGACATGACAAAGGAGGACGAGCAACTCGTCCTCCTCTATCTCATGGAACATATTCTTCTTCATATTGATGAAGTTCTGGTACACTGAAAATCATTTTTGTCCAGCTTTCGATAATACCACATGTTTAACAGTGCCGCAAATATCCACGCCAGCGGATAGGCCATTGCCAGTCCCGGAAAGCCCCAGATACGGCTTAAGCAAAGTGCTGCAAAAACACGCATGAGAAGCTCCAAAAATCCGCCCATCATCGGGATCTTCGTATTTCCGGTTCCCTGCACCGCGCCCCGGTAGGTGAACAACAGCGCCGCACACCATAAGCAGCTGGCTTCAATACTGTTGTAAATTCTGGACAGCCGGATCACCTCTACTGCACCGCTTCCAACGAAAATCGAAACGAGCGGCTTACAGAACACAATAATCAATCCGCCTACCACAACACTGAAAAAGAGACAGCTCAAAAGGGAAACCTTCATTCCTTTTCGAATTCTCTGGTATTGCTTCGCACCGAAATTCTGTGCTGTAAACGTTACCATGGCAACTGCGATCGAATACATCGGCATCACGACAAAGGTTTCCAGCTTATTACATGCAGTGTATGCCGCAATCGCATCTGCCCCCATCCCGTTTAACGCACTCTGAAATACCATCATTCCGATGCCCGTAATGGAGTCCTGAATGGAAAGCGGCAGCCCTACCCGGAGGTGATCCGCTAAAAAAGCAAATGATATTTTAAAATCTTCTTTTCTGACACGCAGCTGCGGATATTTCCGAAAGCTGTAGATCAGACAACCGACCCCGGAAAGGCTTTGGGCCAGGATCGTCGCTGCAGCTGCTCCGACCACGTCCATATGAAACGCCAGAATAAACACAAAATCCAGTATAATATTCAACACAGAGGAAATGATCAGAAAAATAAGCGGTACTTTACTGTTTCCGATCGCCCTCAAAAGGCTTGATTCCACGTTGTATAAAAGCTGTCCTCCAAGTCCGATAAAGCAGACCAGCTGATAAGCATACGCACGCTGAAACAGATTTTCCGGCATATTCAAAATATGCAAAAGCCCCGGCAGACAGACAATACCTACCACGGTACAAAGCAGGGAAACCACCGCCCAGATCATATAGATCACTGCTGTGGAACGTCTCGCATTTTCCGTTTTCCCAGCGCCAATAAACTGAGATGTCACAACTGTCACACCGCCCGCAAGACCAGAGCAAAATCCAAACACCAGAAACTGCAGGCTCCCGATGCTTCCTACTGACGCCAACGCGTCAGAACCAAGGGTACGTCCCACGATGATCGTATCCACAGCAGAATACAGCTGTTGAAATACATTTCCTGCCAGGATCGGCAGCATAAACATCAAGATCGTCTGGAAAACATCTCCCTTTGTCAAATCGTATTTTCTTTCCAATTTCTTCTTCCAAACCTTTCCTTCGAAATAGTCTCTGTCTTTTTCCCTTTACACTGACATCGGGCAGCTTCTTCTTTCTTCCCGATCCATGTCTCCTCTCTCGTATCTGGCATTGAATTCCATGTTGATGTCACGGATTTCTTTTTTGCCGTCAATGTAATCCTGATACATATCCGCAAGTCCCGCCATACAGCCGTCGCAGCTGGCGGACAGATTGCCAAGTGCCTCCTCCACGATCTGTTTGCGTTCCTCGCAAGTGGTTTCTTTAATCAGATATCCTGCCATTTTCCATCCTTTCCGTCCGGATCTTCCGGGCATTCTTTGTTTTTTACAAACTGTTCAGTACCCTCACAGTTACGTTTTTTTACTTTTATCTGGTGCTTTCGCTTGTCAGGATCTCCTGCAGACGCTTTTCCATCTTCTCCACCTGATCTGCATAATCCCAGGCGATGTTGTTCTGCTGCCCGATATCATAATCCATATTGTAAAGCTGCGGATCCTTTGATAAACCGGTTTCAATTCTGGTAAAGGGCATATATGGAGCTCCTTCGCTGGGAGATAAGTATACCCAGCTGCCGCAGCGCAGCATTTTTCCGCAGGATAAGTCCTCTGTCATCAGTTCTGATCTGCCTGCAGGATCCTCTCCGATCAGTGCCGCATACCTGTCCTGGCTGTCTACTGCGCTGTCCTCTCTTGTTTCGATGCCAAGCATATGTGCAAAGGAAGCATACAGATCTACCTGACTGATCAGCGCCTCAGAAACACCCCGATGCTTCAGCGCAGAACTGTATACAATAAACGGAATCCTTGTACCACCGTCAAATTTGCTGTATTTTCCGCCTCTCAGCGGTCCTGCTGCCCGATGCGTCCCATTTAATTCATATGCTCTGTCCAGATAACCATCATCCAGTACCGGTCCATTATCACTGGAAAAAATAATCATGGTGTTATCCAGAATCCCTTCTTTTTCCAGCGCAGCCATCACTTCTCCAACGCACCAGTCAAGCTCTGCGATCACATCCCCTCTGGGTCCCAGTCCGGTCGCGCCCTCAAAGCGTGCAGAAGGCACGCGGGGTACATGGGGCTGATGAAGGGCATAATACAAAAAGAATGGTTTTTCTGCCCTGCAGCTGTCTGAAATAAACCGCGTTGCCCGATTTAAAAAGGTTTCTGCCAGCTCTTCATCCTTCCAGACTGCTTTGCTTCCGCCGCGCATATAGCCAATCCTTCCGATGCCGTTTACAATGCTCTTATCGTGTCCGTGAGAAGAGCGCACGCGCAGAAGCTCCGGATTTTTATAATACGTTGGAATATCCTCAAAGGGAGATTCTGCTTCGTAGGAAACCTCGATCGGATCTTTTGGATCCAGGTTTACCACCGAGCGTCCCTCTAAGAATACACAGGGCACACGGTCTGCCGTTGCCGGAAAAATAAATGATTCCTCAAAACCAAGGTCTATCGGTGTCAGATTGATCTCCTGATTCCAGTCGATCGGTTTGCTGCCATCTCCCAGCCCCAGGTGCCATTTTCCAACAATTCCGGTATGATACCCCGCTCTCTGAAACAGCTTTGGAACGGTATCAAGCTCTCTTTTGATAATACAGCCCGCATCTCCCGGCAGGATATGTGCCTGCTCATTCCGGAACGGATAACGCCCTGTCAGGATACTGAAGCGTGCAGGCGTACAAACCGCAGAGGTAGAATATGCGTTGGTAAATTTCAATCCTTCTGCACACAGCCTGTCCAGATTCGGGGTGTCGATCTTCCTGCTCCCATAGCATCCAAGATCCCCAAAACCAAGATCATCGGCATAAATGATTACAACATTTTGCTGTGCCGATTTTTTCACAGCCTGTTTTCCTTGTCTGAACATAATAAGCAATCCTCCTTTTCACCCTGGGCATCCTATAGATGATAGTATATCAGATTTCTGAAAGACTGTTCAAAAAAAATAGGGAACCAAACAATAGAATACACGCGCTGTGAGCATTCTATTGTCATGAAGAAAAAGATTTCCTTTGCAAAACGAACATCAGTTCGTGTATAATATAAAAAAGCCGCTGCAATGTTGTAAAAAAGAATGTGCCTTGGCACATTCTCGCGCCGAGGCGCGGTTGCCTCGGCAACCATCTACCCTTGCGCCGAGTGCGCATCCTCGCGGAGCGTTTTTATTTCATAGGACGCATTTTCCTATGAAATAAAGAAAGGAGACCCACATTTCATGGAAGACCGCATCTATATTGCCATCGACTTAAAGTCCTTTTAC
>OBLO01004055.1_pt1 | contig 9971 bp, 10 predicted proteins | sample 1519401 | NCBI WGS metagenome assembly OBLO01 (sample SAMEA2602897, study PRJEB22501) | metagenome | reverse complement strand
CCTCATTGTCGGTGACAATATTCTGAATGCTGCCGCCAAGTGCGGTCTCGATCGCCGTCTCGTACTTTTTCTCCGCCTGCAGAAGATCCGCCACAACGCCGTGGATGCCGGGATTCCGGTCTTTCTGCTCCATGACCTTCCGAATACTGTTTCCATAGCCGTCGTACCGCTCGGTGATGTTCTTTAAGGATTCGAGCCTTGACGCTTCTCTGTGGTAATTGGTCTGGCCGGCTTCCATCTCTTTCGTCTGGTTCGAGAGATCCGCCGTCAGCGCGGTAATCTTCTGATCTGCCTCCTGGTACTGCTGTTTCAGGCTGCTTACCGTCTCTTCGAGCGCTTCAAACGCGTTCTGCAGTTCTTCCATCTGCCCGTTCTGTTCGGACTCGCTCGTCTTTAAATGCAGCACCCTCTGGCTTAATTCTGCCTTTCGGATGCCGATCTGCTCGAGCATCGCATCGTAGCGCTGCATTTTTCCCTTCGTGGAACCCCGCTGGTTCAGAAGGCCGATGACTTCGCTCTTATCCTGTTCACTCTGCAGCTCGACTGCCTGGATCTGCCCCTGGCATTCCGAGAGAGCGGCCTCTTTCTCACTCTTTTCCGTCTCTGACGCAAGAAGTGCTTCATGAAGCCCGTCCTTTTCTGCCTGATATGTATTTTTTTCTGCCGTCTTTGTGCGGCTCTCCGCGCGGATCGCCTCCAGACGTTCTCTTAATGTGTCGCTGTTCCTCTCCGATGCATGAATCTGCTCATTCAACACCTCGATCTGGTTTTCGAGCTGCTGACGTTTCAGTGCATTCTCCCCCGCCTGATCGCGCGCAGAAAGAATCGTCTGGTCCAGTTTTTCCTGCTCCTGTTCCAGCTTTTCATACTCCTGCTTCGTATGCTCAAAAGCCTCTTTCGTGCTCTTTAACTGCTCTTCTGTAATCCGGTACCGGTCTTCTACTTTCGCGAGATCGTTCCGGATGCGCTCCATCTCGAGCAGAAACATATTGATATCGAGGAGCTTTAATTCCTCTTTCTTCTTTAAATAAATCTTTGCCGTCTCAGACTGGCGTTCCAGCGGCTCTAACTGCCTTGTCAGTTCCGAGAGAATGTCGTTGACGCGCACCAGATTCTGCTGCTCTTCCGCCAGCTTCTTTTCGGTCACGGCCTTCCTTCTCTTGAATTTGACAATTCCTGCCGCCTCGTCAAACAGCTCCCGGCGCTCTTCCGGCTTACCACTTAAAATCTTATCAATCTGACCCTGTCCGATGATGGAATAGCCTTCTTTTCCGATACCGGTATCGTAGAACAGCTCGTTGATGTCCTTTAACCGGCACGATGCGCCGTTCATCAGATACTCGCTCTCACCGGAGCGGTAGAGCCGTCTCGTCACCGTGACTTCCTCGAAATCGACATTCAGCTTGTGGTCGGAATTGTCGAGTGTAATTGCAACCGACGCGTAGCCGAGCGGCTTTCTCGTCTCGGTTCCGGAGAAAATAACATCCTGCATATTTCCGCCGCGGAGCTGCTTGGCGCTCTGTTCGCCGAGCACCCAGCGCACCGCATCGCCAACATTGCTCTTTCCACTGCCGTTCGGCCCTACAACGCCGGTAATACCGTCGTGGAACTGCAGAATGGTTTTGTTGGCAAACGACTTAAATCCCTGCATTTCAATGGATTTGAGATACATAATTCACCTACGCTTTTTTTCTGGCAAGAATTGCATCGTATGCCGCTGCCTGTTCTGCCGCTTTTTTCGTTCTGCCCTTTCCGGTACCGAGCGCTTTCTTTCCGACGCTGACCTGTGCCCAGAAGCTCTTGTCGTGATCCGGTCCCTCTTCTTTTAAGATGGTGTAAACAATCTCTTCATCCGTCTCACCCTGGATCAGCTCCTGCAGAATCGTTTTGCTGTCGTAGAAAAGCTGTTTGTGTTCGATATCGTTTAAGATATAGTTCAGAACGAACGTTTTTGCCGGTTCAAAGCCGCCGTCCAGGAAAATCGCACCGATCGTTGCCTCCATAGCATCCGAAACGATGGAATCGCGGTGACGGCCGCCGGTTGCCTCCTCGCCCTTTCCAAGGAGTAGAAAGCTGCCAAGGTCAATCTCACGGGCACAGAATGCCAGTGCCGGTTCACAGACGAGGCTGGCGCGTTTTTTCGTCATCTCGCCCTCCGGGAGACGCGGGAATGTCTTGTATAAAAATTCGCTGGATACAACTTCCAGCACGGCATCTCCTAAGAACTCCAGACGCTCGTTGCACTCCAGGCGCTCCATATGGTGCTCATTTGCGTAGGAAGAATGGCGCATCGCCATCTCCAGCAGTCCGAAATCCTGAAATTTATACTGGATCTTCTTTTCCAAATCCACGAGTTTATCAATATTATTCATAACCTGTTTTAAGCCTGTCCTTCCTCATAGTTACCGTTTGCAGGTGTTCTGCGGACGGTAACAAAGGGGCTGTCCTGTAGCAAACAGCCCCTTCGCCATTTTCTATTATTCTGCCAGTTTCTTTTTGATCGCTTCCACCGCATCCTCAACCGATACGATGTGCTCTGCTTCTTCTGCTTCGATCTGGATGTCAAATTCTTCTTCAATTCCCATCACAATCTGAAATACATCCAGGGAATCCGCTCCCAGATCATCTGCAAAGGTTGTCTCCATGGTTACTTCATTCGGATCTACGTTTAATACATCCGCAATGATCTCCTGTAATTTTTCAAACTCCATCTTTCGCTGCCTCCCTGCTGCTCTTATAGTCTGCCAGATGCTCCTGCACTTTCTGCGGAATCTTCTCCTCGCTGAATGAAATGCACTGGAGAATGGAATTTTTAAATTCGTTGGCTTTTGAGCTTCCGTGCGTTTTTACAACGAGTCCTTTTAAGCCAAGCAGCGGTGCTCCGCCGTACTCACTGGCATCAAAAGACTTCAGTGTCTCTTTCAGCGCCGGTTTCACAAGAAGGGCTCCGATTTTACTGCGCAGAGATGTCATCATGCCCTGTTTTACCTTGGAAATCAGGGTCGCGCCGACGCCCTCATACAGCTTTAAGATAACGTTTCCGACAAACGCCTCACAGACAACAACGTCTGCGGCTCCGTTTGGAATTTCTCTTGCTTCGATACTGCCGACAAAGTTGATATACGGGTTTTCTTTCAGAAGCGGATACGTCTCTTTGACGAGCGCGTTTCCTTTTTCTTCTTCCACACCGATATTCACGATTCCCACACGCGGATTTTTAATGCCGACAACGTGTTCCATATAGATGGAACCCATCATGGCAAACTGCACCAGATGGGACGGTCTTGCATCAACATTCGCACCGCAGTCGATCAGAAGGGATACACCGTCTTTCGTCGGGATCAGCGGAGCCAGCGGCGGGCGCTCTACGCCCTTGATGCGTCCTACGATCGTCTGTCCGCCGACCAGGACTGCTCCGGTGCTTCCGGAGGAGACAAACGCGTCTGCCTCTCCGCAGCGCACTTTTTTCATGCCGACAACGATCGAAGAATCTTTTTTGTGGCGGATCGCATTGACCGGCGGCTCTCCCGTCTCAATGATCTCGGTTGCCGGAACGATCTCAACCCGCTCCTTCGGGTACGTATATTTCTGCAGTTCTTTTTCGATGACATCCACCTGGCCGACCAGCTGGACTTTGACACGTTCATCTGCGTTTACGGCCTCAACGGCGCCTTTTACCGGCTCCACAGGCGCATAATCGCCGCCCATCGCGTCCACTGCAACTCTGACTAAGTCACTCATGTTTTTTCCTCTTTTCTCTTTTCTAAAGCGCGTTTGAAAACTCTTTTTCTTTCAAAAAACCGTTTTCAACCACGCTCTAAAAGCACTTATGCAAGTGCTGTATTAACTATACTAAACTCCTTTGCAAAAATCAAGCACAAATGCCCATCCGCGCTTTCTCCTGTATTCCAAAAAAGCGGGTGGATTTATCTTTCCAAAATCCACCCGCTCTGTTTTGTCTTATTTTTCTTAAGAAACCTTGACTCCGCTCGAATTCATCTCATGACCGTCTATGGTTGTATTCCGTGCCATGACACCGGTATCCGGATCCAGATAATATTCCTCACCATCCTGCGTGAACCAGCCGGTCTGCATCTGACCGTTGTCCGCCAGATAATACCATTCTTCTCCGCTCCAGTACCATCCTGTCACCATGTATGAATTTTCATCAAACACGTACCAGTAGCCGTCGATATTCTGCCAGGTATTGGTTGCATAGCTTCCATCATTATTCTGATACTGCCATCCGTTTTCATTCTGAACCCATTTCCCTGCCGGAATTACCGTAACTTCTGTTACCGTACTCGTCGCCATGGAAACAGTATTTCCAACCGTGTTTGTTGCCACAACGTAATAGTAATCTTTGCCCTCCGCCGAAGTATCGACCTGGTATGTCACTTCTGTTGCGCCTTCAATCGGCGTTCCTCCGCCGTTGGAATTTACGTTGTTCTTATACCACTGATATGTTACTGTGCCTTCTCCCGTTATTCCTGCCTCACAAGTCAGCTTTCCAGATGTATTTCCAACGGGAATCTGCAGGCTCTCCACCGGATTTACCGAAAAAACCGGCTTTTCCAGATTGGCATCTACATGAACAGCATCGCTGTCCTCTTTTGAAATATCTACACTGGCCGAAGACGAAACCGTCGTCTCAGTTCCCATCATTTTATCCATCAGACTGTCTGTGGAACATCCTGAGAGGAATACTACACTGCACATGCATGCTGCCAGAAATATGATTCGTCTATTCTTCATATGCTTTGCACTCCTTTTTTATAATTGTTACGAAAATGTTGCAATATTGTTTCAATTCTCACCGAGACCATTATAGCACATCACGACACACCACGTCAAATCTTTTATATGACGCTTCCAGACAACCCGCAGAGACAACAAAAAAGCCCCCGGTGACGGGAGCCTTTTGCTGCATTGCACATCGGAACTGATTCCGATTTATGAATATTAGTCCATTGCAACGACTTCTTTTTTGTTGTAAGAACCACAAGCTTTGCAAACTCTGTGCGGCATCATAAGAGCACCACATTTGCTGCATTTTACAAGGTTCGGAGCAGACATTTTCCAGTTTGCTCTTCTCTTATCGCGTCTTGCTTTGGAAGATTTATTCTTAGGACAAATGGACATAGTTACACCTCCTTAAATTTGCTGAATATATCTTTGATTGCAGCCATTCGGGGGTCTAGCCCTGTGGTATCACAGTCACAGGTCTGAATATTCAGATTCGCACCACAACGGCTGCAGATTCCTTTACAGTCATCTTTACACAGCACTCGAATCGGCCATTGGACTATGAGCTCATTACGAACCAGTTCTTCCACATCGAGCTCGTCTCCCTCCACAAACGAAGAGTCCTCTTCTTTTTCCTCGCGTTCTTCCTCTGACAGATTCAGATCAATCTGCAGATCGAACTTGAGCTGGAATGGAGTCGCTACCGGTGTCAGGCATCTTGCACATGGAATCTCCATTGTAAGGTCTGCACTGCCGGTGATCGTGATCACACGATTGCCTTCATGCGTAAGGCCAAGGATAACAGGATGCTTTTCGATTACCCGATAGTCCTGCCCGCCGATCGAAAAAGTTTCGGATGTAAGCGGAATTTCATACTTTTCGGACTTTCCGTCCTGCGCAAATAACTTGGTCAGACTGATTTTCATATTGTTCTCCTAATCACACTTTACCAATTATACCCGGGAAGGTAAGAATTGTCAACTGCTTTTTGAATTATTTTTTATTTTCCTTTTACTAACTCTACGGTCTCCTCGCAGATTGCGATTTCCTCGTTGGTCGGGATCACGCATGCTGTAATCTTGGAGCCTTCTTTGGTGATGATCTTCTCAACGCCGCGGCAGTTATTTGCCTCAGAATCGAATTCCAGACCCATGAACTCAAATGCTTTGCAGATGGTCTCACGAAGCGGAATAGCGTTCTCTCCAAGGCCTGCGGTGAAGGTGATCACATCTACGCCGCCCATAGCTGCGATGTAGGAACCGATGTATTTGATAATGCGGTAAGCGTATGCTTCCAGACAGTTGATGGCATCCTGATTGCCTGCCTCTGCTGCTGCAGATACATCACGGTAATCGCTGGAGATGCCGGTCATGCCGAGCATACCGGATTTCTTGTTCAGAATGTTCAGAACCTCGGATACGGTCAGGTTCTCTTTGTTGCACAGATACTCAACAAAAGCTGGATCGATATCTCCGGAACGGGTTCCCATGATCACACCTTCGAGCGGGGTAAGGCCCATGGAGGTATCTACACATTTGCCGTTCTTTACAGCGGAAAGGGAAGCACCATTTCCCATATGGCATACGATGATCTTCAGATCGTTGTAGTCTTTGCCAAGGAACTCTGCGGTTCTCTTGGATACGAATTTATGAGAAGTTCCGTGGAAGCCGTATTTACGGATTGCGTATTTCTCATAGTACTCTTTCGGAATACCGTACATATATGCTTTCGGAGGCATGGTCTGATGGAATGCGGTATCAAATACTGCTACGTTCGGAACGCCCGGCATCAGTTTCATGCAGGCATTGATTCCCATCAGGTTTGCCGGATTGTGCAGAGGACCAAGGTCAGCGCACTCCTCGATAACTTTGATTACTTCGTCATCGATGATAACAGAGTTTGTGATCTTCATTCCGCCGTGCAGAACGCGGTGTCCGATGGCATCTACTTCTTCCAGGCTCTTGATGACGCCGCTCTTCTCGTTTACCAGAGCGTCCAGAACCATCTGGATTGCCTCTACGTGTGTCGGCATTGCTGCTTCTGTTACCTCTTTTTCGCCGTTCTTTGGCTCATAAACGAGGCGTCCGTCGATACCGATTCTCTCACAGAGTCCTTTTGCCAGGACGTCACGGTTATCGTAATTGATCAGCTGGAATTTCAGAGAGGAACTTCCGCAGTTTACTACTAATACGTTCATTTCTAAATTCTCCTATTTTAAAATTCTTATTAAAACTTCTGGCCGGCCTGTTCTCCGCAGCCGGCCAGAAAACCGCTTGTAATTGGTTTTATTTCGTGCTTACTGTGCCTGGCACTGTACAGCAGTGATTGCTACAACACCAACGATATCTTCTGCGAAGCATCCGCGGGACAGATCGTTGACCGGAGCTGCGATACCCTGCGTCATCGGGCCGTATGCTTCTGCTTTTGCCAGTCTCTGTACCAGTTTGTATCCGATGTTTCCGGCATCCAGATCCGGGAAGATCAGAACGTTTGCTTTTCCTGCTACTTTGCTGTCCGGAGCTTTGGATGCACCTACGCTTGGAACGATAGCGGCATCAAGCTGCAGCTCGCCGTCGAGTGCGAGATCCGGGTTTGCTTCTTTTGCAATTCTGGTAGCCTCAACAACTTTGTCTACATCAGCATGTTTTGCACTTCCTTTGGAGGAGTGGGAAAGCATAGCAACTCTTGGCTCGTTTCCGGTCAGCATGCGGTAGGACTCTGCGGAAGACTCTGCGATTGCAGCCAGCTCTTCCGGATTCGGGTTCTGGTTCAGACCACAGTCACCGAATACGAATACACCGTCATCGCCGTACTCGCAGTCCGGAACTACCATCAGGAAGAATGCGGATACGAGTTTTGTGCCTGGTTTGGTCTTTAAGATCTGCAGGCATGGACGTAAGGTGTTTGCGGTAGAATGGCAGGCACCGGAAACAAGTCCGTCTGCATCTCCCATTTTAACCATCATAACGCCATAATATGTATAGTCATTCAGGATGGTCTCTCTTGCTTTCTCCGGAGTCATGCCTTTCTTTGCACGAAGCTCTACCAGCTTATCTACATAAGCCTGTGTTTTCTCGTTTTTCTCTGGATCTACCATAGTAGCTTTGGAGACATCCAGTCCCTCGCTGCCTTTCTTTACTGCCTCTTCGCTTCCGATGATGATCAGATTTGCAAGGTCCTCTTTCAGGATCTGTGCAGCAGCCTCATATGTTCTTCTGTCTTCTGACTCTGGCAGTACAATTGTTTTTTTGTCTGCTTTTGCTCTTGCTTTAATTGTGTCAATAAATCCCATGATCTTTTGACTCCTTTCGATAAATTTACTCGATATTCTCATTGTAGTACGCTTTTTGCCCTTTCGCAAGTATAAAATTCAAAACAACTGGACAAAAAATCCAAAACGGAGGAATTCTTGCATTCCTTTTCTGTTTTTGTTACGATAGGGCTATGTGATCCGCGGTTCCTCTCTGTTTGGAATCGTGCTATTTTTTTCGAAAGAAGGTACGTTTTATGACCATTACCGCAGTCATTGCAGAATATAATCCTTTTCATAACGGCCATGCTTATCAGCTGGCAAAAGCCAGGGAGCTGACCGGGGCGGACTATCTTGTCGTGATTATGAGCGGCGATTTCGTCCAGCGCGGCGCACCTGCGATTCTTGACCAACACGACCGTGCGGAGCTGGCGCTTCTTGGCGGCGCGGACCTTATCTTACAGCTTCCGTGTCACTTTGCACTCGGCAGTGCACAGCATTTCGCACGCGGGGCGGTATCGCTTCTTACTGCGCTTGGCTGTGTCGATTTTCTCTGCTTTGGCAGTGAATATGGAGACACGGCGCCGTTTCTGGAACTCGCTGATGTTCTGCTCCACGAGCCGGAGGAATACCGTGAGCTGCTCTCCGGTCTGCTTCGGAACGGACTTTCCTTCCCGACGGCGCGCGCACAGGCACTTTCCGCTTATTTTTCTGACAGCGCTTCCTTCTCTTCGCTTTCAAAAGAAGAACTTGATACCTTTTTAAAAGAACCAAACAATATTTTAGGCATTGAATATGTCCAGGCACTTCTGCTGTCACAAAGCCGCATTCGGCCGGTAACGATCCGCCGGGAGGGCAGCGGCTACCACGAAGGAGCGCTTTTCACACAGGCACTCCCTTCTGCTACAGCAATGCGGAATCTTCTTTTTTCCAATCCGCATAAGGATCCGGAACTGTCCGCGCTCGCCTCCTGCATGCCAGAAGCGGTCTTTCACGCTTTTCAGAATGCCGTCGCATCTCATGGACTGTTGACCGCCGATGATTTCAGCCTGCTCCTCGCCGCACGGCTCCTCACGGAGACGAAGGAATCTCTCTCCTCCTGTCTCGACCTCTCGCCGGATCTTGCCAATCGCATCCTCCGCCAGCGCCACGCATGCTCCTCATTCTCGGAGTTCGCCCTGCAGCTCAAAACAAAAGAGATGACCTACACCCGCATCAGCCGTGCCCTGATGCATCTGCTTCTGAACCAGAAAACATTGTACCCGGCCGGCTATAACCGTGTTCTCGGTTTCCGAAAAAGTGCCGGTGCATTGTTAAAAGAGATTAGAAGACGTTCTTCTCTGCCGCTCATTGCCAAGGCAGCCGACGCCCCGCGGCTTCTTACTGGCGATGCACTTGCCGCCTTTGAGAGCGATATACAGGCCTCTCTTTTTTACGAGACTGTCCGTTCTCACAAAACAGGGACACAGTTCGTCCATGAATACACAAAAAAGCTGGTTCTGTTATAGAACCAGCTTTTTTCCAGCAGCATCATCATCTGCTGCTGTGGAACTGTATAGTCCTCCACAAACAGGAAAACATTTTTTGTATCTGCACTTTCTCTTGTAAAGTCAAACTGCATGAAACGCATCTCACCATTCAGTATAAAATTGATCATAACATGATGCATGATGTGTTCTGCTGTTCCCTGTGTGATTGCTTCCATCGTCATCTGCTGTTTTATCCGATTAAGATCATCTATATTGCCAGATGCATAACGCATGAGTATCTTCAAAATCAATGTACAGGATTTCTATATAATGATTTTTAAGAGCTTTTTCATATATTGCAGCCTGAACCGCTTTCTCCAACAACTGAATTCCTCCTTGTTTTCTCATGTACTATTAATGCTTCATAGCACTCCCGCTATAAATTACTTTCATCAGTAATTCCACATCAACAGGCTTAGCAACATGTTCATCCATCCCTGCTTCTT
>OBLO01004049.1_pt1 | contig 9994 bp, 9 predicted proteins | sample 1519401 | NCBI WGS metagenome assembly OBLO01 (sample SAMEA2602897, study PRJEB22501) | metagenome | reverse complement strand
TGGGCCGCTTCGGCGAGGCCACCGTGGCCATGCCCGGCGGCTGCAACTTCGGCGTCCGCCCCATCGACCAGCATATCAAGGGCTTCACCACCATGGGCGCCGAGGTGTCCGTGGAGGGCGGCTTTATCCACACCGCCGCCAAAAACGGTCGTCTCGTGGGCGCGCCGGTGTATCTGGATGTCGTCTCCGTGGGTGCCACCATGAACATCATGATGGCCGCCGCCCTGGCTGAGGGTACCACCACCATTGAAAACGCCGCCAAGGAGCCGCACATCGTGGATCTGGCCAACTTCCTGAACTCCATGGGCGCGGACATCAAGGGCGCGGGCACCGACTCTATCAAGATCCGCGGCGTGAAGAAGCTCACCGGCGGCACCTACTGCATCATTCCCGACCAGATCGAGGCCGGCACCTATATGGCCGCGGTGGCCGCCGCCGGCGGCCAGCTGCTGCTGAAGAACATCATCCCCAAGCACATGGACTGCATCAGCGCCAAGCTCATGGAGATGGGCGTGGCCGTGGAGGAAAATGACGATACGCTGCTGGTCCGCCGCAGTGAGCCGCTGCAGAAGGCCAACGTCAAGACCCTGCCCTACCCCGGCTTCCCCACGGATATGCAGCCGCAGATCGCCGCCGTGCTGTCTCTGGCCCAGGGCACCAGCCTTGTCACCGAGGGCGTCTATGGCGCCAACCGCTTCAAGTACGTGGACGAGCTGAAACGTCTGGGCGCCCACATTCAGGTGGACGGCAAGGTGGCTGTCATCGAGGGCGTTGACCAACTGGTGGGCGCTCCCATTCAGGCCTGCGACCTGCGGGCCGGCGCGGCTCTGGTCATCGCCGGTCTGGCCGCCAAGGGCACCACCGAGCTGAGCTGTGTCCAGTATATCGAGCGCGGCTATGAGGATCTGGTAGGCAAGCTCCGTGCCGTGGGCGCGGACATCACCATGGTGGACGTGCCCGAGGAGAGCGAGGCCGAATCCCACATCAGCTGACAGGAGCCAGGACAGCGTTTGCTGCGAGAGGCCGCAGCCTTTGCGGCCTGCTGCGGCAGACGCTGTTATTTTTCCGGAAAGGTACATACCGCTTTGATCACCCTACATACACTGGCCAGCGGCTCCGAGGGCAACAGCCTGCTGGTCTCCGCCGATGGCACCCACCTGCTGGTGGATGCCGGCATCTCCGCCCGCCGCATCAAGCAGTCTCTGGCCCTGCTGGGCCTGACGCCGGACGACCTGTCCGCCATTCTCATCAGCCACGAGCACACGGACCACACGGCGGGCCTTGCCACCCTCCTGAAGCACCACCCCATCCCGCTGTACGCCACCGGCGGCACGGCCTTCTACCTCCGTCCCCGTCTGCCCCAGCTGGACAGCTGCCTGCGTCTCGTATTCCCTGGCAGCAGCTTTCCCGTGGGCTCTGCACAGGTGACGGTATTTGCCACCAGCCACGACGCGGGGGAAAGCGTGGACTACCGCGTGGACTGCGGCGACGCCGCCGTGGGCATCCTCACCGACACCGGCTTTGTGCCGGAACCGGCGGCCGCCGCCCTCACCGGCGTGGATCTGCTGGTGCTGGAGAGCAACCACGATGTGGAGTGGCTTCGCTCCGGCCCCTACCCCTACTCCCTGAAACAGCGCATTTTGGGCCAACGCGGCCACCTGTCCAACGAGGACGCCGCCGCCTTTGCCCGCCGCATGGCGGAGTGCGGCACCCGCTGCATCGTCCTGGCCCATCTGAGCCGTGAGAACAACACGCCCCAGCGGGCGCTGGCCGTCATGGAAACGGCCCTGTCCGGTCTGGATGTGACCGTAGAGGTGGCCCCTCGCGGCGAGCTGAGCGCCTGCTACGGAGCGGAGGTGGCACTGTGCAGAAAGTGACCGTCCTCTGCGTCGGCAAGCTGAAGGAAAAGTTCTATCTGGAGGCTGCCGCCGAGTACGCCAAGCGTCTCCAGCGGCTGTGCCGTCTGGAGGTCATTGAGCTGCCGGAGAGCCGTCTGCCCGACGAGCCCTCCCCCGCCGAGATCCGCCGCGCTTTGCAGACGGAGGCCGCCGCCATTCGCGAAAAGCTGCCCAAGGGCGGCGCGCTGGTGGCCCTGTGCATCGAGGGCAAGCCCTGCTCCAGTGAGGAGCTGAGCCGCCGCCTGACGGAGCTGGGGGTGCAGGGCAAGACCCAGATCACCTTTCTCATCGGCGGCAGCGTGGGACTGGACGAGAGCCTGAAGCAGCAGGCCGACTGGCGGCTGAGCATGTCGCCCATGACGTTCCCCCATCACATGGCCCGCATCATGCTGCTGGAGCAGATCTACCGTGCCTACCAGATCGCCGGCGGCGCAAAATACCACAAATAGGAGGTCTCACCCATGGAAAACTGGAGCTTTACCGGCCGTCCCGATGTGCCCGCGTGGCCCAAGGACGAGTCTGGCCGCGACGAAAAGGCCGCGCTGCTGAGGCAGACCTTTGACTCCCCCGCCGACGCCGACACCGTCATCTCCCTGCTGTCGGCCTACGGCGTCCCCTGCTTCAAATACTACGACCGCGAGGGCGGCGCCGGTAAGGTCATCAACGGCTTCTCCGGCTTCGGCGTCAGCCTGTATGTCCCCGCCTCCCGTCTGGAGGAGGCCCGGGACATTCTGAATGCCACCCCCGTGGAAAGTGACGAGTAAGTGCATAAAAATCCGGAAAGGAGTACCGATATGAACTACAAACAGGAATACGAGCGCTGGCTCCGCAGCGACGCCCTCTCCCCCGCCGAGCGTGCGGAGCTGGAGAGCATCGCCGGCGACGAAAAGGAGATCGAAAACCGCTTCTACGGTCCGTTGGAGTTCGGCACCGCCGGTCTGCGGGGCACCATGAAGGTGGGCCTGCACCAGATGAACATCCACGTCATCCGCTGGGCCACTCAGGGCTTCGCCAACGTCATCGCCGCCGAGGGTGAGGACGCCAAAAAGAAGGGCGTGGCCATCTGCATGGACTGCCGCAACAACAATATGCTGTTCTCCCACGCCGCCGCCGAGGTCTGTGCCGGCAACGGCATCCACGTCCGCATTTTCGAGTCCCTGCGGCCCACGCCGGAGCTGAGCTTCGCCGTCCGCTACTACGGCTGTCAGGCAGGCATCAACGTCACCGCCAGCCACAACCCCAAGGAGTACAACGGTTATAAGGTCTACTGGTCCGACGGCGCCCAGCTGCCGCCCCAGCACGCCGACGCCATCGCCGCCCAGCTGGAAAAGATCGACATCTTCACCGGCGTGAAGCGCATGGACTTCGAGGAGGCGGTGCAGGCCGGTCTCATCGAGATCATGGGTGAGGAGACGGACCGCGCCTTTATGAAAGAGGTCATGGACATGGTCAACGACCGCGAGTCCATGTCCAAGGTAGCCGACACCTTCAAGGTGGTCTACACCCCGTTCCACGGCTGCGGCTGGAAGCTGGTGCCGGAAGCCCTGCGGGGTCTGGGCGTCAAGCACCTGTACTGCGTGGAGCAGCAGATGGTGCTGGACGGCAACTTCCCCACCGTGGCCTCCCCCAATCCCGAGAATCCCGAGGGCTTTTATCTGGCCATCGAACTGGCGGACAAGGTCGGCGCCGACTTCATTCTGGGCACCGATCCCGACAGTGACCGTGTGGGCATCATGGTCCGCGACCATACCGGAAAGTTCGTGGCCGTCACCGGCAACCAGACCGGCGTGCTGCTGCTGGATTACCTGATCGGTGCGCTGCGCCGCGCCGGGAAAATGCCGGAAAAGCCGGTGTTTCTGAAGTCTATCGTCACCACCAACATGGCCCGTACCGTGGCCGAGGCCAACGGCGTTACCTGCTGCGACACCTTCACCGGCTTTAAGTTTATGGCCGAGAAAAAGGCGGAGCTGGAGTCCTCCGGTCAGGGTGAGGTCATTCTGTCCTACGAGGAGAGCTACGGCTATATGATGGGCGACTACGTCCGCGACAAGGACGCCGTCACCGCGTCTCTCATCATCACCGAGATGGCAGGCTGGTACGCCGCCCAGGGCATGACCCTCTACGATGCGCTGCAGGCCCTGTACGTCAAGTACGGCTGGTACGGTGAAAAGACCCACAATCTGGTGATGCCCGGTGTGGACGGGCTGGAGAAGATGGCCGCACTGATGAAGCATCTGCGCCAGACGCCTCCCGCTGACATCGCCGGGGTGGCCGTCCCCGTCCGCAAGGACTATGCCGACGGAACCGCAACCGATTGCGCCACAGGGGTTTCCAGCCCCATGGAGCTTCAAGGAAGCAACGTGCTGCGCTATGAGCTGGCCGATGGCACCACCATTCTGGTGCGCCCCTCCGGCACAGAGCCCAAGATCAAGATCTACATCCTCACCCGCGGCAAGGACGCGGCGGAGCGGGACGCCAACCTCGTCAAATACTCCGCATGGGTGGAGACCCTGGTCAGGTAACAGCGGCGCACCCCTTTTGACCCCCGATCTTCGTAAAAAAGAACTGCATGATGAAGAAAAAAAGAGACTGGGAACTTTCCCAGTCTCTTTTCTGCGTTTTTTTGCCGAAACGGTTATCTCCAGATCTCGCTGTAGAAGTAAACGGCCAGCATACCCGGGCCCACATGTGCGCCGGTGACAGGTTCATGACACACGGTGAGGATCTCTCCGGTGCAGCCCACCTGCCGCAGCTTGGTGGCCACCACCAGCGCGTCCGCCGGAGAACCGGCGTGGGAGATGCCCACGGGGGCGCTGCGGTCCTCCACCATCTGGTCGTACAGCTTCACCAGCTCCTCGATGCCGGCCTTCTTGCCGCGGACCTTGGAGAGCATCACGATCTTGCCCTCCTCGTCGCCCTCGAGGATGGGTTTGATCTGCAGCAGCGTACCGGCCAGCGCCGCACCGCCGGAGATGCGGCCGCCCTTGCGCAGGAACTTCAGCTCGTCCACCATAAAGTGCTGGCGCATCTTGCCGCACAGCTCCTCACAGCGGACCTCGATCTCCTCGATGACGCGGCCCTCCGCCGCCAGCTTGGCAGCCGCCAGCACGATGAGACCTTCGCCCAGGGACGCGCCCCGGCTGTTCAGCACGCGGATCTTCCGGTCCGGATACTCCTCGGCCAGTTCCTTGGCCACCAGCCCCACGCCCCAGCAGGTACCGCTGACACCGCTGGAGAGACCGATGTACAGCACATCGTCGCCGTTTTTCAGATGCGGCTCCATTTCCCGCCGGGCGGCGTCCGGTGTGACCATGGAGGTCTGCACCACGGCGCCGTGCCGCATGGCCTCGTAAAAGCTGCGGCCATCGAACTCCGCGCTGATATCCGCCGGCTGACCGTCTATGGTGTAGGTCAGGCAAAGCTCACCGATGCCGTACTGCTCCAGCAGGTGCTTGGGCAGGTTTGCCGCGTTGTCGGTCATAATACGTACCATAACAGTGTTCTCCTTTTTGCTTTCGCATACTATGCCAGCTGCGGCACGACCCACTGGGCCAGCGTGTCAAACAGCTGCCGGTATCCCGGCATGGTCAGGTGGATGCCATCCGCCGAAATGAGCTCCGACAGATCCCGCTGCGGCAGGAAACGGCGGCGCACGTCGATCAGCGGCAGACCCTCGCGCATGGCGAAGGAGGCCACTGTGTCGGAATACAGCTCCTGATACCGGTAGATACAGCCCACATCGCCCAGCCAGCGCATGATACTGTCTCGGCTGAGGCCACCCCTACAAATATAGTCCAAATAGCGAGCGCCGTCAATAGGCGGAAGTGTCATCAGCACCGGCTGCACCCCCACGCGGGCCAATTCCGTTACCGTCTGCTTCAATTTGGACAGAAATTCCGGCAGCTCCGTGCGGGGCCTGTGGTCCCCCTCGGGGTCGGCGGCGATGCCGGCCCAGTCGAAATCACTGTCGTTGCCGCCGTAGGCCACCAGCGCCCAGCGGGCGTCCATACCACGGGCCACGTCGTGCTCCACCAGCGAGAGTCCCTTGCTGATGGTGGAGCCCATCTTGGCGCGGTTCACCACCTCCAGCCGCTCCGTGGGGTACTGGGCCATGACCTCCGAAAGATGAAAATGATAGCGCATGGCGGCGTCCGGCACTGTGGCCTTCAGCAGCGAATCTCCATAAATATAGGCACGCTCCATGATCTGCCCTCCTTGACGTCTTTTTACATAATATAGCATATTAGATTTCCTGCGTCAAGGTATCCGTTACACGTTTTTCTTGTCAGCTGCGGCATTTTGTGATATAGTGTATTACGTTCACTGACAAGGAGGCGTCTTTATGCAATACGACAAAAGTCTTGTAGCCCATAAGCTGCTGCGCTGGGACAAGTTCATCACCGATTACCATCTGCCGGAGTGGGACACCATCCCCGATTTCGGCCTGTATATGGATCAGGTCATCGTGCTGCTGGAGCAGTATCTCAGCTTCATCCCCACGCCGGCGGGGGCCAAGGAGCATATCGTCACCTCCGCCACCATCAACAACTACGTGCGGCTGAAGATCATGCCCGCGCCGGTGAAGCGGAAGTATCATCGGGTACACATCGCCTATCTGGTGATGATCCTGACCATGAAGCAGAGTCTCAGCATCAGCGACGTGCAGAAGGTCATCCCGCCGATGGACAGCAGCGAGGATGAGGTGCTGTCTGTCTATGAGGACTACTCGGAGAAGTTCCGGCGGCTGGCGCTGTTTTTCAACCAGCAGGTGCAGTCCGCCGCAGAGGGTGTCCGCAGCACGGAGCAGAGCTCCGACAACGCCGTGGAGCTGCTGGTCATTGAGAGCGCCCTGATCGCGGGCTTTTCCAAAATTCTGGCGGAGAAGCTCATCCGTCTGTGCGGCGCGGACACGGAGGATGTACTGGCGGCGGAACAGGCCAAAGAGGAATAAAAAGAGAGGGCTGCGCCCTCTCTTTTTATTTGCCGCGTTTGTTGACCTTCTCCTTGTTGAACATGCAGAAGGCCGTCATGATGAGGATGCGCAGGTCAAAGGCCGGCGTCCAGTTTTCGATATAGTACAGGTCGTACTCGATGCGCTTTTTGATGGATGTGTCGCCCCGCAGGCCGTTGACCTGCGCCCAGCCGGTGATGCCGGGCCGCACCTGATGCTTTACCATATAGCGGGGGATCTCCTCCTTGAACTGCTCCACGAAGAAGGGCAGCTCCGGCCGGGGGCCGATGAGGCTCATGTCGCCCTTGAGGACGTTGAAGAACTGGGGCAGCTCATCCACAGAGCACTTGCGGATCAGGGAGCCGAACCAGGTCTTGCGGTCGTCCACGTTTTTGCTCCAGCCGGTGTTTTCGCTGCTGTTCACCCGCATGGAGCGGAATTTGTACATGTAAAAGTTCTTTTTGTCCTTGCCCACACGCTCCTGCCTGAAAATGATGGGGCCGGGGGAGGACATCTTCACGCCGATGGCGGCGATCAGCATCAGCGGCGAGGTCAGAATGATGAGTACCAGAGAGCAGATGATATCCGCCGCCCGCTTGAGGAAGGCGTTGCCCAGATTGTCCAGCGGAATACGGCGCAGGTTGATGAGCGGCAGGCCGTTGACGCTGTCGAACTGGGGGTTTGCGGGCATGTAGCGCACGTAGGACGGCACCACGGACAGCTTGGTACCGTCCTTTTCGCAGGCGTTGATGATGCGGCCCATCCAGCGGCCTTCCTCGGTGGGCAGGGCCACCACCACCTCGTCCGGCTTCTCGCTGGCGAAGATGGCGTCCAGCTCCTCGTAGCTGCCGCAATAGGGCAGGGCATCCCAGCAGCCGCGCTCGGCCACGTAGCCGATGACCCGAAAGCCCAAGTTCTTATCCATGGCGACGCGGGTCAGGTACGCCTCCGCGCCCTCGCCGTGACCCACCAGCAGCACCCGCTTCTGGTTGTAGCCCATGGCGCGGCAGCGCCGCAGCAGCAGGCGCATGGCGGCGCGTTTGCCGGTGAGCAGCAGGGTACTGACGGCGTAGAAAAACACCACCGTCCAACGGGAGGTCTCGCCGAGGCGCAGCACGTAGATGGCAGCCATGACGATCAGCGACACCAGCAGCTCCAGCGCCGCCACGCGGCTGGCCTCCACATGGAAGCGCACGGTACGAAACGACTCGTACAGCCCTGCCACAGCGAACACCGCCAGCGTCAGGGCCGCGGCCACCACGCCCAGCCAGATATAGTAGTTCAGGGGCATGCCCCTCACGCCGCGGAACAGGCTGAAGCGCAGCCAGTAGGACACAAGCATGGCCAGAAATACGGCCAGTCCATCGGTAAAGACGTGCAGCTGGTTGAGCAGACGTTGATTTTCCCGCATCATCGCGTTTTTCCCTCCATGACAGACAGATAGCGGTCCATCACCTGCGGCAGCACCGCGTCCAGCGCGTAGCGCTGCATCTTCTCCCGTCCGGCCTGTCCCAGCTCCGCCCGCAGGGTGGCGTCGGACACCAGACGCTCCACGGCGGCGGCAAAGGCTTTGGCGTCGCCGTAGGGGTACAGCAGGCCGTTTTCCGGCCCGATCAGGTCGGTGTGGCCCTTGACGGCGCTGGCCACCGCGGGCAGGCCGCAGGCCATGGCCTCCATGATGTTGAAGGGCAGTCCCTCCGACCGGCTGGAGGATACGGCGATATCCGCCGCCGCCAGCCACCGGGGCATGTCGTGGACTTGCCCGGGAAATACCGTGCGGTCCGCGACGCCCAGCGAAGCCGCCTGAGCGCGGCAGTCATCCAGCAGGGCGCCGCTGCCGGGCAGCAGGAGCTTCACGTTTTCCGGCAGGCCGGGCAGGGCCTCCAGCAGGGTATGCTGGCTCTTGCGGCCGGAGAATTCCGCCGCGTACAGCAGGGCCACATCGCCCTCCGACAGGCCCAGCCTGTCCCGCATGGTGCGCCGTGCGTCCGGCGCGGTGCGGAAGCGGGTGAGGTCTACACCCATGCCGGGGATCTCCTCCACACGGGGCGCGGCACGGTGGGCCATGGCCCAGCGGGTATCCCAGGCGTTCATGGTCAGGAGCAGGTCCGTCTGGGGCGCGGTCATGGTCTCCGCCCTGGTCAGGAGGCCCCGCTTCAGCCCCGAGGTCTCGTCGTCGAAGAGGTAGCCGTGGACCACGTTGATGAGCTTCGGGCGGTGCTTCAGGCCCCGAAGGGCCCAGCGGGTGAAGAACGCCGCCAGTGACGTATGGGTGATGATGAGGTCGTACTGCTGCCGGATCACCATGGCCCGCAGCTGGGACGCCGCCTGAAAATTGGCGGGTGAGGGCATCTTCTTCTCCAGCGGCAGCGACACCGCCCCGTCGGCAAAGGGGGTGTCGCGGGCGGGGCCGCCGCAGGCCACCTCCACCTGCCAGCCCAGCTCGCGGAAGCGGCGCAGGTAGGGCAGGTGGAAGTTGAGAATATGGGAAAATGTGGAGGCTGTATACAGCACGGACGGCATAGGCGTCCTCCTTTCACCGGAGCGGGGCGGCTCAGCCCAGCATCTCGCTGAGGTAGGCCGCCACGTCGTCCTTCAGGGTGATGGCGCCCAGGTTCTGGGCGTTCCACTCCGTCAGCTTGTCCCGCAGCTGGGATGCGCCCGCCAGGAAGGCGGCGCTGTTGTCGTTATACTGCATCACCAGCCGGAAGCTGGCGTCCCAGGTGTCGGGGTCGGAGGGGGTGTAGTCCACGTATTTGTCCAGCATGGCGAAGCCCTGCTCCGTGCGGCCCAGACGGAAATCCGCCTCCGCCAGATACTTGGGCACGGAGTTGGAGTTCAGCTTCTCCAGATCCGCCATATAGCGCTCCAGCGTCTCCTGCATACCGGCAGGCAGATCGCTCTCCGCCGAGGCGCTGTATACGTAGGACAGCTTGTGATCCGCCCACTCGTAGGGGTCCAGATCCGCGGCCTCCTGGGCCGCATCGTAGCTGCCCTGCTGGACAAGGCTGGCAGCCCAGAGGTTCATGCACAGCAGCACCGCGAACACGGCCAGGCCCAGGCCCTCCACCCGCGCCATCCAGCGGCGGGGGCGCCCCTTTTCCAAGGGCAAGGGCGGCCGAATCACCGCAGCAAAGCTGGCGAA
>OBLO01004044.1_pt1 | contig 10001 bp, 6 predicted proteins | sample 1519401 | NCBI WGS metagenome assembly OBLO01 (sample SAMEA2602897, study PRJEB22501) | metagenome | reverse complement strand
ACATCCGCACCACCTCGCCGTCCCGCACCAGCTTCACCAGCTGCATCAGCACGATATCCAGCCGGTGCTCACCGTCCAGCCCCAAAGCGTCCATGGCACCCTTCAGGCGGGCCACATGGCCGTGGTGGTCGGCGCCCCACACGTTGATGACCTTATCGAAGCCCCGGACGGCGAATTTGTTGCGGTGATAGGCAATGTCGGCGGCGAAGTAGGTGTAAAACCCGTTGGCACGGCGCAGCACGTCGTCCTTCAGGCCCAGCTTCTCGATGTCCTCGTCGGACTTGCCGGCCTTTTTCAGGTTCTCCGCCAGGATCCGGCTGGTGGCCAGCCACAGAGCGCCGTCCTTCTCATAGGTATAGCCCCGCTGGGTCAGCGCCTTCACGGAGTCTGCCACATAGCCGCTCTCGTGGAGGGTGGACTCGAAGAACCATGCGTCGTACTGGATGCCGTACCGGGCCAGATCGGTCTTCATCTTGGGGATGTTGTGATCCAGACCGAATTTGGCCAGCGCATCGTGCCGGGTCTTTTCGTCGCAGTCCAGATACTTCTCGCCCTCCTGCTGATAAAACAGCCGGGCCAACTCCCGGATATCGTCGCCATGATAGCCGTCCTCCGGGAACTCCACGGCGTCCTCGCCACGGATCAGCTGCTGATACCGGGCATCCAGACTCCGGGCAAACTTATCGATCTGGTTGCCGGCGTCGTTGACGTAGAACTCCCGCCACACGTCGGCACCGGACTTCTGGAGCACGGAGGCCAGCGTGTCGCCCAGCACGCCGCCACGGGCGTTGCCCATGTGCATGGGGCCGGTGGGGTTGGCGGAGACGAACTCCACCATGTACTTCTTTCCGGTCAGCGTGTCGTTGCGCCCGTAGTCGGCGCCCTCCGCCTCCACACAGGCCACGGTATCGCCGAACCAGCGGCTGCCCAGCCGGAAGTTCAGAAAGCCGGGGCCGGCCAGCTCCACGGAGGTGAAATAGGTGTCCGTCAGGTCCATCTGCTCCGTCAGGATCTGGGCCACCTGCCGGGGGTTCATCTTCATGGCCTTAGCGGCGGCCAGGCAGAAGGTGGTGGTATAGTCGCCGTTGGCGGTATCCTTGGGGATCTCCACCGAGGGGGTCACCGTCACGCCCTCCGGCAGCAGGCCGGCGGCGCTCGCCTTCTGATAGGCGGCGGTGGTCAGGGCCAGCACCTGGTCCTTCGCACTTTGGATCATATTCATTGCGGGGTCCTCCTTCATTCTTGATATAGCTCCAGCCGAACCGTCAGCGCCGACACCGGCGTCTGTCCCATGTGCAGGGAATAATCCAGCGTAATGTGTCCTTGTTCCTCCTGCTCCAACTCCCACAGCAGCTCATGGGCGGCTACGTCCAGCGCCAGCACGCCCTCCTCCGTGGGCAGGTGCAGGACGGTGGGGGCGGCGGGGTCCAGCCGCATCCGGTAGCTGTTGCCGCTGCGGAGCGTCACGCAGCCGCAGTCCTCCAGCCACAGCTCCGAGGTCATGAGACTGCCGTCCTCATCGCTGCGGGCCTGATACCGCAGCTGCCACCCCGACGGGGTGCGCTCCAGCGTGCCGCTGCCCCGGAAGTGCAGCACATCCTCCATGTCCGGGAGCCGGGTGCGGCTCTCCACATGGACCTTCACATTTCCTTCCATGACGGCCTCCTCAGTATCGCTCGATGTCCACCAGCCGCACGGGAGCCGTAGGCTCCTCCTGCAGGAAGCGGCGGGCCATCTGGCCGAAGCCCTCCGGCCGGTCGCTGGTACACAGCAGCGCCTGTCCGGTCCCCTCCGGGGCCAGCAGCTGCCGCCGGGCCAGCGCATCATGCAGGGTGTGGACAGACTCTGCACCGGCGTTCACCAGCGACACCTCCGGCCCCATGATCTCCCGGATGATATCCGTCAGCAGGGGATAGTGGGTGCAGCCCAGGATCAGCACGTCCAGCCCCTCCTGCCGCAGAGGCTCCAGATACTCACGGGCCACCGTCTCAATGACCGCGTCGCCGGGCTGATAGCGGCCGTTTTCCACCAGCGGCACCAGCAGCGGGCAGGCCCGGCTCACCACATGGATGCTTTCATCCAGCCGGTGCAGCGTCCGCTCATAGGCACCGCTGCGGACGGAGGCGGCGGTGGCGATGAGGCCCACCCGCCGGTTCCGGGTCATGGCCGCCGCCTTCCGGCAGGCGGGCTCCACCACCCCCAGGATGGGCAGGTCGTTTTCCGCCTGCAGTTGGGGCAGAGCGGTGGTGGATACGGTGCCGCAGGCCACCAGCACTGCCTTAATATCGAAGGAGCGCAGGAAGTGGACGTCCTGCCGGGCGTATTTCAGCAGGATCTCCGGCGAGCGCCCGCCATAGGGGACACGGGACGTGTCTCCGAAGTATATAATGTTTTCAGAGGGCATCAGCCGCCGCATTTCCCGCACGGCGGTCAGTCCCCCCAGACCGGAGTCGAACACTCCGATGGGCCGTTGGTCCATGACTGGGCCTCCTTTCCGGCATCCCCGTGATGCCGCAGTGTATCACGCTGCATAATAAAACAATCATATTATACTATGGAAGCTCTCCTTTCTCAAGTGAAAATTTGGCGGATTTCCCCGGTTTTTTCAGTGGTATTTTCCCGCCGGGTCTGTTATACTGTTGCATACAGTAAAGGCCCCTTCGGCGGCGTGGAGGTGTATCCGTATGGAGATCAAAATGACAGAGAAGCAGTTCCGGCGTCTGCTGGATCTGGTGTATATCGGCAACTGGATCCTCAATTCTACCCGCGGCGACGATCGCATCCGCCAGTATGATGAGGTGGAAAGTCTGGTGTTCTCCCAGTGTCTAGCCCATGGGATGGCGCCGCTGACGGAGCTGTATCAGGGGCAGCTGATCCCCTCACAGGCCTTTGCCGAGGGCGGCATCCACGAGGCCATCATGGCCTATGAGGACACCACCTTCTTCGAGATACTGGCGCAGGAGCTGGCCCTGCGGGACATGGATGATCCCCCCATCACGGAGGAGAATTACGACGAGGTCATGAACCGCATGAACGCCTATTTGGGGGAGTTCGAGGCCCACGGCACCGACCACATCTCCGTGGACATGGAATAACGCACTGCATAAAAAATCTGCCGGGAGAGGACTCCCGGCAGATTTTTTATGCACCGGCGCAGGTCTGTCGATGAAATAGCCGGGGACGGAAGCTCCGTCCCCGGCTATTTTGGTTTTTGTTACGCCTCAGCGCTTCAGCACTTCTCGTAGATGGTGGCAACGCCCATGCCGCCGCCGATGCACAGCGTAGCCAGACCACGCTTGACCTCGGGACGCTTCTGCATCTCATGCAGCAGGGTGACGATGATACGAGCGCCGGAAGCGCCCACGGGGTGGCCCAGAGCGATGGCGCCGCCGTTGACGTTGACCTTGCTCATGTCGAAGTGCAGCTCACGGGCCACAGCGATGGACTGAGCGGCAAAGGCCTCGTTGGCCTCGATCAGGTCGATGTCGTCGATGGTCAGGCCGGCCTTGGCCATAGCGGCACGGGAGGCAGGCACGGGGCCAACGCCCATGATCTTGGGATCCACGCCGCCCTGGCCCCAGCTAACCAGCTTGGCCATGGGCTTCAGGCCGTACTTCTCCACAGCCTCGGCGGAAGCCAGCACGATGGCGGCAGCACCGTCGTTGATGCCGGAGGCGTTGGCAGCGGTGACACGCTGGGTGCCCTTGTCCTCGGTCTCCTTGGCACCGGTGACCTCGAAGGTGTGAACGACCTCGGGGTTGGGGGACTCAGGACCAACGGGGAAAGCGCCACGCAGCTTGGCGATGCCGTCGGCGGTGACGCCGGCCTTAGGGAACTCGTCACGCTTGAACTCCACGATCTCCTTCTTGACCTTCACAGGGACGGGAACGATCTCGTCATCGAAGCGGCCGGCGGCCTGAGCGGCCTCGGTCTTCTGCTGGGAAGCAGCGGCGAACTCGTCCTGCTCACGGCGGGTGATGCCCCAGATATCATTGATGTTCTCGGCAGTGGTACCCATGTGATAGTTATTGAAAGCATCCCACAGACCGTCACGGATCATGGTGTCCACGATCTTCTTGTCACCCATGCGGGCGCCCCAGCGGGCGTCGGGGGAGGCGAAGGGAGCGGCGCTCATGTTCTCGGTACCGCCGCAGACCACGATGTTGGCATCGCCGGACAGAATGGCACGGGCGCCCTCGATGACGGACTTCATGCCGGAACCACAGACCATGCCGATGGTGTAGGCGGGAACGGAGTAGGGGATACCGGCCTTGACGGAGACCTGACGGGCCACGTTCTGGCCCAGACCGGCGGTCAGGATGCAGCCGAACATCAGCTCATCCACGTTCTCGGGAGCAACGTTGGCCCGCTTCAGGGCCTCCTTCACCACGATGGCGCCCATCTCGGTGGCGGGGGTGTTCTTCAGGGAACCGCCGAAGGAACCGATAGCGGTTCTGCAGCAGTTGACGACGTACAAGTCTTTCATAGTATCTTTTCCTCCTAATTTGTTTTGGGTCCCTTTTTGGCTTTCCGATTTGCCTTGGTTTCCATTACCTCATCTATCGTACCATTTTTAGCAAAATAGTCAAGGGGAGAATCTCATAAAAATAGGAAATAATTCCAGAGTTCCCTTGTTTCGGGAGAAAATCAGTCCCCGGAGCCGGTGCTGCCGCCATCCTTTTCGCCGGAGTTATCGCTGTCCGTACTGCTGCCCGTACCGCTGTCCGTGCCGGGATCGGCGCTGCCGGAGCTGAACTGGCTGCTGAGCTCGGACTGCCGGGCCGTGAGGCGGCTGTAAAAGTCCCCGGCGTCCAGCTTGTCATAGAGGCCCTGGTTGTATTCCACCGTCAGCTCGCTGCGGGCCTGAGTCACGGTTTCCGTGAACATCTCGTCCAGCACGGAGCTCTCGTCCAGCGTCTGGCCGATGGCCACATACCAGCCTTCGTCGGTGGCAATGACATCGCTGACCTGTCCCGGCTCCAGCGCAGAGAAGGCGGCGGACAGGGTATCCCCCAGCGTCTCGGCGCTGAAGGTACGGCCGGTGTCCCCGGTCTCGATGCCCAACTGCTGGGCCATCTCCGCATACAGGGCATCCTTATCCTCGGCGGTGGACAGCCGGGCGGCGAAGTCCTCTGCCTGCGCCTGAGAGTTCTCACCGCCGGAGGCGGGCCAGTACAGCAGCTTCACCGTCACATAGCCCTTTTCCTGAGCGAAGGCGTCCATGGCCTCCTGCGTGGGGTGCATGGCGCTGCCGTCGGCGGTATACAGGTCGTGAAGCCGTGCATACAGCAGGTACATCCGGTTGATGCTGTCGAAGGTATCCTCGCTGATGCCCAGCAGCTGCAGCTGCTGCTGATAGCCCTCCTCGCCGCCGTAGTAGGTGACATACTGCTGCCGCTGCTGCTGGAGCCGGGCCTCGTCCTCCTCCGTCAGCGATACATTGTACTGCTTGGCCCACTGCCGCAGCAGGGCATAGAGCTTCACCGTCTCCACGGCGTCGGCCTTGGCATAGGAGCCGTAGGTCATGCCGTTGGACACCTCGGCACTGAAATCCAGATTCGGCACATAGGAGGTCAGGTACTCGCAGTCATAGGCCAGCCAGTACAGGTACTCCTCCGCCGAGATATCCTCGCCGTTGATGCGCATCAGCACGGCGTCCGGATGGATGCCGGTGACCTCGTAGTAAAGACCGTCCGTTCGTTGGCCGGCGCTCATCCGGTCGCCGGAGGCGATCCACAGCACCATCAGCACCGAGACCACCAGCATCGCAGCAAAACGTTTCATAGGGTTCCTCCTTCTGCGGGCGTTTCGCCCGAAATTTCCTTGCGTTTGAGAGTCAGCGCCTCCACCAGATGCCCGGCGGCGTCCAGCGCCTCCTCGCCGGGCTTCAGGTGCAGCGTCAGCTTGGGATGCTCCCCCGCCGACAGCAGCAGGCGGCTGCGGTAGGCCGGCAGAGTGCATACCGCCATGAGGCTGGGGACATCCATCCGCTGGCCCAGGCTCAGCAGCAGCGTCTGGCCCTTCTGGGTAATATCCGTCACCCCGGTGTCGGCGGCTGCCGCCCGCAGCAGCGCCACATCCAGCAGCGCCGTCACCGGTCGGGGCGGATCGCCGTAGCGGTCCGTCAGCTCGTCGATGAGGTCCGCCGCCGCATCGTTATCCCGTAGGGCGGCAATGCGCCGGTACAGGTCCATCCGCTGCCGGTCGGAGGGGACATACCGCTCCGGGATGTACGCCGCCACCGTCAGGTCGGCGGAGCACTCCGGCCGGATCTCCCGGCCCTTCCCCTGCTGCTCCAGCACGGCGTCGTTCAGCAGCTTCAGGTACATATCATAGCCCACGCTCATCATGTAGCCGGACTGTTCCGGCCCCAGCAGATTGCCGGCGCCCCGGATCTCCAGATCCCGCATGGCGATGCGGAAGCCTGCGCCGAAGTCCACGTATTCCCGGATGGCGGACAGCCGCTTGCCGGCCACCTCCGTCAGCACCTTGCCGGGACGGTAGGTGAGATAGGCGTAGGCCCGGCGGGAGGAGCGCCCGATGCGGCCCCGGATCTGGTGCAGCTGCGCCAGACCCAGCCGGTCGGCGTCCTCGATGATGAGGGGGTTCACGTTGGGGATATCGATGCCCGTCTCGATGATGGTGGTGCAGACCAGCACCTGTACCTCGCCGTCGGTCATCTGCTGCATCACCCGGCTCAGCTCCTGCTCGGACATCTTGCCGTGGGCTATGGCGAGGCGCACATCCTCCCCCAGCCACTGGCGCAGCCGTCCGGCGGTGGACTCGATGTTTTCCACCCGGTTGTGCAGGTAGTAGACCTGCCCGCCCCGGTTCAGCTCCCGCCGGATGGCCTCCGCCACGGCGGGCCATTCGTGCTCCATGACGTAGGTCTGCACCGGCTGGCGGTCCCTGGGGGGCTCCTCGATGGTGGACATATCCCGGATGCCCGACAGGGCCATGTTCAGCGTCCGGGGAATGGGGGTGGCGGACAGGGTCAGGGTGTCCACCTGACGCACCCGCTCCCGGAGCTTCTCCTTGTGGGTCACGCCGAAGCGCTGCTCCTCGTCGATGACGAGGAGCCCTAGATCCTTGAACACCAGATCCTTCGCCAGCAGGCGATGGGTACCGATGAGCAAGTCGATCTTTCCCTGCGCCGCCCGCTCCAGAATTTCCTTGGTCTGCTTGGGGGTGCGGAACCGGCTCAGCACCTCCACCGTCACCGGGAAGGAGCGGAAGCGGTTCATGGCGGTGGCATAGTGCTGCTGGGCCAGCACCGTGGTGGGCACCAAAATTGCCGCCTGCTTGCCGTCCAGGATGCACTTCATCACCGCCCGCAGGGCCACCTCCGTCTTGCCGTAGCCCACATCGCCGCACAGCAGCCGGTCCATGGGTACGGGCTTTTCCATATCCGCCTTGATCTCCCGGATGGCCTGTAATTGATCGTCGGTCTCCGTGTAGTCGAAGGCGTCCTCGAACTCCTGCTGCCACGGGGAGTCCGGGGAGAAGGCGTGGCCCGCCTCCCGCTGGCGCTGGGCGTAGAGCTTGATGAGGCCCTCCGCCAGATCCTTGGCGGCTGCCTTGGCCCGGTGGGTGGTCTTGGCCCACTCCGTGCCGCCCAGCTTATTGAGCCGGGTGTGCTCGGTATCCTCCCCGGCCCCGATATACTTGCTCACCAGATCCAGCGCCGTGGCCGGCACATACAGGCAGTCGCTGCCGGCATAGGCGATCTTGATGTAGTCCTTCTCCACCCCGTCGGTGGGCATCCGGATCATCCCCACGAAGCGGCCGATGCCGTGGTGCTGATGCACCACCAGATCGCCGGGGGTCAGGTCAGCGTAGGACTGGAGCTTCTGCTGATTGCTGTCCCGCTTGGGGCGGGTCTTTTTGGACTTGCCTGCCAGCGGCGTGGTCAGCTGGCCCTCCGTCAGCACCGCCAGCTGCAGGGCCGGGTACTCGCACCCGGCGGACAGAGTACCCAGCGTAATGAGTACCACGTTCCGCACCGGGGAGCGTTCCCCCTCCAGATCCAGCACCGCCGGGATCTTCCGGGCCTCCAGCAGCTCCAGCAGATTTCTGGCCCGCACCTGTCCGCCGCACAGCACCACCACCCGGTAGCCGCCGGTGAGATAGTGGGTCAGGTCCGTCACCGCCGTCTCCAGCGATCCGCCGTAGCCGGACAGCTGCCGGGCATCGATCTGCAGCAGGGCCTTGGGAGCCAGCAGATACCGGCTGGTGGGCAGGCTCTCCAGCTGGCACACGGGGAAGCGCTCCAGCTGCCGGGCAAATTCCGTCTCCGGCAGGGCCGCCTCCGCCATGGGGCCGCACAGGATGCCGCTGTCCATGGCGGCGGTGACGTCCGCCTTCAGCTGGCCCAGCCAGCCCTTCAGGGCCTCCGCCGTGCGTCCGCTCTCGCTGACGCACACCAGACACCCCGCAGGCAGATAGTCCATGGCCGTCACCAGCTCCGGGTATACCGCCGCCAGAAACCGGTCGCTGCCGTTGGGGACGATGCCCTGACGCAGCAGGTCGGCATCCGACCGCAGCTGCCGGGCCACGGGCTTGTCCTTCATCCGTCCCGCCAGCGTCTCCAACCGTTCGGCGGTCTCCTCCGCCGCACCGTCCCGCCACAGGGGCAGCACCTCGCCGGCCGGCAGCAGCAGCGCCTCCCGGCAGTTCTCCGTCCGCCGCTGGGTGGCGACGTCGAAGAAGCCCAGCGAGTCCACCTCGTCGTCAAAAAATTCGCATCGCACCGGAGCCTCGGCGCCGGGGGAGTAGACGTCCAGAATACCGCCCCGCAGGGCGAACTGTCCCGGCCCCTCCACCTGCTCCGTGCGGGTATAGCCCGCCGCTGTCAGCCGCCGGGCCAGCTCCTCCACCTGATACCGCCCGTCAGAGCGGAGGGTGAAGCTGCACCGGTCCAGCACCTGCGGGGGAATGCATCGCAGGGCCAGTGCATCGGCGGTGGTGACGATCACCGGGGACTCCTCTTGCCGGATGCGGTACAGGGCCTCCAGCCGCCGGTATTCCCATTGACGGCTCACCGCCGCCAGCTCCCGCCAGTGGAGCTCCCGGCCCGTCAGCAGGACAGGCTCCCGGCCGGTGAGGGACCGCAGGTCCGCCGCCTGCCGCCGGGCCTCCCCCTCGTCGGCGCAGAGCATCAGCAGGGGCCGCCCGGACTTCAGCCGCAGCGCTGCCGCCGTCATGGCCCGGTGTACCGGACTCAGGCCCGTCACCAGCGCCGGGCCGCCGCCGCTCTCCATCAGCTGCGCCAGCTCCTGTATCTCCCGGAGCTGCCACAGCTCCCGCAGCAGAGCTTCCATCCTGCCGCCTCCTTCCGATGATGAAATGTCCGTTCCCGGCGTACATGGGCCGGGAACGCCTTCGGGGGCGTATACGTCAGTATACGCCCCTATGCTGTAAGTTACCTGAAAAAGCAGAGAAATATGCGTGAAAAATGATGTGTGTTTGCCTCCGAGCAGAAAGGCACCAAAGAACGCCAGCAGAAACCAATGGTTTTTGGATTTCCTTTACCTTCAAGAGTTTCGTTCGATATGAGATGTCGTGGGAATTGACTCAGCAGCAGCCCCGCTGCCGCTCCCGCCCAGATGAAGAAACTGGTGGTTCTGCCGCTTGGGAGTATGGATTCCCCCGGTAGAAGAACTGCCCCCTTCAACCACCCAATGTAGCGGCAGCGTGAGTAGAAGAACGCCGATTCCCTGCTTCGGCGGAATTTAGGAAGCAACTCTTGCACACAAAAGGAAGTCCAGAAACCATCGGTTTCTGGCGGCATTTTTTGCATACTTTTTGCTGCTGTTGGCAAAAAGTATGCCGTCGGAGACAAAAAGGATGATGGGCCGCCGGAGGCAAAACAGAAAAGGCTGTCGGAAAACTTCCCTTCAAAGGCAAAACAGCCGAATCAGTTGAACCGGTTCATGGCCCGGTCAGGCCCCTGCGAGATCAATACCTCCGCAGCGTCACCGGCACGGTCCAGCGCCTCCATC
>OBLO01004038.1_pt1 | contig 10019 bp, 8 predicted proteins | sample 1519401 | NCBI WGS metagenome assembly OBLO01 (sample SAMEA2602897, study PRJEB22501) | metagenome | reverse complement strand
AGAGGTAGCAGTGTACGGGCAGGCCGGTGGCCTGCGCCAGCATCCGACCGGTGGTACCGGTGGCAATGACCGTGTTGCGGGATAAGATTCCACTGTAGGCGGTACAGAACTGAAGTGCAAGTTCTTTGCGGGAGTCATGTGCGAGTATAGCAATCGTCATAACGCTCTCTCCTTCATTCCAAGTATAGTGTTGTGGGTGGGCGGATATGCTCGGAAAAGTGTCCCCGGATAGAAAACGACTTAAAAAACTGAAGCCTCGTGGAGAACAACTCTCAACAAACAGACCAAACAAGTAAGATGGTGTCGAATTACACCTTCATCTTAAATTTAACCCACTCAAAGCCCGGATGTCAAGAGGTTTGTTGTGATTTTTGCGAGACAAAATGGGGAAAGTATGACTATAGCTTTGTGGAGAATGGCGAAAATTTGGATACAAGAATTTATTCTCCGATGCATTTGTAAAAATTTTTTCATCCGAAAGTGTATCTTGCAGAAAAACAGTCCATCCAGATGAAACAAAAGTACAGGCCGAGGCGTCTGGCCTCGGCCTGTCGTGAAGAATGAAGAAAATTTTTATCGCAGCGGCGGTCTTGTCAAAAGATCACCGGACCTGACCGTCGCCGCGGATGATGTACTTGTAGCTGCACAGCTCGCCGAGGCCCATGGGGCCGCGGGCGTGGAGCTTCTGGGTGGAGATGCCCATCTCGCAGCCGAGGCCGAACTCGCCGCCGTCGGTGAAGCGGGTGGAGCAGTTGACGTAGACGGCAGCGCTGTCCACGGCAGCCGTAAAGAGGGCCGCGTGGGCGTCGGTCTGGGTCAGGATGGCTTCGCTGTGGCCGGTGGAGTGGGCCGCGATGTGGGCGACGGCCTCCTCCACGCTGTCCACGACCTTCACCGCGAGGATGTAGTCGAGGAACTCGGTGTCGAAGTCCTTCGGCCCGGCGGGTGTGCCCGGGATGAGGGCGGCGGCGCGCGGGTCCAGCCGCAGCTCCACCGGGTGCAGGCCCTTGGCGGTGCGGTCCGGGCCGAGGCGCTGGGCCAGCTTCGGCAGGAACCCGGCCGCAATGGCGCTGTGGACGAGGCAGACTTCCTCGGCGTTGCAGACGCTGGGGCGGCTGGCCTTGGCGTTCTCGATGATGTCCAGCGCCTTGGTCTGGTCGGCGGTGTCGTCCACGAAGATGTGGCAGATGCCGGTGCCGGTCTGGATGCAGGGGACTTTCGCGTTCTCGACACAGGCACGGATGAGTCCGGCCCCGCCGCGCGGGATGAGCAGGTCCACATAGCCGACGGCGGTCATCAGGGCGTTGGCCGAGGCATGGGTGGTGTCCTCAATGAGGCAGACTGCTGTTTCAGGCAGACCGGTTGCCCGCAGACCCTGCCGCAGGGTGGTTACGATGGCATTGGCCGAGCGCCACGCCTCTTTGCCGCAGCGGAGAATGCAGGCATTGCCGCTCTTGATGGCGAGGGCGGCAGCATCGCTGGTGACGTTGGGGCGGCTCTCGTAGATGATGGCGATGACGCCCATCGGCACGGCGGTCTTCTCGATGACGAGGCCATTGGGACGCTCGATGCGGCTCAGCACCCGGCCCACCGGGTCAGGCAGGGCGGCAACGTCCCGGATGCCCTTGGCCATGGCTTCGATGCGCTGGGGCGTCAGGGCGAGGCGGTCCAGCATGACGTCGCTGATGCGGCCCTTGGCGGCGGCCATGTCCTCGGCGTTGGCGGCGAGGATGGCGTCCATGGATTCCGGTGCGCAGAGGGCATCAGCCATCCCGAGAAGGGCAGAATCACGGGTGCCGCTGTCCGAAAGGGCAACGGCAGTCTTGGCCCCGCGGGCGGCTTCCAGAATTTCCTGTGTGGTCATGTTATGCCTCCTGTCTGTGGGCCGCAAAGCGGGTGCCTGCGGCACGGCCCTCGGCGATGTCATAGAGCAGCTCGGGGTGGGCGCCGTTCGCGATGACCATGTCAGCTCCGCTGGAGGTCACCATCCGGGCGGCCCGGAGTTTGGTGGACATTCCGCCGGTGCCCAGCGCCGAACCGGCTCCGTCGGCCAGCGCCATCACCTCGGGCGTGATGTCCTCCACCAGCGGGATGAGCTTTGCGTCCGGGTGGGTGTGGGGGTTGGCAGTGTAGAGACCGTCGATGTCGCTCAGCAGCACCAGCAGATCAGCTTTGATGCAGCAGGTGACGATGGCGGCGAGGGTGTCATTGTCGCCGATGGAGGTGATCTCGTCGGTGGCGACGGTGTCGTTCTCGTTGATGATGGGCAGTGCGCCCAGCTCCAGCAGACGGGTGAGGGTGTTCTGGATGTTCTCACGGCGGCTGGCGTGCTCGATGTCCACGCCGGTGAGCAAAATCTGCGCCACCGTGTGGTCGTAGGCGCTGAACAGCCGGTCGTAGGTGTACATCAGCTCACACTGCCCCACGGCGGCACAAGCCTGCTTGGAGGACATATCGGTAGGGCGGGCGGAAAGCGACAGCTTGCCCACACCCATGCCGATGGCACCCGACGACACGAGGATGACCTCATGTCCGGCGTTCTTCAAATCGCTGAGCACTTTCACCAGCTCTTCGGTGTGGCGGATGTTCAGTCGTCCGGTGGAGTGGGCCAGTGTGGAGGTGCCGACTTTGACTACGATGCGCATAGATCAACCCTTTCCCATCTCTTTGGTCTTGTTGTAGGAGGCGATGACGGCGTCCATCACCGCGCCCCGCAGGCCCTTTTCTTCCAGCACCCGCACGCCTTGGATGGTGCTGCCGCCGGGGCTGCACACGGCGTCCTTGAGTGCGCCGGGGTGCTGGCCGCTCTCAAGCACCAGCTTTGCGCTGCCCAGGACCATCTGGGCGGCGTACTCCTGTGCCTTGGCACGGGGCAGGCCGCAGGCCACGCCGCCGTCGGCCAGCGCCTCGATGAACTGGTACACCCAGGCCGGGCCGCAGCCGGACACGCAGCTGGCCGCGTCGATGAGGCTTTCCGGCACAGCATCCAGCCGCCCGGCGGGGGCCATCAATTTCAGGAACTCGGCCTCTTCCTCGGCGGTGACATTGGAGGTGCAGTACTGGATCATACCGGCCCCCACCGAAGCGGGCGTGTTGGGCATGATGCGGATGACGGGGCAGTCGCTGCCCGCCATCTCCTGAATGCGGGCGATGGACAGGCCCGCCGCCATGCTGCACAGCACGAAGCGGCTGGGCCGTTCGGCCAGCGTGAAGCGGAGCGGTGCCAGCAGCTCCTCCATCATCTGGGGCTTGACGGCTAAGAAGATGAGGTCGCAGCGGCCTGCCACCTCGTCGTTGATGGTGGTGTTGCAGCCCAGCTCAGCGGCCAGAGCCTCTGCCTTGGCGGCGGTGCGGTTGGCCAGCCAGACGTTCTGCGGGTCTGCCGCCTTGCAGACGGCCCGGGCGATAGCCCCGCCCATGTTGCCGCAGCCTAAGAAACCGATGGTATTCAGCATAAGAAAACCCTCTTTCCCAATCAAAAGAACAGGGGAGATGCCCCCTCTGTGTCTCCATTGTAAGCAGGGCCGGGGGAGAAATCAAGAGGAAAGCCGGAAAATGTCAAAGCTTTTCGGAAAGCTCCTGATAGACGCGCTGCGGCGGCGCAGGCTTTTTTGCTGTCCGAATCTTAAGAAAACATAAAAAGTTCATGAAAAAGTCGAAAAAGGTGCTTGCACCTGCACGGGCAGATGAGGTATCATAATAGATAGAAGTTGGAAAACTCCGCACAGAACGGGGCAAACGCGAAAGGATGGGCATTCTCGTGGCACAGACGACAAAACGCGCGCTGGAAGCATCGCTCAAAAAGCTGCTGCTCCGCAAGCCGCTGAATAAGATAACGATAAACGACATTACCGAGGACTGCGGTGTGAACCGCATGACCTTTTACTACCATTTCAAGGATATTTACGATTTGGTGGACTGGATCCTGGTGGAGGATGCCACAGAAGCACTGGAAGGCCATCAGGACTTTGAGACGTGGAGCGACGCCTTCCGCGATATGCTGGAAAAGGTGCAGGCCAACCGGGTGCTGGTGCTGAATGTCTACCGCTCCATCAGCCGGGAACAGGTGGAGCAGTACCTCTATAAAATGCTTGACCCTCTGCTGCGGATGTTTGTAGAGCGTGAAAACATCTCGGTGCAGGAAGAGGACAAGCAGTTCATCATTGATTTTTATAAGTATGGCTTTGTGGGTATGGTGCTGGAATGGATACGCCGCGATATGAAGACCGAACCAGCCATCATGGCCGAACGGCTCAACACCATGATGCAGGGGGATCTGAAGCGGGCGCTGCTGCGCTTCAGCACCGACGGAAGAGCATCAAAAATCGACGACTGATAAAAATTTGAACAAGCAGAGCAGGATGATAGAAAAACTATCACCCTGCTTTTGTTGCTTATAGAACCTTTGTCGGAAAAATGTTAAAGTATTGTCAAAACAAAGGGCTGGCAAAGACCCGCACAAGGAGGCAGACTTTTATGAGTATCGCGTTGGAGTCGTTGAACCATAAGGTACAGCGTACCGCTGTCGGAACGATGGTGGATGTGGCACTGGCTCATGTCAGAAAAGACCGTCAGAAGGCGTTTGCCGAGATGGTGGACGTCGCCAAGCAGTTCTATGGCGACTCGTTCAGCGAGGAGACGTATGAGCACGCCCGCGCAGTACTGACCGATGCGGACAGCAAGTGGTCGAAGCTCATCAACTGTGTGCTCGACCAGACCGCGCCCAACGTGGCACGCACCACGGCACTCAACCTTGGCTATGAGGCGTTCTTCCGGGGGACAAAGACCATCCGCGAGAATCGCACAAAGTACCACTGCAACATTCCGTGGCTGATCCTGTTCGACCCCACTTCGGCTTGCAATATGCACTGCGTGGGATGCTGGGCGGGCGAGTACGGCCACAAAAACAACCTCAGCTTTGAGGATATGGACAAAATCATCACCGAGGGCAAGGAGCTGGGGGTCTATCTCTATATGCTCACCGGCGGCGAGCCTCTGGTGCGAAAGGCGGATATTCTCCGTCTGGCAAAAAAGCACAACGATGTGCAGTTTGCGATCTACACGAACTCTACCCTCATCGATGAGCCGTTCTGCGAAGAGGTCGTAAAACTGGGCAATATCGCCTTCATGCTCTCGATCGAGGGAACTCCCTCTACCAATGATGCCCGGCGGGGCGACGGCCACTATGCCGCTGTCATGAATGCGATGGACTTGCTCAAGGCCCACGGGATCCTTTTTGGCACCTCCATCTGCTATACCAGAGACAATCTCGAAGCCGTCACCAGCGACCACTTTATGCGGATGCTCTGCGACAAGGGTGCGCACTTCGGATTCTACTTCCACTATATGCCGGTAGGCAACGAGGCTGCGCCAGAGCTGATGCCCACGCCTGCTCAGCGCAAGTACATGATCGAGCGCATCCGGTATCTCCGCTCAGAGAAGAGCGATATTCCGTTTTATCCGATGGACTTCCAGAACGATGGCGAGTTTGTGGGCGGATGCATCGCAGGCGGACGCAACTATTTTCATATAAATTCGGCGGGCGATGCAGAGCCGTGCGTCTTTATCCACTATTCCAACGCCAACATCCACGACAGCAGCATCCTCGATATTCTCCGCAGCCCGCTCTTCATGGCCTACCACAACGGCCAGCCCTTCAATAAAAACCATCTGCGTCCCTGCCCGATGCTGGAAAACCCCGAGCTTCTGCGCCAGATGGTGCATGACACCGGTGCTCACAGCACCGACTTGCAGTCGCCCGAGAGCGTAGACCACCTCTGCGACAAATGCGGTGCATATGCTGCCGACTGGCAGCCTGTAGCCGACGAGATCTGGTCGCACGTCACCCTCAGGGAGAGCCGGTACGAGAATTACAAGGACTGGGAACCGGCGCATTCCACTGCTCACGCGAAATGACTTTATCGGTCTTTCAAAGATAAAATTGCGCAGAAAAGCCCCCATCTTCACCGGCTGAGGCAGCCGGGAGGATGGGGGCTTTATCTTGTTATTTTATTCTTCGCCGGAATCAATGACGATTTCGGTTTCCGTTCCTTCATCTTCTACAGGCGCGGGAGCCGGGTCGCCGGGATCGCCGAACTCGTCGTGGTAGACGGTCATCTGGTCGAGCTGGCCGTTGCGGCGCAGGCCGTGGAAGACCAGCTTCTTGATGACGTCATAGATGACGGCGAACAGCGGCACGCCCACGATCATGCCCACGAAGCCCCACAGACCGCCGAACAGCAGGATGGAGAAGAGCACCCAGAAGCTCGAAAGGCCGGTGGTGTTGCCCAGGATCTTCGGGCCGATGACGTTGCCGTCCAGCTGCTGGAGCACCAGAACGAAGAGCACGAACCAGAGGGCCTTGATGGGACTCTGGATGAGGATGAGCAGCGTTGCAGGCACGGCACCGATGAAGGGACCGAAGAAGGGGATGACATTGGTGACGCCGATGATGACCGACACCAGCAGCGCGCTCGGGAACTTGAAGATGATGCAGGCGAAATAGCAGAGCACACCGATGATGGCGGAGTCCATGATCTTGCCGTTGATGAAGCCGCCGAACATCTTGTCAGCGTAGAGGACTTCCTCCTGGATGAGCTGCGCCCAGTGGGGCTTGACGACGCTGTAGAGGATCATCTTGGCCTGTTTGGCGAACTTTTTGCGGCTGGCCAGCAGGTAAACAGCGACGATAAGGCCGATGAGCAGGTTCTTGAACCAGGTCACCACATTCATGACGCCGACGCCCACACCGCTCAGGATGCCTTGTATATTCTGCAGCGAGGGGAGCAGGGTGGTGCGCAGAGTGGTCAGATTGTCAGCAATGGCATCGTAGGCATCGTTGAAATAGCCCATCAGTGTCTCATTATCCAAGAAGACTTCCTGTGTGTTCACCCACCGCATGAACCGGGTAATGCTGGTCTGCGCGGTGTAGTAGAGGGAGGTGACGCTTGTGATGAGCTGCGGCACCACCATCATCACGAGGGCGTAGACCACCAGCACACCGAACAGCAGCGTCGCCGCAATGGCAAGCATATTGGCCATGCTGTGGAGCTTTTCGGGGAAGATGCGGTGCAGAAAGCCCTCAATGGTGTTGCACACCGGCTTGAGCAGATAGGCAATGACGGCACCATAGATGAAGGGCATCAGGATGCCGGTCACCTTGGAGACCGCGTCGCCGAACCCGTCGAAGCGGTAGATGAAGAAGAAGAACAGGATGCTTAGACTTATCGCACCAAAGCCCGCGAGCATTCCGTAGATATAGGGCTTGATGTGCGGCTTTTTGTCCATCATGTGTGACTCCATTCCTGCCGCAGACGGCAGGAGCCGGTACGGCGATGTTTAGATTTTGTTGCTGCGGCGCCAGATGTGCATCTTCTCGGCCTCTTTGATAAGCTCCTCGCGGAAGTCGGGGTGTGCCACATTGATGAGGGCTTCGGCCTTCTCCCAGGTGGTCAGACCCTTGAGGTTGACGCAGCCGTATTCGGTGCAGAGGTAATGCAGATTGGCGCGGGTATCGGTGATGATGCTGCCGTTTTCCAGCGTGGGACGGATGCGGCTCTCGAGCTGACCGGTCTTCTTATTAAAGAAGGTAGAAGACAGGCAGATGAAGCTCTTGCCACCCTTGGAAAGGTATGCGCCCAGCACGAAGTCCAGCTGGCCGCCTGCACCGGAAATGTGCTTGACGCCGGCGCTCTCCGCATTCACCTGGCCGAACAGGTCGATGTCCACCGCATTGTTGATGGAGATGAAGTTGTCCAGTGCGGAGATGCTGCGGATGTCGTTGGTGTAATCGACGGGAGCAGACATGCACTCGGGGTTGTTGTTGAGGTAGTCGTACATCTTCTGGGTGCCGGCACCGAAGGCGTAGACCTGACGGCCCTTGTCCAGCTGCTTGTGTGCGCCGGTGATCTTGCCGGCCTTGGCGATGTCCACGAAAGCGTCAACATACATCTCGGTGTGGACGCCCAGGTCCTTCAAATCGCTCTGGGCGATGAGGCTGCCGATGGCGTTGGGCATACCGCCGATGCCCAGCTGCAGGCAGGCACCGTTGGGGATCTGCGGCACGACGAGGTTTGCGACCTTCAAATCGACCTCGGAAGCGGGGCCGGCAGCGGCCATCTGGCCGATGGGCGGATTGTTGCCCTCCACGATGCCGGTGACCTGGGAGATATGGACACAGTTCTCCATACCGCCGAGGCAGCGGGGCATATTGGTGTTGACCTCCACGATGATCTTCCGGGCCTTCTCACAGACGGCACCCAGATGGGAAGCGCTGGGGCCGAAGTTGAAGTAGCCGTGCTCGTCCATCGGAGTCACCTGGAAGACGGCGATGTCCAGCGGGTCGGGACTCTCGCGGTAGTAGCGGGGCAGCTCCGAATAGCGGATGGGGGAGTAGAACGAGAAGCCCTGTGCGATGGCTTTGCGCTCAATGCCGCCCATGTGCCAGCTGTTCCAGGTCATGTGGGCAGCGGGGTCGTCGATCTGGAAGATCTCAGGCACCCACATCAGGATGCCGCCGCGGAAATTGACGTTCTCCAGTTCGGGCAGGCGCTTGGCAAGGGCGGCGTCCACGGCCACGGGGGTGTTGACGCACCAGCCGTAATCCACCCAGTCGCCGCTCTTGACCAGAGAAGCAGCCTGCTCGGCAGTCATCTTTTTCTGGGCATACATTTCCATGAAATCCATTATAAACCATCCTCTCCTTTAAGAACATAAAAGAATTGTAAATTTATTATTTACAATTCTACGGGACAAAATCTTAGCCGGAAATTTACCGTTTCTTCCCAGTCCGGACACTGTCTTATCACACCCCGGCGGTATCCTTGGGGTCGGCAGGGCAGAAGCCTCCGGCAGCGGCACACCTGCACAGCTTAGTTATAACATTAACAAACATTATAATCAAGCCCTCTTCCGCGAAAAAATGTCTCGCAGGACAATTTGACTAAATTTCTTAGGTATTTGTGGCGATTGTTTGGTATAGCAAAAACAATTTTTTTCGAAAAAGTACTTGATAAAATTTTGACGATATGGTTTACTAAGGGTGTACCAAGATGATGCGCCCCAGTGCGACGTTAATTGACTAAAAATTAACGATATTGCGATGGCGATGCGGCCTGGTACTTGAAGCAGGAACTGAAAAGTGCTATCATGGCAACACCAAATGCGCTTTTCCAAAGCGCGCAAATAAAGGAGACCATACCGATGGCAACAGCAGTTTACCCCGGGTCCTTCGACCCGGTCACGAGAGGACATCTCGACATCATCAAGCGGGCAGCAAAGATCAACGACCACCTCATTGTGGCAGTGCTCATCAACAGCGCAAAGAACCCTCTGTTCACCGTAGAAGAACGGGTGGCGCTGCTGCGGGAGTGCTGCAAGGACATCCCGAATGTGACGGTGGAGAGCTTCGACGGCTTGACCGTGGACTTCGCCAAGAAGCGCCACGCTTCGGTGATGGTGCGGGGCCTGCGGGCGGTGACGGATTTCGAAAACGAGATACAGCTCGCCCAGACGAACCACGCACTGATGCCCGGTATCGAGACGATGTTCCTTGCCACCAGCATCAAGTGGAGCTACCTTTCCTCCACCATCGTCAAGGAGGCTGCCCGCTACGGCAGCAACATCTCCAAGTTCGTGACGCCCAACGTAGAGAATGCCATCCACGCCAAAGTGGAGCAGCTCCGGGCGGAAGGAAAGATGTTCTGATACCTTTTATAATGCAGAAAGGCCTTTGGGCTTTTTGATAAATAGTTTTACGAAACCCCGAAACATATAAATTCAGGAGGCTATTAACATGAAGAAAATTGTTATCGCATCTGCTTGCCGTACCGCTATTGGTAAGTTTGGCGGCACCCTGGCAAACGTCCCTGCTGCAGAGCTGGGCTCCATCGTCATCAAGGAGGCCCTGAACCGTGCTAACGTGAAACCCGAGCAGGTCGATCATGTTTACATGGGCTGCGTCATCCAGGCTGGTCTGGGCCAGAACGTCGCTCGTCAGGCTTCCCTGAAGGCTGGCCTGC
>OBLO01004037.1_pt1 | contig 10020 bp, 8 predicted proteins | sample 1519401 | NCBI WGS metagenome assembly OBLO01 (sample SAMEA2602897, study PRJEB22501) | metagenome | reverse complement strand
TCGCTCCAGTACTCACCGGTACTCGCCTTACCTATAATAGAAATATAAGTTCCTTTTTCCAGTTTTAATCCTTTTGCATTATTGTAAGCAGCCGGATTAACCACATCCAGCTTCGCCTGCGCAGATTCTTCTTTAGTAATTTTTTTATTCTCTGCTTTCTTCGTCGTTTCTTTCTCCTCTTCAGAAGAACTCTTCTGCAAACCGCATCCTGCTGCCAGAAGTGTTATGCTTATCAATAACGCAACGATCTTTTTGAAATTTTTCATGATTTCTTCTCTCCCTCTTCTGATCTGTCACATTTTTTTCATATTGTTAAATGCAGATGTAATCTTAACAACAAACACTATACACCATAATTTTGAAAATTTGTTGAAAAATTTCTTAAATTTTCTTTTGAATTGATTTTTCTTTTGTCCTCTTGTATATTTTTTTCATTTGTATTATTATAGTGAGAGACGTAAATTGTCAATCATAAAAAGGAGGTACATACCTATGGCACACGTAATTGGTGATGAATGTGTTAGCTGTGGAGCATGCGAAGCAGAATGTCCAGTAGGAGCTATTTCTCAGGGAGCAGATCATTACGAGATCAATGCTGATTCTTGTGTTGACTGTGGAGCTTGTGCAGCTCAGTGTCCTACAGGAGCTATCTCTCAGGGCTAATCGTTATTCATATGAACGTAACAAAGAGCATTGTTTCCGGATTTTCCGGGAGCAGTGCTCTTTTCATGTAATTAAGAAACTTCGTTTTTATTTATTCACCTTTCACCGTTTGACGTATTTCGCACATTGCACATGCTATACTTGTCCCGTCAGAAGTTCTATTATTAAATAAGGGGGTTTTACAATGAGCAAGGCACTGGAACAACTCAGACGTGAAACAAAGGACGATGCCAGACTGTATAACTGTGTAAAAGAATTATACGAACAGGGAGTACCTTTTTCCGAACTCAAAGCATTGATCCCGGATATCCGCCGCACAAAAGAACAGTTACATATGAAGCGGATGCTGGAAAATAACAACGAAGTACTGCTCTCCATGTTCAGTAAGGAAATGTCATTCCTACTGGATGCAAAGGAGCGTCAGGAAGAACAGGAGTTTAAAAAACTGGACCAGCTAATCCGGCAACAGCAATCCTTCCGGAGAGCTGCCGCAGACCACGGTCCAGTCAGTAAACTAAGGCGTATTTTCCTGCCTGCTTAGATTTGCGAACTTCGTGTATTCGCCGAGCCAAGCCAGATGAACGGTCCCTACCGGGCCGTTTCTTTGTTTTGCAATAATAATCTCTGCCTGCTTCTTATATTCAGAATCTTTGTTGTAATATTCATCACGATAAATAAACATAACAACGTCCGCATCCTGTTCGATTGCTCCGGATTCACGCAGATCCGAAAGCATTGGACGCTTATCCGGTCGCTGTTCTACTGCACGGCTAAGCTGTGACAGTGCGATCACCGGCACATTCAGCTCTCTGGCGAGCGCTTTTAAAGATCTGGAAATATCCGAAATCTCCTGCTGTCTCGATTCGGAACGTCCTCCGACACTTCCGCTCATCAACTGCAAGTAGTCAATGATAATCAAATCCAGTCCGTGTTCCATCTTGTATTTTCTGCATTTGGACCGCAGTTCTGAAATCGAAATACTCGGTGTATCATCAATGATCAGATTCGACTGCCCGATAATTCCTGCTGCTTCAATCAGTTTCTCCCAGTCAGAATCCTTCATATTACCGGTTCTGAGTGCCTGCGCATCTACCTGTGATTCCAACGAGAACAGTCGGTTTACCAGCTGTTCCTTCGACATCTCAAGGCTGAAAATAGCGGTGCATTTATCTTTCTTAAATGCAACGTACTGTGCAATATTCAAAACAAACGCCGTCTTACCCATGGAAGGTCTTGCCGCAACCAGAACGAGATCCGATGGCTGCAATCCGGACAGTTTATAATCCAGATCAATAAATCCGGTCGGAATTCCCGTAACAGTTCCCTTGCTCTTCGATGCTTTTTCAACTTTCTCCAGTGCATTCATAACAACCTGTCTGATTGGCACATACTCTCCGGCATTCCGGTTCTGAAGTAGCTGAAATACAGATTTTTCTGTCTTTTCCAACACAGATTCCAGTGGTTCATTTCCCGCATAGCAGATATTCGACAACTCGTCATTCATCTTGATCAGCTTACGCATGACTGCTTTATCCGATACGATCTGCGCATAGTAACGCACATTTGCCGATGTCGGCACTGCCGCAACCAGATCACGCACAAATTCCAGACTGGAGATCTCCGGCGGCACTTCCTTCTCTTTCAGACGTTCCTGCAAAGTGATCAGATCCACCGGCTTGCCTTCATTAAAAAGCTCTACCATAGAATCAAAGATTACACCGTACGCATTCTGGTAAAAATCGTCACCGCAAATAATCTCCGAAGCTGCAAGAATGGCATCCTTGTCCATCAGCATCGCACCAACTACTGACTGCTCTGCTTCCACGCTGTGAGGCATCACCCGTTTGATGAGTGTCTCTTCCATCGTTTTCCTCCTACGCTTCCTCTTTCACGACAACCTTTAATTTGGCTGTTACTTTCGGATGTAATTTGATCGGCACTTCGTATGTTCCAAGTGCTTTGATCGCATCTTTCAACTGTACTTTCTTCTTATCTACTTCCAGTTCCATCTGTGCTTTTACTTCTGTTGCGATCTCTTTGGAAGATACAGAACCAAAGGCTTTTCCGCCTTCTCCGGTCTTAATGGAAACCTCGATCTTACCTGCTTCGATCTTCTTGCCAAGTTCTACAGCAGCCTCGTAATGCTCCTGTGCTACTTTGTCATCATTTGCTTTCTTGAGTTTCAGATCGTTCAGGTTCTTTGTATTTGCTTCGATACCTTTTCCTGTCTTCAGGATAAAGTTTCTTGCATATCCGTCACTTACATTTACAATCTCACCTTTTTTCCCAAGGGATTTTACATCTTCTTTTAAAATTACTTTCATTATTCGATTTCTCCTCCTTCTATCACGTCATCGATGACCTGTTTCAAATCTGCAACAGCCTCATCCATGTCTGTGTGGTCAAACTGTGCCCCGGATGCGTTCATATGACCGCCACCGCCGAGACGCTCCATAATGATCTGTACATTAACTTCATCAATTGATCTGGCGCTTACATAGATTCTTCCATTGTAAGTAGTCAGTACAAAAGAAGCTTTCACTTCGTTAATATCCAATAATTCATTTGCCGCCTGTGCACCGATAATCGTCGGGCTCTCAATCGTCAGATTCTCTCCTCTGGCGATCGCATATTTGTTATGGTATACTTCCGCACTGCTGATGATCTGCGCTTTTGCACGGTAAGATTCCATATCGTCACGGAACATCTTACGCACCAGTGTAATATCCGCACCGCTTCTTCTCAGAAATGCGGCTGCTTCAAATGTACGCACACCTGTCTTATTCATAAAATTATTCGTGTCGATCATAATACCGGCATAGAGACTGCTTGCCTCCAGATTCGGAATCTTAATATCATCCACAATATACTGCAGAACTTCCGAAACCATCTCGCACGCCGAAGACGCATACGGTTCAATGTAAGACAGCAGCGCATTGTCAATATTATCACTGCTCTGTCTGTGATGGTCAAGCACAACGATCGTCTTCGCAACATGAAGCAGTTCTTCACATTCTGTCATACCCGGGCGGTTCGTATCCACAACAACTACCATCGAACTCTCATCTGCGAGTTCCAGCGCTTCTGCCGAATTTAGGAACAGGCGCTCCGGATAATCCGGATTGTTCTCATAAGCAGTATACAGTGGTTTCAGAGAGGCAGACACTTCGTTGATAACGATATATGCTCGTTTCTCCAGTGCATTTGCCGCACGGTAAATACCGATCGCCGCACCAAAAGAATCCACGTCCGTAAGCTGATGTCCCATAACAAAGATCTTATCCTTGACGGTAATGAACTCACGCAGCGCTTCTGCTTTCACGCGGGCTTTTACACGTGTATTACGGGAAGTCTGATCCCGCTTGCCACCGTAATATGTAATTCCATTGCAGTCTTTGATAACCGCCTGATCGCCGCCTCTTGCAAGTGCCAGGTCAATAGCTACACGGGCATAGTTATAACTCTGCGAATATGCTTCACTGCTAAGTCCCAGTCCGATACTTAATGTCGCCGGTATTCCATTTCCTATATTCACAGATTTCACATCTTCCAGAATCGAAAAACGGTCGTCTTCCAGCTGTTTGAAATATTGTTTCTGGACAACGATAAAGTATTTATCATTCTCCATCTTCTTCACAATTCCATCTACTTTGGCAATATACTGATTGATCTTACGATCCACAAGCGCCATCAGAAGTGACTGTCGGACTTCTTCTACACTGTTGATCACTTCATCATAATTATCAATATAAATAAGTCCCGCTACAAGCCTCTGTTCTTCATTTGCACGGATCGCCTTATTCAGATTCGTCACATCCTGTAAATAAACAGCGATAAAATATTCTTTTTCCTCCGGCAGTTCCAGAACCTGTTCCCTCTCGCTGAATCCTCTTGCAGAAACTCTCCTGAGTTCTGCCTGATACTCCCGTTCCTCAAAAAATACATCCATATGTACCACGTCATTCTCCTGACGTGGGTAAATAGATCGGTTCAGTTCCGGCATGATCTTGCTGATATATGTGTCACCTTTTGCACGGTCGCCTATCAGCTCTTCAAACTGACTGTTCAGCCATATGATCTTCCCGTCTTCAAGCAGAATCGCATACGGAACTGCCAGTTCCTTCAGCAGCGTATTCTGTATAATGCCATATTGCGCAGCAAATTCGATCAGATCCTTTACCATCAGCGAGTTCGTGTACAAATACATAACCGCCGAAAGTATAATATAGATCAGCACAAATACACCCATTAAAAGACCTGCGCCCTTATTGATGGCATAAATCCATATGTTAAGCGCTACCAGTACGACCGCCATGATCGCCGGCCACTGCATATAGAATTTGAGCTGTCCTTTCAATCGAATCTTCTGTCTGTCTTTCTTCTTTTCTTCCATGACTATCCCCTAATTTGTGAATTCAGACTTTTCAACATATGGTAACATTATACCACTCCTGCCAGAAAATGAAAAGCAACAAAAAGATCAAAAAATGCGAAGGCTTTTTCATCCTTCGCATTCGCATCTCATATTTATTTTTTTGTTATAAATCTATGCTTCATATCCTTTCGGATTTGCAGACTGCCATCTCCAGGAATCTGCACACATCTCATCCAGACCTCTCTCCGCTTTCCAACCAAGCACTTTCCATGCCTTCTCCGGATCCGCATAGCACATAGCAATATCTCCGGCTCTGCGAGGCTTGATCTCATACGGAATCTCTTTGCCGCATGCCTTTGAAAATGCTTTTACCATATCAAGAACAGAATATCCGACGCCGGTTCCGAGGTTGATCACTTCTAATCCCGGATTTGTAAAAATGTAGTTGATCGCTTTTACATGTCCGATTGCAAGGTCTACAACATGGATGTAATCGCGGACACCAGTTCCGTCCGGTGTGTCGTAATCGTCTCCGAATACACCCAGTTTTTCAAGTTTACCGACTGCAACCTGTGAAATATATGGCATCAAATTGTTCGGGATACCTTTCGGATCTTCTCCGATTCTTCCGCTCTCATGCGCGCCAACCGGATTGAAATAACGAAGCAGGATTACATTCATCTTCGGATTGGCTTTCTGCACATCTGTCATGATCTGCTCCATCATGGATTTAGTCCATCCATACGGATTCGTGCACTGTCCTTTTGGGCAGTCCTCTGTGATCGGCATTGTCTCCGGATTGCCATATACTGTTGCGGAAGAACTGAATACGATATTCTTCACGCCAACCTGCTGCATAACTTCCATTAGCGTCAGTGTACCTGTTATATTATTACGATAGTATTCCAATGGCTTCTGCACAGATTCTCCAACTGCTTTTAATGCTGCGCAATGGATAACCGCATCGATCTTCTCTGCTTCAAACATTGCTTTCAAAGCTTCTGCATCCATTACATCTCCTTCATAAAATGTAATGTTCTTTCCAGTCAGCTCTTCCACTCTCTTCAGTGATTCTCTGGAAGAATTGCAGAGATTATCGTATACAACAACCTCATAACCTTCTTTCAGAAGTTCCAGTGCAGTGTGACTTCCAATATATCCTGCGCCACCTGTTATTAATATCTTTGCCATTTTATTGCCTCCTAATCGTCCTGTGCTCATTTCATTTCCTGCAAAGTATAGCACTTTTCGCCTGTACTCTTCAAGAAATCTGCACATTCCTGCTAATATCCTTTTATTTTTCCCATAAATTCTTAGGATACAACCCTTCCTCTTTCATACGTTTCATCGCCGCAACAACAACCGGTTTATCTTCTTTGTAAGTAACACCGTACCATTTATCCTTTGATTCCAGAACTGCTGCCGTTGCCTTCTCCTCTCCGAGCAGTCTGCTGACAACTGCCGGCAGGAAATATTCACATTTCATCGGATTTTCTTTTAATCCTTCATCCAAAAATGCCGGAAATCCTGCTTTAATCTCACGCAGAATACTCTCTGTAAATCCCCACATATTCATGGAAACAAGTGTATCTGCCGGAACTTCCGTCCAGTTTGCGCCGTCATCTTCTGTATAAGCGATGCCACCATTTCTCTTCTCAATACGGGTTCTCTCGTTGATCGCCTCCAGCTCGCCACTCTCATTTAACGTGCATACACCACGCGCTACATGTCCGTTGTCAGTCACAGTATTTCCAAGATGGTATCCGACCATTGCATAGCGGTATTTCTCATCGTCCGGATGACTGGATAGATAATCGTAGATCAGGCGGAATGCTTCAACGCCATAGTAGTCATCTGCGTTGATAACGGCAAATGGTCCATCGATCTGATCGATGCAGCTTAACACTGCATGCGCAGTTCCCCATGGTTTCACTCTTCCTTCCGGAACTTCATATCCCTCCGGAATGTTAGAAAGCTCTTGAAATGCATATGAAACTTCCATGTATTCTGACATCCGGTCACCGACTGCTGCCCGGAAACTTTCTTCATTTTCTCTCTTAATGATAAAAATTACCTTTTCAAATCCGGCTCTCTTTGCATCATACATGGAAAAATCCATAATGATATGTCCTTCTTCATCTACCGGGTCAATCTGTTTCAATCCACCATAACGGCTACCCATTCCTGCCGCCATAATGACCAATACTGGTTTGTTCATAAATCTGTACCTCCATATCAATATCAAAAAATCTGATACTATTTCTTATCATAACGAAACGCGCAAAAAAAAGCAATCCCACAACTTGTTTTCCCTACTATTGCGTCCGGGAAATCTGTGGTATACTGATGATATCAGGGTAAAAAAGTCATACGACCACATGAGCTTGCTCATAAGTGGATGTATGACTTTGGAACACGCCCCGACATGAGCATAAAAGCGGGATTTTAATCCTGCGATATGCGAATGGTGGGGATAGATTGTGAGAGTGCGTAGCACGGAGCAATCTATAGATATCATAGCCGAGAGTTTTAACTATAACATTACCATATTACGCAATATAAGGGGAGATATATTATGTCAAGAACCAGAGGCAGAGTGACTCTGCCAGTCCAATCTATTTTTTCAGAAGATGCGAAAACATTCATCGAGCGTTGGGGCGCTGATGTGCTTCGTCTTGATGGAAACAAAACACCGGATGAACACTCCAAATCTCTGGATGTTAAGATCTGTACAACATACACACCCGTAAAAGGTGACAACGATTTTGCCATGGAGCATATGGATGAATGCCAGCAGGTACTTCTGATGTCCAGACATTTTCTGGCAAAAAATACAACTTTAACAATTGATTTTCTGGACGGATTTTACCGCGAACAATTCGTTGCCGATTATATCCACGATCCGAAGAGATGGTGGGAAGTCATCGACCGCACAGCCGGCAAGACCGTTCCTTCCCACAAATGGGAATACGACCGCATACATGACAATCTGACGATCACAGATGCCATTCCATTTCACGAATATACGGTATCTTTCTTCGTCTTTATCATATGGGATCCGACGCAGATGTACGAGCTTCTCTCAGATGATCTGACAAATGAGCCGCATCACATTCCGATTGATGTACGCCAGCCACTCTCAGCAGCTTATTCCAAAGAACGTTTGAAGAAATGGCTCAGCGAACATTCTCATACCGATATTGTGCGTTTTACTTCTTTCTTCTATCATTATATTTTGATTTTCAACGAAGAAGCAAACGAACAGTATACGAACTGGTTCGGCTATGGCACTACTGTTTCCACACAGGCGCTGGAAACTTTCGAGCAAGAATACGGATATGCCCTGAAGCCGGAAGATCTGGTCGATAACGGATACTTCAACTCTACTTTCCGTGTGCCGACCAAGGCTTACCGGGATTACACTCATTTTATCCAGAGATTCGTATCCCGCCGTGCAAAAGAACTGGTGGACATGGTACATGCAGCTGGCAAACAGGCTTCCATGTTCTTCGGTGAGAGCTGGATCGGAACAGAGCCTTACGGCCCATATTTTCAGGATATCAGCGTAGACTGCATTTCCGGAAATGTATATAACGGAACAACGCTCCGGATGCTCTCTGATATTCCGGGTATCCATGACACAGAGGGACGACTTCTTCCATATCTGTCCGAAGAGACATTTGAAGATGAGAATCATGCATGTATCACGGCTTCTGCAAACTGGATCGCAGCAAGACGTGCCATGATGCGAAGCCCGCTGGACCGCCTTACTTTTGACGGTGATCCGGGAACTGCCACATCTTCAACCACTTTTGTAAACTACATTGAGAAAATAACCGACGAATACCGTACCATTTACGACAATGTAAAGGGACGCAAACCATACAGCGGACTGAAAGTTGCCGTCCTTAATTCCTGGGGTACACTTCGTTCCTGGCAGGCGTACACCGTCCTTCCGGGACGAAGTTACAAGAAAACCAATCCTTATTTCGGTATTCTAGAAGCACTCAGCGGTTCGCCTGTCGATGTATGCTTTTTAAGCTTTGCGGATATCCGCAGGGACGGTGTGCCGGATGATGTTGATGTGATCATCAATGCCGGAGATGCTGGAACTGCTTTTTCCGGTGGAAGAGAATGGCTGGATGCAGACCTCGTTACGATCATACGAAAATGGGTTTATGACGGCGGCGGATTTATCGGTATCGGAGAACCATCGGCTGTTTTACACGGTGGTCGTTTCTTCCAGCTTGCCGATGTACTCGGTGTAGACCGTGAACTTGGCTTCACACTTTCGACTGCCAAATACCACATTGTTCCGAGGCTTGCGCATTTTATTACAGATGAGCACTGGGGAGCTTACCAGCTCGGTGAAGGCACACCGGACGTGTACGCACTTACCGGCAGTACAGAGATCATTGATTATTCCAATGATGAAGTCCACATTGCCGCAAATGCATACGGAGACGGACGCGGTGTATATTTCTCTGCACTCGCTAACGATCCGGACAACACAAGACTTCTTCTGCGCGCCTTATATTACGCTTCCCACAAGGAAGATAATTATTACATCTGGAACGCAGACAATATCAACTGCGAAGTCCACGCTTATCCGGAAAGCGGTAAATACGCAATCCTGAACAACTCCGATTCCCCGCAGACAACCGATGTCTACGACGGAAACGGATCCCGCGAAACCATCAACCTCGAACCACGCGAGATCATGTGGAGAATCATGTGATACCAAGGTTTCAGGGATTTTCATCGGTATGAGCTTGCTCATATATAGATGAAATCCCTTGAAACCTGCCCCGTCATGAGCAATACAGCAGGATGCTAATCCTGCGTTTTGCGAATGTCGGGTAGGATTGCGAGAGTGCTCTGCACGCAGCAATCCGATGGTATCACATTAACTCCCTCGAGCACATCTGCAGGATGCTAATCCTGCGTTTTGCGAATGTCGGGTAGGATTGCGAGAGTGCTCT
>OBLO01004036.1_pt1 | contig 10022 bp, 8 predicted proteins | sample 1519401 | NCBI WGS metagenome assembly OBLO01 (sample SAMEA2602897, study PRJEB22501) | metagenome | reverse complement strand
TGAGGAATAAAAAAGATGACTTTTCACAAATGAGCGGGTGAAAAGTCATCTTTTTCATTAGGAGAAGATTCCGGATGGAGCCTCTTCTTGATGAAAAGGTCGTTTACGGAACAAAACGGTATCCCAGTCCGCGGATTGTCAGGATATACGCCGGATTCTGTCTGTCGTCCTCGATCTTACCACGAAGCCGGTTGATGTAGACCATGATCGCATTGTCATCAACGGCAACCGTATTGCCCCAGACATGCTCATAGATCATATCCTTGGTGAAAACCTGCTGCGGATGCTTCATAAAAAGCAGAAGAAGTGCAGACTCCTTGGAAGAAAGGATAAGTTCTTCGCCATTTTTGTAAAAACGCATGGTTGTGGTATCATAGCTGAATGGACCGCATTCCAGAGTATCGGAATTGTCGAGTACCAGATTCTTGTTGCGGCGGATCAGTGCTTTTACTTTGGCACCAAGTACAAGCGGTCGGAACGGCTTGGTGATATAATCATCCGCTCCAAGTGAAAGCCCGTACAGAGAATCATAGTCTTCATTACGTCCGCTGACGATCATAACCGGAGTACTGATCCCCTGATTGCGAAGCCTTTTGATAACTTCAAACCCTTCCATATCTCCCAGCATGATATCCATAAGGATCAGGTCAAATGTATGATTTTTCAGGATGGACAGAGCATCCATGCCACAGTTTACTGTTGTTGTTTCCAGCTCATTGCTGTGCATTACCTTTTCCAGCAGCTTACAGATTGCCGGATCATCATCTACGATCAGTATTTTGTCAGCCATTGAGGCAACCTCCCAAAAGTAAAAATTTCAATAAAATTCTATACAACTTATAAAAAACATTATAATATTAGAAAGAAAACAAGTCAATTGATAACAAACCGGGGACGAGAATATATGAAGAAAAACAAAAAGACACTGATTGCTGCGATTCCACTTTTTTTAATCGTAATTCTTGTATTTGCAGGATTTGGTGTCTGGAAAAAGTACAGAGATACTTTGATGCAGAACCAGGAGGAACAGATGCTCCTGACAACCAGAATCCTGAGTGAAAATATGGCGATGTCCGCAGAGGAATATGAGGAAAGTTTAAGCTTTCTTGCGAAAACAGCAGAGAACAGACCGCAGGATGAGGCAAAACAACTGTATCGGGAATTTATAGACACACAGACCAGTTTTATCACGAATCTGTACCTGGAAGACGAACAGGGAAAGCTTTCAGAGAGTGTCAAGGATGTACAGATTGTAAGTTCACAGCTGCTCACTCAAAGCTCGGCAAAGAATAGCATTTATATGGAAAAAGATACAGATGGGAAAATCTATAATGTATATAAGCGTGTTTTGAAGGATGGGAGAAAGATCTGTCTGATGATCGATGCGGAAAAATATTATCAGAAACTGATTTCGGGAATTCACATCGGAACGAATGGATACATTGTAGTCAAAGATGCAGAAGGAACGATCATCATGCATCCGAAGAAAGAACAGTGGGGAATTCCGGTTATTGCAGGAAGGAAGAAAATGTATCCGGATCTGGATTACTCCAGTCTGGAGAAGATGATTGAGGATCAGAAGAAGAGAAAAGAAGGTATTTCTCATTATTATTCGTATTGGTGGACAAATGAAGAACGTCCGAGAGTACAGAAAATCAGTGCATATTCTCCGGTTCAGATCGGAGACAGCTTCTGGGTAGTCAGTGCGGTGATCGACTACGATGATCTGTACGAACCGATAGCTGAAGGTTTCTTGAAAATGGTATGTATTTTTGTTGGTATTTTGTTGGCTGCCGGTATTGCGGTTGTCTTATTTGGCAGAGTGATGCGTGATATGAGAAGAGCTGTGCGGGAGATCAATGATCTGAAAGAACTGAATGAGCAGTTGGAAAAAATGCATCGGAGTGAGCAGAGTATCGCACATCAGCAAAGACTTCAGATCATGGGAACTATGACAGGTGGTATCGCACATGAATTCAATAATTTTCTGACTCCGATCATGGGATATGCAGAGCTTCTGATGATGGAACTTCCGGAAGGATCAGAAGAACAGGACAGTGCAAAAGAAATTTATGAGGCTTCGGAAAAAGCAAAGGATGTAGTGCGCCAGATTTCGTCCCTGAGTCGAAAGAATGTAGAGACCGTTTATAAAAATATTTCGATAAAGAAATTCATGACGCGTGCAGAAAGGATGATGGAATCTGTCTGCACGCCTCTGATCCATATGGAAAGTGAGTTTCGGGTAGATGATGAAATGATCCTTGGAAATGCGACACAGCTGAACCAGGTGCTTTTAAATGTCTGCGTTAATGCGGTGCATGCGATTGGAAAAAATCAAGGAAATATCAGAATATCCTGCCATTCAGAAGAAAAAGAAAAACTGGCTCAGGGAGTGATTGAAAAGCTTTCGGATGTATGGAAAAAGTATATCCATATCCAGGTGAAAGATAATGGGTGTGGAATGGATAAAGAGACGCTGCGTCAGATTTTTGATCCATTTTTTACAACGAAAAAAGGGGGAGAGGGTACCGGACTTGGACTGGCACTTGCGGAGCAGATTATTACTTCACATAAGGGATATATTTATGCAGAGAGCAAAAAAGGAGAAGGAAGTACCTTTCATATCTACCTTCCGGTACTGGATACAGAGCATATGCCACAGATTGTGCAGAATATTCCCAGAAAGGATTATCGGATCGTGGTGGCAGATGACAATGCAAAGGTATTGCAGCTGCTGAAAAAGAATTTTGAGAAGATCGGGATCCAGATTCAGACCTGTATGAAAAGAGAAGAACTGCAAAAATGTCTGGAACAGCAGGAGGCAGATGTGCTGGTAGTAGACGAGACGATGGAGGATTGCAGTGGAGTGGATTTCTGTATGTCGCTTGCAGGCAGATATCCGGACATGCTGAAGCTTATTATTATTGATGGAGTCAGCCGTGAGATGGCAGAGGCCCGGCAGAAAGGAATCATTGACGGATATGTAGAAAAACCGGTATCGGATACCGCGATTCTTGAGGCAATTCGGAATTGTGCCAGCCAGCCGGTATAAGAAAAAAGACGCAGATATCTGTAAGGTGTAAGATAAGACAAACCCAACCTTAATACTTTTAAAGATTTACCTTAACAAAATGTAAGGAGGAATCTGTAAGAGTGTAAGGTTGGGTTTTTATAATGGAATCATCAAATAAATGGTACGAAAAAGTACCCGTACAAAAGGAAGGAGAAAATGCCATGAGTGAAGCAATGCTTGCCTTATTGGGATTTGCAACCATCATTATTGTGATTGCGTTGCTCTTAAGAAATGTAACGGTACCGGCTCTTGCATTTGTCAGTGTATCAACTGTAACAGGTGCGATCCTTGTAGCAACCGGAACATTTACGATTGAAGAAATGGGGGAATTTGTAACAGCCGGTGTAGCAGGAGTACATGGTACTGCAGCGCTGTTTATCTTCTCTGTACTTTTCTTTGGAATTATGACAGATGTAGGAATGTTCGACAAGATCATCAATGCATTGATGAAGAAAGTCGGAAGTAATGTAGTCGGTGTTGCCATGATGACCTGTATCATTGCTATGATCGGACATCTGGATGGAGGCGGTGCCTCTACATTCCTGATCACAATTCCGGCAATGCTCCCGGTTTACAAACGTCTGAATATGAGACCGACAACTCTGATGCTCATCTGTGTATCTGCAATGGGTGTTATGAACCTTCTGCCATGGGGCGGACCGACAATGCGTGCGGCTACTGTCCTTGGAATTGAACCAAATGCACTGTGGAAACAGATCATTCCAATGCAGGTTGTAGGTATTTTTATTGCACTTGGAACAGCATTTATCTGGGGAAATATCGAAAAGAAGAGAGGTGCAGGCACTTCTTCAGCAGAAAAGATCGAGTATGGCGGAATTGAAGATGAAGCCGTAACAGATGATGAAAAGAATGAGCTTGCAAGACCGAAACTCTTTGTATTCAATGTAATCGTAACACTGGTAGTGATCGTAAACCTGGTTCTTGCAAAGGTACCGTCTTACTATATCTTTATGGTAGGATGTGCAGTAGCACTTTTTGTAAACTACCCGGGTGCAAAAATGCAGGGTAAGATTATTAAATCCCATGCAGGTCCGGCACTTACCATGGCATCTACGATTCTTTGTGCAGGTGTATTCCTTGGAGTGATGCAGCAAACAGAGATCATGACTCATATGGCTAACGTACTTGCAAACGTAGTTCCACAGTCTATGGGAAGATTTTTACCGCTTATCGTAGGTCTGGTATCTGTACCGCTTACACTGATGTTTGATACCGATTCCTTCTTCTTCGGAATGCTTCCGGTACTGATCGGAATCGGAAACGAATTCGGTGTAAATCCGGCACATATTGCCATTGCAATGGTTGTTTGCCGTAACTGTGCAACTTTCATCAGCCCGGTTGTTCCTGCTACTTTCCTTGGAACCGGACTTGCCGGTGTGGAGATCAAAGATCACATCAAGAACAGTTTCTTCTGGATCTGGGGTGTAAGTATTATCTGTCTGATCTCAGGTATAATTCTTGGAGTTATCAAATTCTAGTTAGATAAATAAAAAGATCCTGTATTTCATGTGATTTGTACATGGAGTACGGGATTTTTTTGGATATGCATATAAAATGGTCTGATGATTGAAATGCAACGAAAGTGCTCGAAAATGTTATGCAGGGTATAAGATTTCAGGAAAATGTGATAGAGTTATTTTACTTCGATTTAGTTCTAAAATCGAAAAAGTATCTAATTAACCATAATCAGAAGGTATCTCATTTTCGGTGCTCAATTTTCGAGTAAACTCCCGACAATGAACAAAGCAAAAGAAAATATAGAAGTATGGGAGTTTGCCTTTACAAAGGATGACAGTATGTTAAAATATTTATAGTAGAAAAGTCAGAATGAAACTGGGATCATCCAGTGGATGCGATTTATGAGCGGAAAGAACAGAAAGGATTTTGCAAAGATGGCAGAGCAAAATGAATATATTAAAGAAGCTTATGAATGTCTGGAGAAGATGAGTGCAGATGAAAGAAAAAGAAGAGAATACGAAGAAAGACAAAAAATTTTGTGGGATCATAATTCGTTTATGAAAAGTGCAAAAATAATTGGGATGCGAGAAGGACGTAAAGAAGGGTACAGGGAAGCATTAGTTTCAATTGTTATAAAAAAATTGCAAAAAGGGATGTCAGCAGAGGAAATTGCAGATTTTCTGGAAGAGGATGTCTTGACGATACAGAGAATCTATGATATTGCCAATACCTATGCACCGGAATATGATATAGAAAAAATAGTACAAAAGTTGGAAAACACATCAGGAATGAAACAAAAGTAAGAAAAGAGTAAGTCAAATCAGATAGATGAGTGATTTGACTTACTCTTTTTTCGCATGTAATTAGTTGTTGTTCACTTATAAAGCAAAACACCATATGAGGATGCCCTAAGGCATATGCCTTAGTATGAGGAATATTTTACTTCAAAATCTTTCGCAGGATACAGGTAATGATTCCAACGACACAGAATGGAAAGTATGTCGGATAAAGGGAACCAAATACCAGGATACCGCCTCTGATACCGGTCAGCAACTGAACATCAGCAGGAATTGCAGCTGCGGCTAGACTGAAGAGGTAGGACAGAACATATACCAGGACAAAATAAGTAAGTCCGCGTCCGGTTCCGTGCCGGATGCCACTTAATGTGAAAAAGAACGTAGACAGCATCCAGATCAGCATAACCGCTCCGACAGCCAGATAAGCAATCAGAGTAAGATCTGGATTGGATGTCAGTGTATTGATATCTCCATAATCAGACAGCTGATTCCAGAATGAAAAAAAGGTAATCGCCAGGATGATGGCGGACATCAGAACCGGTGCCGGGCGAAGGATGAAAGTGGTCAGTTTCTCAGCGGCAGTACTTCCGGTGCGGGCAATATTCCGGATTGGATCAGCCAGTTCTTCAGAAGAGGAATCGTGACGTCTGCGGGAATTTCTCCGTTCTGTCCGTCTGGCTGGTCTTTGGCGGTCATAATAAGAATCCTCTTCTTCATAATCATCGTCATAATCAGGAGCAAGCCTGTCTGTTTCATCGTAGTAGTCGTCAGTTTCATAATTGTTAAGGTAGTCTGTGTCGTCATACCGGTCGTCATAATCATCCTGCCCCACAGGGATCGACGGGAGATCGCCTGTATAAGTTACTTCAAAGTTGTCATCAAAATAGTCGTCTATATTTTTTTTATTATTCATAAAACAAATACACCCTCCTTGTGCATAAGTGTATGGTAACTGTTTTGACAGTCTGTGTCAAATAAATAATGAGATGATTGTGAAATTTGAAAAATTGAAAATGGGTTAATGTAGCAAAGATGGAAAGAGAAAGAGTGGTAGGGGACATCATTCTATGGTAGAATAAATCTGTATGAAAAAATAAATGAGGACAGAAAAATATGGCGATCAATATAGCAACAAAAGCAATCCTGAAAATCCTGTCTTTTGGAGGGATTGATGTAGAAGTATCAAGGCAGCTTGCGGATCTGAAAAGACTGGATCCGATGAAAATTTTTTATAAAAAAATGGATCTGCAGGTATATAATGGCGATTATGAAGTTCCGATCCGGGTATTTTTCCCGGATGAAGCATCGTGTCTGGAAAAAGATCAGATCAAGGGACGAAAGATCATGCTTTTCCTTCACGGAGGAGGATGGGCGACTGAGCATGTGGAAAATTATGAGAGAGTATGTTCCCGGATGGCACAGGCGACGGGGCAGACTGTAGCAGCAGTAGAATACCGCCTGGCGCCGGAGCACAAGTTCCCGACCGGGCTTATGGACTGCTATGCCGTGGCAAGAGCATTGTATACGCATCCGGATACAAAGCCGGAGGATATTACTCTGATTGGAGACAGTGCAGGTGGCAATCTGGCAGCTGCATTGTCCATTATGGCACGGGATCGTGGCGAATTTATGCCAAAGAGACAGATTCTGATCTATCCGGCAGTCAATAATGATTATTCAGAGAAGAGTCTGTTCTCTTCTGTAAGGGAGAACGGGCAGGATTATCTTCTGACGGCAGGCAAATTAAAAGATTATATCAATCTTTATGCAGGTTCGGAAGAGGACAAGTTAAACCCATATTTTGCACCGATTCTGGAGAAAGATCTGTCAGGACAGCCGGATACACTGATCCTGACGTCAGAATTTGATCCGCTCCGGGATGAGGGAGAAGCGTATGGAAGACGTCTTGCAGAGGCAGGTAACCGGGTGGAAGTACACCGGATCAAGGATGCACTTCACGGATATTTTGCACTGGGAATCCGGAGTCTGCATGTACAGGAAAGTTTTGAATATATCAATCATTTTCTGGAGGGGGAATAGAAAATGCCGCAGACAAATGTAAAGCACTGGAGAAGGCTGGACAATGCAGCGAAGCTTTTTCCGGCGGCGAGCAGTAAAAGGGATACCCGTGTATTCCGGTTCTACTGTGAATTGAAAGAGGATATACAGCAGGAGATCCTGCAGAAGGCGGTAGACAGGACACTGGAAAAATATCCGATCTTTCTGTCCGTGCTGCGAAAGGGACTGTTCTGGCATTATCTGGAACAGAGTAATAAAAGACCGGTTGTAAGAGAAGAGTATAAGGAGCCGTGCAGCAGCCTTTATATCCGTGATAAGAGAGATCTGCTTTTTGAAGTGACTTATTACAAAAAGAGAATCAATTTTGAGGTCTTTCATGTGCTGACGGACGGAACCGGTGCCAGTGAATTTGTACGGGAGCTGGTGAAAAATTATCTGTATCTGGCACATCATGAGGATGGACTGGAGGATGTGGTTCTGTCAGAGTATTCGGAGAGCCTTTTCGATCAGGAAGCAGATGGATTTGAAAGATATTATTCCCACCAGGCAGACCGCAAAAAGGAGAAAAAACCGGCAGCGCATCAGCTTCGCGGAAACCGGCGCGAACTTGGAAGCCTGCAGACGACAGAGGCAGAAATTCCGGTCGAAGAACTGAGGCATCAGGCAAAGACTTATGGTGTATCGATGACGGTATTTCTGACTGCGGTATATCTGTGTGCGATTCACCGGACAATGACAAGACGGCAGGAAAGCAAGCCGGTTGTACTGATGGTTCCGGTAAATCTGCGTAATTTCTTTCCGACCAATACAATGCTCAATTTCTTCAACTGGATCGAACCGGGATATCATTTTCAGGGTGGAAAAGAAGAGTTCACAGATGTTGTGCAAAAAGTAAATGCATGCTTTAAAGAAGAACTGACAGCGGAAAAGATGGAGAAGCGGATGAACGATTACTTCGCCTTGCAGGTGCATCCAATCCTGAAATTTGCGCCGCTGGAACTGAAAAATGTCTGTATCAATATCGGGGCGAGGACGGCAGAAAGTGATGTGACCGCTATTTTTTCCAACATGGGAATCATCCGGATGCCGGAAAGCTATGAGACGTATATCAGGTATTTTGGTGTTTATACAAGTACGCCGAAAGTAGAGCTTTGTATGTGTTCCTTCCGGGATAAGATTTATCTGGGATTTACGTCCAGATATGACTGTGATGCAATCAAAGAGAATTTTTTCCAGATTCTGAAAGAACAGGAAGTGAAAACGGAGATCCTTAAGGTGGAATATCCGGAAAGCGTCATGACAGAAGCGAAAGGAATGCAGATTTTCAAAATATTTACATTTCTTTGCATGATCGCGATTGTGGCGGCACTGGGAGTGGATTATAGCATTGATACGAATTTCCATCTGTCACTGTTTGTGTGCGGCGGTGCGTTCAGTATGTGGTTGGCGCTCGCAGTCGGTTTCTTCAAGCGGTACAATCTGCTGAAGAATGCCATGTGGCAGCTGATCATTGTGACAGTCGGCTGTATTATCTGGGACTGGCTGACCGGCTGGCATGGTTGGTCGATTGACTTTGTGCTTCCGGGAGTCAGTGGCTTGATTATGATTTCGATGCTGATCATATCGAGGGTGTATTACCGTCAGGCGAAGGACTATCTGGTGTACTTTGTGATGGCGGCGCTTTACGGAATGATCTTACCATTTATCTTTTTGCTGACTGGTAAGGTACGAATTGTATTTCCGTCTGTGATTTCAATTGGGATGGGCGTGCTGATGCTGATCGGACTGGTGCTTTTCAAGGGAAAAGAAATGCGTCAGGAAATGGAAAAGAATTTACATGTATAAATCGGTGGTGCCGCAAAATTATCTGGATTGATGATTTTGCGGCACCATATTTTTTGCATTTAAATATCTGACGAGTGCGGTGATCTGGATCAGAAGTTCTTCCTGATGCTTTGCATCGAGTTCTTTAAATAAAGAAAGAACTTGGAATTCAAAACGAAGCAAAGAAACAGAAGGATCCGGTTCACCAATTTCCAAAGCTTCATCTGCAGAGATGCCATACAGATTGGCAAGGGTTGCGAAAGTGGAGAGATCCGGCTCGGCAACGTTATTCTCATAACCGGACAGAGATTTTCTGTGGATACCGGTCAATTCCATCACTTGTTTCTGGGTATATTCTTTATTCTCACGGGCGTTTTTCAGAATTTTACCAATATCTTTCATGAAAATGTTCCCCCTTCAAACATAGTATAAGTTCATTATAAATGGTCAGAGCAGGAAAAAGCAATAACAATTTATTTTGATTTTTTATCGAGATAGTCTGCGAGAGATTGAAACTGAATCAAAAGCTCTTCCTGGTGGCTGGTGTCAAATTTTTGGAAAAGAGTAAGCATTTTTCGTTCGCAGCGCGAAAGGGAAAAATGCGAGCAGCGCGAAAGGGAAAAATGCGAGGGGGGGGTAGAAGTCTTAATTCCTAATACTTCATCCGCAGAAAGTTGATATAAGCGGAGTAATCTGGCAAATGTGTCAAGATCTGGTTCAGCTACACTGTTCTCATAGCCGGACAGAGTCTTGCGGTTGATACCGGTCAGTTCCATTACTTTCTTCTGAGTATAAAAATTATCTTCACGTGCTGTCCGGAGAATTTCTCC
>OBLO01004034.1_pt1 | contig 10027 bp, 9 predicted proteins | sample 1519401 | NCBI WGS metagenome assembly OBLO01 (sample SAMEA2602897, study PRJEB22501) | metagenome | reverse complement strand
AATCCAACAATGAAAAGGAGGTTTTTGTCATGTATCCTGTAATTCCAGAATCAGACCGTCCTTCTGACCTTGCGGATGACTGCATCCTCTCTCCCGACGGCGTCAATCCGGTTTCCAAAAACGACGAAGCGCCGTCTGAAAAAAATCTGTTCGACGACAAGATCGCAGTATATCCTGTTCCGGGTGCGACCCTTCCGTTTTATTTTCCGGGTTATCCCAACCAGCCGCTGTAGGGCGTTCTTACAGCTCCCGCGCGGCATCGGCAACACTGCGGACACCGACTAATCGGATGCCGGAAATTTTCGGCATTTTTTCGAGACAGACCTGGGGGAGGATACAGGTTGTGAAACCGAGCTTCTGCGCCTCCCTCACTCTCTGCTCCGCCATCGAAACGGCGCGTACTTCCCCGCTCAGGCCCACTTCCCCGAAGGCGACAACGCCCTCCGGGACGGGGCTGTTTTTGAAGCTCGACATAATTGCCATCACGATTCCAAGATCGATGGCAGGCTCTGTAATCCGAATGCCGCCTGCCAGATTGACGTAAGCATCACACCCCCCGATCTGCATGCCAAGCCGTTTTTCCAATACCGCCATCAGCAAATTGACGCGGTTAAAATCCGTTCCGGTCGTCTGACGGCGTGGAATGCCAAAATTGCTGTGGCAGACGAGCGCCTGAATCTCCGTGAGCATCGGACGAGTCCCCTCCATTGAGCAGGAGACGACCGAGCCGCTCGCGCCGGCAGGTCTGCCATTTAACATGAATTCCGACGGGTTTAACCCCTCTGTCAGCCCCTCTTGGCGCATCTCAAACACGCCGATCTCATCGGTTGAGCCAAAACGGTTCTTGACGCCCCGGAGGATTCGATAAGATGCATGTCGGTCGCCCTCAAAATACAACACCGTATCCACCATATGCTCGAGCACTCTGGGACCTGCAACCGTTCCCTCTTTGGTCACATGGCCGACGATAAAAATCGAAATACCGAGCCCTTTTGCCAGCCGCAGCAAAACACCAGTCGATTCGCGCACCTGCGACACGCTGCCGGGCGCCGCGCTGACCGCTTCGTTGTACATCGTCTGGATGGAGTCAATGATGACGATCTGAGGCTTTTTCTGCTGGATTATCTCCTCAATCCGATTCAGGTTCGTCTCACAAAACAGCTCCAGCGTGTCCGAAAAATCGCCAATCCGCATCGCACGCATTTTGATCTGGCGTAAGGATTCCTCGCCTGATACATACAAAATGTGCTGCTTTTTTAACGAAAGGTTCCTGCACATCTGCAAAAGAAGCGTCGATTTGCCGATACCCGGGTCGCCGCCGACCAGCGTCAGCGAGCCGGTAACGATTCCGCCGCCCAGTACCCGGTCGAGCTCTCCCATCCCGGTTTCCGTGCGTCTTTCCTCTTCCATCGAAATTTCATTCAGCACTGCCGGAGCGCTCTGCACCCCGGACAGCACCTGTTTTTTCTCTTTTCCGCCTGCGGACACGGAAACCGGTTCCTCTACGAGGGAGTTCCACGCCTTACAGCCCGGACACTGCCCCAGCCATTTTGCCGTTTCATAGCCGCATTCCTGACAGAAAAATCTGGTTTTTATTTTTGTTGCCATTTATTTTGAAATTTCTACCTTTACTTCTCCGATTCCAGCAAGCTCCACGCTCACATTCAGCTTTCCGCCGAGGTTCGTGCGCATTCTGCCCGCATCCTCACCGTTGATTTTCACATCATATTCCATATCTTCCTCCAGACCGAGTGTGATCTGCGCGTCCTCTGTGCCCTCTACCATGAAGCTGACGCCATTTTCGCTCTCCGCAAAATGCTCTACGCTCGTGCCGGGCACGGACTCATAGACAAACATGCCGTTTCTTTCCAGCTTGGTAATCTCTTTAAAAGTCTTTACCTTGTACTCATCGCCGCCGGCCTCAAAGCCCTCCTTCTTGCTCTTTTCCTGCAGAAGATGATTGCCGAAGCTGATCTTTCCGTCTGCTTCTGTTCTGATGAGTTCTGCTACTGCTGCCATTCTTTTGTCCTCCTGTCCGCCTTTGCGGCGGTTTGCTGTTTATTTGTTTTTGACGCTGAAAACAACTTTATTCTCGCGGAAGCCTGCACTCACATGATCGCCGGATTTTACCCGTCCCGACAGAATTTCTTCCGCAAGTGCGTCCTCGATCAGCGTCTGAATTGCTCTCTTTAACGGTCTTGCACCCATTTTCAGATTGCTGTATTTTTCTACGATATGCTCTTTCAGAGATGGTGTCAGTGTCAGGCTGATATCCAGCTGCGTCCGGCAGCGCGTAATCAGGCTCTGCGCCAGCAGATTGATAATTCGCTTCATATCGTCTTTTGTCAACTGATGGAATACGATCGTTTCATCTATCCGGTTTAAAAATTCCGGTTTGAACAGGCGTTTTACCTCTTCCATCACGCCGGCCTTCATCTTTTCGTAAGTCTTTTGCGCATCTTCTTTTGCCGCAAAGCCGAGATTTTTTGGCTCCACAATCCGCTGTGCACCGGCGTTGGACGTCATGATGATGACGGTATTTTTGAAGCTGACCTTCCTGCCTCTGGAATCCGTGATATGCCCATCGTCCAGCACCTGTAGCAAAATATTGAAAACATCCGGGTGCGCTTTTTCGATTTCGTCGAATAAAACCACCGAATACGGATTTCTGCGAACCTTTTCAGAAAGCTGTCCGCCCTCGTCAAAGCCGACATAGCCCGGAGGCGAGCCGATCATTTTCGAAACAGAGTGCCCTTCCATATATTCCGACATGTCCACGCGGATCAGCGCGTTTTCTGAACCAAACATCGCTTCTGCCAGCGCCTTGGAAAGCTCCGTCTTTCCGACACCTGTGGGACCGAGGAACAAAAACGAACCGATCGGTCGTCTCGGATCCTGCAGTCCGACTCTGCCGCGGCGCATCGCCCGCGCAACGCTCGATACGGCTTCTTCCTGTCCGATCACGCGCTTGTGCAGAATAGATTCCAGCTTTAACAGCCGTTCGCTCTCTTTTTCGGTCAGGCGGCTCACCGGAACCTTTGTCCAAGTGGAAATGACCTTTGCGATATCCTCTGCTGTCACCTCTGGCTGCCCCTTTTTGCGGCTCTTTTCCTGTCGTTTCTGGTGCTTTTCGTAACGGGTGAGCGCCTCCTTTAGCTTTTGCTTTAGTCTGGAGGCCTCCTCCAAATCCTGATCGCGGATCGCCTGCTCCAGCTTTTCATCCAGCGTTTTGATTTCCTTTGCCTGGTTTGTTGCCTCGTCAGTCGTCTGCATCCGCTGCAGGCGCACCGCAGCAGCCGCCTCGTCCATCACGTCGATCGCCTTGTCCGGGAGCTTCCGGTCGTTGATATAGCGATTGGAAAGATGTACTGCGGCCTCGAGGGCTTCCGGCAGAATCTTTACTTTATGATGCTCTTCATATCTGGAAACGATTCCCTGTAAAATGCCGATCGCCTCTTTTTCCGTTGGCTCTTCGACCGTAACCGGCTGGAAACGGCGTTCCAGGGCAGCATCTTTTTCGATATATTTGCGGTATTCTTCCAGCGTTGTCGCGCCGATCAGCTGAATCTCGCCGCGCGCAAGGGACGGCTTTAAAATGTTGGAAGCGTCAATCGCCCCCTCTGCGCCGCCTGCACCGATCAGTGTATGCAGCTCATCCAAAAACAGTAAAATATTTCCGTCGTCTGTCACCTCACGGATGACCTTACGAATTCGCTCCTCAAATTCGCCGCGGTATTTGCTTCCCGCGATCATCCCGGACAGATCCAGCATCAGAACCCGTTTATCCTTTACCGTATCCGGCACGCTGCCCTCCGTAATCCGAAGCGCAAGTCCCTCGACGATCGCCGTTTTGCCGACACCGGGTTCTCCTACCAGGCACGGATTGTTCTTCGTCCTGCGGCTTAAAATCTGAATCACGCGCCCAATCTCCTGATCGCGCCCGACAACTGGATCGAGCTTTCCCTGTGCAGCCAGCTTCGTCAGATCCCGGCTGTAAAGCTCCAGCGTCCCGGTCTGGCTCTTTTTTTGCCTGCGTCCCAGCTCTTCGCGGTACGCCGTAGGGTCCAGTCCTGCTGCCAGGAGCGTATCCCGCATGATTTTCTGCAGCGGCAGCGACAGCGTCTGCAGCACCCGCACTGCAACATTATCCCCATCTCCTAAAAGCGCTAACAAAATGTGTTCCGTTCCGGTCAGCGCGCTGCCTGCCTTTTCCGCCTGTCTGTGGCTTTCCTCCAGAACTTCCTCTGCCCGGGGGGAATAACCGTCCCGCTCTATGACCGGATTGGGCGTCTCCGGAGCCAGCAGATCCTGAATCATTTCCCGGATCGCCTCTTCTTTTGCCCCGTTTTCCGTCAGAACCCTTGATGCCACACCGGTTCCTTCTTTGATCAGACCCAGCAGGATATGCTCTGTCCCAACATAATTCTGATGCAGGCTTTTTGCCGCCCGCCCTGCCAAAAGCAGGGCAGTTTTTGCCTTATCCGTAAACTGTGACTGCATCTGTTATAGTCCTCCATACTCTTCATAAATCTCATCTATCAAAGCATGTACTTCCTCGCGGGAAATATTCCGACAACTTGCCCGTGCCAGAATGACCCGCAGCGACTCCCGCATCTGCTCCAGATCACTGATTCGATCCGCATCAATCGCAATCACTGCGCCGCGGCGTCTGTCCACCTTGACGAAGCCCTCCTGCTTGAGCACGGTATATGCCTTATTCACTGTATGCATGTTAATCCCAATGGATTCTGCAAGCTGCCGCACGCTCGGGAGGGACTCTCCCTCCTTGAGCCTGTTTGTCGCAATCCCGACAATGATCTGATTGCGCAGCTGTATATATAACGCTTCTTCGCTGTTAAAATCGACTTCCAGAATCATGCTGATCTCCCATCCATTTTCTCTTTAAAGTGTTCTAGAAACACTATAACAAGAATCCTGAAAATAGTCAACAATAGCATGCACGCGCTGCGAGCATGCTATTGTCATGAATAAAACAAAACACCCGGCACTGCTGTTTCCTGTGCTCCCGCCAGACAGCGGGCAGTTTGCAGCAAAAGCCGGATGTTTTTCATGGATTCACGACAATAGCATGTTCGCAGAACGTGCTTCTATTGTTTTCTGAATGCTTGCTTTTTGGAAGATTTATTTCAGGTCAAGGAATTCAAATTCAAGATCGTCATCATCCAGGAAATTCCTGGACTGCCAATCTTTGGATTTGCCCTTTTTGCGGCGCGGACGTTCTTCTTCCTCTTCCTCGTCCTCATCCTCGTCATCCTCGTCTTCATATTCGTCGACTCTGGGGCGACGAACAGGCTTCTTTACCGGAGCCTTCTTTGCCGGACGGCGGCGCGGACGCTCTTCTTCCTCGTCCTCATCCTCGTCATCGTCTTCGTCCTCGTCGTCATCGTCATCCTCTTCTACATAACGGGCAGGCTTTTTGCGGCCGAAGCGGCGCGGACGTTCTTCTTCCTCTTCCTCATCCTCATCGTCGTCTTCGTCATCCTCGTCGTCCTCTTCGTCATCATCATAATCGTCATAGTCTTCATACGTGCTTCTGACTTTGATGATCAGGATTGTTACAACGATAATCAGAACTACGATTACAAACGCCATCAGAATAACGACAAAGCGCATGCTCTTTGCGGTCTGGTCGATGGTCGCCTGGTTGTTCTTGTTGGTCTCCTCTGCATTCAGCAGGTCACTGACCTGATATCTGGTTCCCATAGTATTATCATGCAGATACCATGCACTGCTGCCGCTTCCGTCATCCTCAAAGGCGACGGAATAATCTGCGGAGTTGTCTACGATCGGCTCCTCCTCCGGTTCCTCCGTCTCCTGAGTTTCGTCAACAGCCGGCTCTGCTGTCGCCTCCGACACATGTGCCTCTACCAGATCGGAACGGATATATCCGCTTACATTATCAAATGTTACTGCATACCAGGTCTTGCCGTCGCTGCCCTGTGTCTCGCCGGTAACGGTCAGCTCCTGTCCGCTGGCTGCCTTACCTGCAACGCTTGCGCTGGTGGAAGCTTCGCTTCTGATATTAACGCTGGAAGAGGTTACGGTTGCGCTGGTAACGGTTCCTGCAGCAGCTGTCCCTGCTGCGTTATCCTCTGCGGCGTTATCCTCTACGGCTGCATCAGCATTTCCGTCCTCTGCAGCATTGGTGTCGGTTGTTGTGGTCGTTGTCGTTCCGCTCGGGGAAGAGGTCAGCGGCACAGCGCCGACTTCCATTGTGGATGTAAATAAAAATACCGCAGCAAGTGCACATCCCAGCACAGTGCTGAACTTGGTCGTCCATTTCATCATTCTAATTTACGTACCTTTCTGATTCCGATCCGCAAAGGTCTCTGCGGTCCTTTTCTCTTTTCCAAACTCCTCAGCCAGGCTTCCGATTTCGCCTGTCGCCAGTGCTCTATCGGTATATTATGCTTCGTCGATCGCTTTACCGATATCGTGTCTCATATATTTGTTGGCAAAATTGACCCATTCGGTCGCTGCATACGCTTTTGCGCGCGCTTCCTTTAAGGTAGGCGCTTTCGCCGTGATACCCAGCACACGTCCACCGTTGGTCAGGATCGTCTTTCCGTCTTCTGCAAACCTGGTTCCTGCATGGAAACAGAACACATCGTCTTTTCCGTCAAAGGCTTCCAGGCCGGAAATCGGGAGTCCCTTGTCGTATTTTAACGGATAACCGTCCGATGCCAGCACAACACAAACTGTCGCATTGTCTTCAAACTCCAACTTGAGCTGATCGAGCGTACCGTCGATACATGCCTCGCAAACGTCCAGAATGTCGTTTTTCATACGCGGCAGCACAACCTGCGCTTCCGGATCACCGAAGCGGACATTATATTCCAGCACTTTCGGGCCGTCAGGTGTCAGCATCAGGCCGAAGAAAATTACACCCTGAAAGGTGCGTCCTTCCGCAGACATTGCGTCGACGGTAGCCTGATAGATATATTTTTTACAGAACGCATCAACCTCTTTTGTATAGAACGGAGACGGGGAAAAATTGCCCATGCCGCCGGTGTTCAAGCCCTGATCGCCGTCCTTTGCGCGCTTGTGATCCTGGGCGGAGGACATGATCTGGATGGTCTTTCCATCTGTAAAGGACAGCACGGAAACTTCGCGTCCGGTCATGAACTCTTCGATGACCATCTTGTTGCCGGCTGTGCCGAATTTCTTATCTGTCATAATCGTGCATACGCCGTCTTCCGCTTCTTCCAACGTGCTGCAGATTAAAACGCCTTTTCCAAGTGCAAGGCCATCCGCCTTTAAAACGATCGGGAATTTCGCTTTGGTATGCAGATATTCCAGCGCATCCTCTGCCTTGTCGAACACTTCATAGGCAGCCGTCGGAATATTGTATTTTTTCATCAGTTCCTTGGAAAATGCCTTGCTGCCTTCCAGAATCGCCGCATTTTTGCGAGGACCGAATGCACGGATCCCGGCTGCCTCCAGCTGGTCTACCAGGCCCCCGACAAGCGGATCATCCATGCCGACGATAACGAGGTCGATCTCTTTTTCCTTTGCGAACTCGGTCAGACGGTCAAATTCCATCGCGCCGATCGGAACGCACTCTGCCAGCTGCGCAATTCCGGCGTTGCCGGGCGCACAGTAAATCTTCTCTGCTTTCGGGCTCTTTGCCACACTTGCAGCGATCGCATGCTCTCTGCCGCCGCTTCCCACAATCAGAATTTTCATATGAACCTCCATATTTTCAGGCGCTTTCGCTGTTATGCGATGCAATTTTGCATCACGATGCGATAATCGTCTTTCCATCCACAACGGTTACTCTGCCCTGGGCAATCAGATCGATGGCCTGGGGCAAAATTTTCCATTCCGCTTCCTCCATGACCCGCTGCTGCAGACTCTTGGGTGTATCGCCCTGCTGCACTTCAACCGCCTTCTGTAAGATAATCGGACCGGTATCCATTCCGTTGTCCACAAAATGCACCGTCGCGCCGGTCACTTTTGCACCGCGCGCAAGCACACCCTCATGGACATGCAGACCGTAAAAGCCAACACCGCAAAACGCAGGGATCAGCGACGGATGGATATTGATAATCTGATTTGGGAACGCTTCGATCATCTCTGCCGGAACAGCGACTAAAAATCCTGCCAGCACGATCAGATCCGGTGCGATTTCCTTCACCTTTTCGGTCAGGGCATGATTGAACGCCTCTCTGCTCTCGAAAGATTTCGGAGAAAGACAGATTGCTTCCACATTATGCTGCCGCGCGCGTTCCAGCGCATATGCGCCCGGGTTGTTGCTGATCACCGCTGCGATTTCGGCATTGCGGATTTTTCCCGCGTCAATCGCATCGAAAATCGCCTGCAGGTTCGTGCCTCCGCCTGAGACACAGACCAGAAGCCTTAACATAAGGTCACTCCCTTTTCGCCTGCTTCGATGGTGCCTACCACATAAGGGGTATCGCCTGCAGATTTCATTGCTTCCATGGTCTTATCCACATCTGCGGGATCTACTGCGACGATCATACCCAGTCCCATGTTATAGGTGTTATACATCATATGCTCTTCGATATTGCCCTTTTTCGCCATCAGGGTAAAGATCGGAGGAATGGGATAGCTGTTTTTGTTGATCACCGCATGGGTGCCTTCTTTTAACATACGGGGCACGTTTTCATAAAAGCCGCCGCCGGTGATATGGCTGCATGCCTTTACGGTTACGCCGGCTTCTTTGACTGCCTTTAACGCCTTAACATAGATGCGTGTCGGAGCCAGCAGGGTCTCGCCCAGGGTTGCGCCCAGCTCATCATAATAGGTGTTTAAGCTTTCAACGGTCATGTCGAATACCTTACGAACCAGAGAGAAGCCGTTGGAATGCACGCCGGAGCTTGCCATGCCGATCAGCACGTCACCGGGCTTTAAGTTTTCGCCGGTAATCAGGTCTTTTTCATCCACTACGCCGACTGCAAAACCAGCCAGATCGTACTCATCCTCCGGCATCAGTCCGGGATGTTCTGCTGTCTCGCCGCCGATCAGGGCAGCTTCCGACTGTACACAGCCTGCGGATACGCCTTTTACGATCTCTGCGATCTTCTCGGGAATATTTTTGCCGCATGCGATATAGTCCAGGAAAAACAGCGGTTCGCCGCCTGCGCATGCAATATCGTTTACGCACATGGCAACGCAGTCGATACCGATGGTATCATGCTTGTCCATAAGAAAGGCGAGCTTGATCTTGGTTCCGACACCATCTGTACCGGATACCAGGGTAGGCTTTTCCATATCCTTGATCTTTTCCAGGGAAAATGCACCGGAAAAACCGCCCAGTCCGCCAAGCACTTCCGGGCGCATTGTCGTCTTTACATACTGTTTCATCAGTTCCACCGATTTGTATCCGGCTTCAATATCCACTCCAGAACTCTTGTAATCCATCTGATCCTCCATATCGTGCCTGTGCACCTGTTTATTTTGTGTAGTTGTGATAGCCGCATTCCTGCAGCTTTGCATCCTTTTTCAGTACGCCGTCTTTCATCTCTGCGCTGTAAGCCTTGAGCTTTGCAAGAAGCTCCGGATCGGAAACCGCTAAAATCTTCGCCGCCAGAATACCTGCGTTTGCACCGCCGTTGATCGCAACGGTCGCCACCGGGATACCGGAGGGCATCTGAACGATGGAATACAGGGAATCCCTGCCTCCCAGAGACGTCGTGTGCATCGGGATACCGATCACCGGCATCGGAAACAATGCAGCGCACATACCCGGCAGATGAGCTGCCATACCGGCGCCGGCGATAATCACCTTTACGCCCCGCTCCTCCGCGGTCTGTGCATATTCAAAAAAAGTATCGGGCATCCGATGTGCGGAAATAATCCGCATTTCATAGGAAATACCGAATTTGTCCAAAATCTCAGCTGCTTTTGCCATTACAGGCATATCGGAATCACTGCCCATTACAATACTGACCTGTGCCATGTGCTTTTATCCTCCTGTCAAAATATGTCGCAACTTATCAATCTACAGTGTACTAAACTTTTTTGGCAGATGCAACCTATTTTT
>OBLO01004024.1_pt1 | contig 10042 bp, 6 predicted proteins | sample 1519401 | NCBI WGS metagenome assembly OBLO01 (sample SAMEA2602897, study PRJEB22501) | metagenome | reverse complement strand
CTCTTTCCCTACACGACGCTCTTCCGATCTGATATACTCAAGCATCCGGCTCATGTCGCTTTTCGCTGCCTCTTTTTCCTCTGGGAAAAGGGAAAGCTTTGCTAAAATACCAACATAATCAATCATTTCATCGTCTATTTTCACTGCCATAAGTTCTGTTCCTTCCTATTATAATGTGTGTTATGGACAAGCTCTTTGTTTCATAGGAAATTGCGTCCTGTCACGTTACGGTACCAGACGGCTCATATCTCTCGGGAAGAGCGAAACCTCACGGACATTCTCCTCTTCAAGCAGCTGCATCGTCATACGTTCCAGACCGATACCGAGTCCGCCGTGAGGCGGCATACCGTGTTTGAAGGTGCTTAAATACTGTTCCATTCCCTCGGTATCCATACCGCGTTTTTCAATCTTCTCCATCAACTCGGTGTAGCTGTGGATACGCTGTCCGCCGGTTGTGACTTCCAGTCCACGGAATAAAAGGTCAAAGCTGAGTGTTACTTTCGGGTCTGTCGGGTCATCCATCGCATAGAATGGACGCTTCTTGGATGGATAATGGGTGACAAACACAAAATCGGCGCCGTACTCTTCTTTAAAATAGCGTCCAATCAGGTGTTCTTCCTCCGGCTCCAGATCGTATGGGTTTTTGATCTGGGTTCCATATTTTTCGGAGGCAAGGCGTTTCGCCTCGGTAAAGGTCACTGCCGGAATCTTCTCTACTTCCGGAAGTTTGACTTTAAGGATTTCCAGCTCCGTGGAATATTCCTTCTTTAAAATTTCCACCATATGCTGAAGAAATCCGGTTTCCATCGCCATGATATCGGTAAAATCATCGATATATCCCATCTCAAAATCCAGTCCGGTATATTCGTTTAAATGGCGTTTTGTGTTATGCTTCTCCGCACGGAACACCGGACCAACCTCCATCACACGGTCAAACACACCGACCATCATCTGTTTGTAAAACTGCGGACTCTGCGCTAACACCGCCGGGCGGTGAAAATAATCGAGTTTAAAGACGTTTGCTCCGCCCTCGGCTCCTTTTGCTCCGATCTTCGGGGAATGAATTTCCGTAAATCCTTCTCCATGCAGGTACTCCCGGAATGCCCGTGCGATTCCTTCCTGGATTCTGAAACGTGCGCGCTCCCGCAGGTTGCGGAGTGTCAGAGAACGCATATCCAGTTTGGCTTCCAGGGATGCGCTCATTTTCCATTTTGATACGGCAATCGGCATCGGTTCTTCCGGTTTCGAGAGGATCCGAACACTCTTTAAACGAAGTTCCATGCCTCTCGGCGCCCGCTCTTCTTTTCGGAGGACACCGGAAACTTCTACGAATGTTTCTTCTCTTAATTCAGCAAAATCCGCGTCGGTCACACCTTTTTCATAGACAGTCTGCAGCACGCCGTCACGTTTCCGGAGAATCACAAATGCGATATCGCCCATGTTGCGGACACTCATGATCGCGCCGTTTACCTTTACTTCCCGTCCTTCCATACCGTCTGCAAACACGGCTGCCAGATCCAGCACTTCTTTTTCCTTTTTACCTGTCATAAATTCCATCGCTGTTTCCTCTCTTTCTCTGCTTTTTGATATGTCCGGGACGGGAATAATGAAAAAGAATGTGCCTTGGCACATTCTCGCGCCGAGCGCGGTCGCTTGCGACAAACTAAAAAAGTCCCGGAATGACGTTCACTCACATCATTCCGGGACGGGATATTCCCGCGGTACCACCCGCATTTAAAAAGAAACGATTGTTTTTCTTTTTACTCTTTCGCTGCTTAACGCGCAGTCACGTGATGACCTACCTGCGGCGGCTGGCGGGGTGTCCAGTGTCGCTCTCAGTCATCCGGCTCCGGAGTGTTCCCTATTGTCCCGCTCCCTCCTGACACGGCTCTCAGCCGGTGACCGCGTCTTTCTGTCGGATTCTTCGAAACAGAGTCTCCATCTTTGCCTTTTAAAAAAGTGGGCACGAATACCATGATTATCATGGCATCCTTGCCCACCCCGTTGGATTCAATTTTTTATGTTCAAACTATAAACTATTTTTCTGAGTTTGTAAAGAGGTTTTTTAATTTTTTTTCACGCAGTAATTCTGTATGGAATATGTCAGCTTCGCTGACCAGAATCACGCGCCAAGTCTCACGGACGTTCGACTTGAATAATAGAAGAAATCTTGTACAATATTCTCCCTTGAAACATTTTTTCAAAATTCGTGTGCAAATTGTATTGACATTCAGAATTTTTCGTGTATACTACTACACATAAAAGCAAGGGCGCTTCGAGATGATCGAGGTGCCCTTTTCTTTATGTAAAATGTGTCAGAGCACATTCATCTTACGTGGATTTAATCATCACAAAATCGCAGACATAAAACCTGAAAGGAGACATGAGTTATGAAAAAAAACATCCCTGAACTGTATGGAAGTCTTGTATTCAACGACAAAGTCATGAAAAGCAAATTGCCGCGAGATGTTTATAAGGCACTCCGCAAAACGATTGAAAATGGCAGCCATCTGGATCTCGATATTGCAAATGCAGTCGCAGTTGCAATGAAGGAATGGGCAGTTGAAAATGGTGCAACTCACTTCACACACTGGTTCCAGCCGATGACCGGCATCACCGCTGAGAAACACGACAGTTTCATCAACCCGGTTGGCGATGGCGAAGTCATCATGGATTTCTCCGGCAAAGAGCTGGTAAAGGGCGAACCGGATGCATCCAGTTTCCCATCCGGCGGACTTCGTGCCACCTTTGAGGCAAGAGGTTATACAGCCTGGGATCCAACCTCCCCGGCATTTATTAAAGACGATACACTCTGCATCCCGACCGCATTCTGTTCCTACAGCGGCGAGGCACTTGATACCAAAACCCCTCTTCTGCGTTCGATGGAAACCATCAACCGCGAGGCGCTGCGTGTCCTGAAGCTCTTCGGAAATGAAGATGTGACCCGCGTTGTCTCCACCGTTGGTCCGGAACAGGAGTATTTCCTGGTTGATAAAGAACTGTTTAATAAGAGAAGCGATTTGAAGTTCTGCGGAAGAACTCTGTTTGGCGCACCAGCTCCGAAGGGTCAGGAAATGGATGACCACTATTTCGGCGCTCTCCGTCCGAGAGTTTCCGCTTTCATGAAAGAACTGGATGAAGAGCTCTGGAAGCTCGGTATTCCGGCAAAAACAAAACACAACGAGGTAGCTCCGGCGCAGCATGAACTTGCCACCATCTACACGACTACCAATGTGGCAGTTGACAACAACCAGCTCACCATGGAAATCATGAAACGTGTGGCAGAGAAACATGGCCTTGTGTGCCTGCTCCATGAAAAACCATTTGAGGGCATCAACGGAAGCGGTAAACACAACAACTGGTCTTTATCGACCAACACTGGCGAAAACCTTCTTGATCCGGACCGCGATCCGGCAAAGAACTTACAGTTCCTTCTCTTCCTGTTCGCAACGATCAAGGCAGTCGATGTCTACGGCGATCTGCTCCGCGTATCAGTTGCAACTGCTGGAAATGACCACCGTCTGGGCGGTAACGAGGCACCGCCAGCTATCGTGTCTATGTTTATCGGAGATGATCTGGAAGCAGTTCTCGATATTGTGGAAAAAGATCTCGAGTCTGAGGCAAAAGAAGTCCAGACCATGAAGCCGGGCGCAAAGGTTCTGCCGCACTTTATCAAAGATACAACCGATCGCAACCGTACTTCTCCGTTTGCCTTTACCGGCAATAAATTCGAGTTCCGTATGCCAGGTTCCGCTCTCTCTGTATCGGAACCGAACATTGTCATCAATACAGCCGTAGCTGAAGTTTTAGGCGAATTTGCAGACCGTCTGGAAGGTCTTTCAGGCAAGGCTCTGGAGGCAGAAATCCATCTGCTCTAAAGGAAGGCGCGGCGTAATCCCCGCCACATCGTATTCAACGGAAACGGTTACACCAGCGAATGGGTAGAGGAAGCTCACAAACGCGGACTCTTCGACCTGCCGAGCTGCGCAGAGGCATTTCCGCGCCTGATTGCTGAGAAAAACGTAGAACTGTTCCTGAAACACGGCATCTACACCAAGGAGGAACTCTTCTCCCGCTACGAAATCAAGGAAGAGAACTACATCAAGACCATCAACATCGAGGCAAAGACGATGCTTTCGATGATGAAGAAGACCTTCCTGCCGTCCGTCCTCTCCTACTGCAAGGAGCTGGCTGAAACCGCCGCAAAGACAAAGGCAATCCTGCCGGACGCACCGATCAGCGCCGAGAGCAAACTGCTTGAGAAGCTGTCCGGTCTCTACACCGAGATTTCCGAGAAAACCGAAGCACTGGCAGAGGCTGAAAAAGCGGCAGAATCCATGGAAGATAATATCGAGAAGGTTGCATATTTCCACTATACGATTCTTGCCAAGATGGATGACTTGAGAAGCAGCGTTGATACCGCAGAAGCCCTGATTCCGGATTCCTTCCTGCCGTATCCGACTTACGATGAACTGCTGTTCTCCGTATAATCTGACATGTCAATATTATGACTTGATTGAAAAATCGAGAAAAATGTGTTATGATTTGGCTGCAAAATATTGGTATATTGTCTTTTATACTGATATTTTGCAGTCAATTTTGGGTTCTTATCCCTGTTATTTTCTTATCATTCAGGTATCTTGAATACAAAGGAGGTTTATATCATGAGGGAGTCACTCACATACGAAACCGGGCTTCGTGAGGAATGCGGCGTATTTGGAATGTTTGACCTGGAGGGCGGCGATGTTGCCAGAGATATGTACTACGGACTCAGCGCACTCCAGCACCGCGGTCAGGAGTCATGCGGCATCGCAGTCTGTGACACGAACGGTCCAAAGGGCGTTGTCAACTGCTACAAAGGGCTGGGACTTGTCAATGAAGTATTTCATGAGGAGACGTTAAAACGCCTCGGCGGCAATCTGGGAGTTGGTCATGTCCGCTACTCCACAACTGGTTCTTCTACCATCGAAAACACACAGCCACTGGTACTTAAATATTTTAAGGGAACACTCTGTCTGGCGCACAACGGAAACCTGGTAAATGCGTTTGAGATGCGCCGCCAGCTTGAAGAAACCGGCGCAATCTTCCAGACGACGATGGATTCAGAGGTAATCGCGTTCCACATCGCCAGAGAACGTCTGGCTGCCCCGACCGCCGAAGAGGCAATCAAACGGACCGCGGCAAAAACACGTGGCGCTTATGCCCTGATTATCTCCAGCCCGCGCAAGCTGATCGGTGTTCGTGACCCATTTGGTCTGCGTCCTCTCTGCCTCGGCAAAAAGGGAAATGTCTGGATCATGGCATCGGAAAGCTGTGCCATCACCTCGGTCGGCGGCGAATTTATCCGTGATATCGAACCGGGTGAGATCGTGACCATCACCCGCGACGGCGTTTTTTCTGATAAAGGCCTGCAGCAGGAAAAACGGGCGCACTGCGTTTTCGAATACATCTATTTTGCCCGCCTCGACAGCCACATCGATGATGTGAGCGTCTATGAGGCAAGGCTGCGCGGCGGCGCGGCTCTCGCACATTCCTTCCCTGCCGATGCCGACCTCGTCGCCGGTGTACCGGATTCCGGCCTGACCGCCGCGATGGGATATGCGAAGGCATCCGGCATTCCATATGAGATTATTTTCCATAAAAATAGCTATGTCGGCAGAACCTTCATCAAACCGACCCAGGAAGAACGCGAAAATAGCGTCCGTATCAAGCTTAATATTCTGGAACCGGCTGTCAGGGGAAAACGCATTGTCCTCGTCGATGACTCTATCGTGCGCGGTACGACGATGAAAAACCTGATCCGCATGCTCAAAAAAGCCGGGGCGAAGGAAGTCCATGTGCGCGTCAGCTCTCCGCCATTCCTCTTCCCCTGCTATTTCGGTACCGATGTCCCCTCCAATAAACAGCTCATCGCCAGCAGCCATTCCGTCGAAGAAATCTGCTGGGAGATCGGTGCGGATTCGCTTGGATATATGCCGGTTGAAGATCTCGAGGAGATGGCAGGCGGACTGCCGCTCTGTACGGCATGCTTCACCGGAAACTATCCGATGGATGTGCCGGATGGGGAGATTAAGGATGCATTAGAATAAATATTGTGCAAATAAAAAAGAATGTGCCTTGACACATTCTCGCGCCGAGCGCGGTCGCTTGCGACATGTTTCTGCTTCGCGTGAGTGCGCATCATTGGCACGTTAGTGCCTTTTTGTGTAATAGGGAATTCCAAGGAATTTCCTATTACATAAAAAAGGGCTCTCACCGAGTCCTTTTTTATCCCTCACACTTTTTCACGTTTTGTCAAAACTTTTGTTTTTGTTTAAAATGTCTTATATGTTTTTATACATTGGATGACGGACGGTTGTTCTGCGCTTTTAACGCTTTCAACTCGTCAAATACAACATCGTTCAGAACCTTAATGTAGGTTCCCTTCATACCGGACGAACGGGACTCAATAACGCCTGCACTTTCAAACTTGCGGAGTGCATTGACGATAACGGAACGGGTAATGCCGACTCTGTCTGCAATCTTGCTGGCTACCAGAATGCCCTCGTTGCCTTCCAGCTCATCGAAGATGTGGGTAATTGCTTCCAGTTCGGAGAAGGACAGGGTGCTGATCGCTGATTTAACGATCTGGATCTTTCTTGTCTCCTCTGCATTCTCCTCGTTGACAGAACGCATCATCTCAAGTCCGACAACAGTGGTTCCGTACTCACTCAGGATGATATCGTCGATGTCGTACTGTGCATCTGATTTGTAGATGAACAGAGTACCCAGTCTCTCACCGGATATATCAATAGGCGTGATGATCGCCTGATACTTCTTCACGTTCTCCTCGGCGAATCCCAATGTGGCAAGGTTGACATTTTCCTTCGTTGACAAAACGCTTAAAAGGCGTTCATTCAACATACGGTCAACAAAACCGCCGACCTGATCCTTGATCAACTCTTCGATCTCATCCACACCCTCATGAATCGCAACTCCGAGTACTTTACCTTTCTTGCTGATTACGAGAATATTGGATTCCAGTATGTCACTGAGGACTTCACAAATGTCATTGAACACAACCTTATGAGAATGGTTGTTGTGCAATAACTTATTAATTTTTCTAGTTTTGTCCAGTAATTGAACGCTCATTTTACCAGTTACCTCCTTTGCCTTTATCGTAAATTAGAATTCGATCCTAACCTGTAAGAATTGTAACACGATTTTCGTATAATAGCAAGAGTTTTTCTGTATTTTTCATTTTTTTTAATAATTAATATCTATTTCAAGAGTTTTTATGAGTTTTTTACAAAACCGCAGGCTTCGTTAGAACAAAGAAGCTTATTTCCCTTTTCGAGCATAATATGTCCACATTTCGGACACATTTCTTTTGACGGTTTCTGCCAGGTCATAAAATCGCAGTCCGGGTTATTTTCGCAGCCGTAATATCTTCTGCCCTTTTTCGATTTACGGATGACAATCTCACCACCGCATTTCGGGCACTTCACGCCGATCTTTTCCAGGTACGGCTTCGTGTTTTTACAGTCTGGGAATCCCGGGCAGGCAAGGAATTTGCCGTGCGGGCCATACTTAATTACCATGTTGCGCCCGCACTGGTCACAGATCACATCCGTCACCTCGTCAGCAATCTTGACGCTCTCAAGCGTCTTCTCCGCTTCTTTAACCGCCTTGTCAAGATCCGGATAAAAGTTTTCGATAACGGTCTTCCAGCCGATCGTGCCGTCCCCGATGCTGTCGAGCAGGTACTCCATATTTGCCGTAAACTGCAAATCAACGATGGATGGGAACGCCTTCTTCATCATCCGGTTGACTACCTCGCCAAGCTCTGTCACATAGAGGTTCTTATTTTCCTTCGCTACATAGCGGCGCGCGATGATTGTCGTGATGGTCGGTGCATAGGTACTTGGCCGTCCGATGCCCTGCTCTTCCAGCGCCTTGACGAGCGACGCCTCTGTATAATGTGCCGGTGGCTGTGTAAAATGCTGTGCCGGTTCTAACTGGTTTAAATCCAGCTTCATGCCTGCTTCCAGCGACTCGTTCAGAACGCCGTCGGTCTCCTTATCCTCGTCCTGTGAATAGACGGACATGAAGCCGTCAAATTTGATTTTGGACGCCGACAGGGTGAAAAGCTCCTCTCCGGCTGCTACCTTGACGGAGGTTGTCTCGTAAACCGCCGGGCGCATCCGGCTCGCCGTGAAGCGCTTCCAGATAAGCTGGTACAGACGGAACTGGTCTCTGGAAAGCTGTTCTTTTACCTGTACCGGCGTCAGTGTAATGTCGGTCGGACGGATCGCCTCGTGTGCGTCCTGGATCTTGGCGTCTGATTTTGCCGCCGCCGGCGCCTCGGACACGTAACTTGCCCCAAACTGGTCGCCGATATAGCTTCTCGCCGCCGCATCTGCCTCTGCCGCGATGCGGGTGGAATCGGTACGCAGGTAGGTGATCAGACCGATTGTGCCGCGTCCCTTGATATCCACGCCCTCATAGAGCTGCTGGGCAAGGCGCATCGTCTTCTGCGTTGAGAAATTCAGCGTCTTGGATGCCTCCTGCTGCAGCGTACTGGTCGTAAACGGGATCGGCGCCTTCTTCACGCGCTCGCCCAGCTTCACATCGCGCACTTCGTACTCACAGCCCTCCAGACGCTTCATAAGCGCCTCCACTTCCTCTTTGCTGTGAATTGCCTTCCTGCCGTCCTTATCGCCGTAATAATGGGCGGTCAGCTTCTTTCTGGAGCCATGTACGTGGAGCTGTGCATCCAGCGTCCAGTATTCTTCCGGTATAAACGCATTGATCTCTTCCTCACGGTCGCAGATCATACGCAGCGCGACCGACTGCACACGACCGGCGCTGAGTCCTCTCTTGACCTTCGCCCAGAGAAGCGGGCTGATGAGGTAACCCACCATACGGTCGAGCATACGTCTCGCCTGCTGTGCATCCACCAGATTTTCATCGATGGCACGCGGCTCTTTTAAAGATGCCTTGACGGCGTTTTTTGTAATCTCATTGAAACTGATCCGGTAAACCTTTTTATCTTTCTGTTCATCCAGCTTTAATGCTTTCATCAGGTGCCAGGAGATCGCCTCTCCCTCGCGGTCCGGGTCAGTTGCGAGATAAATCTTATCCGCTTTTTTAACCTCTTTCCGCAGACGCGCCAACACATCGCCCTTTCCCCGGATGGTGATATACTTCGGCTCATATCCATGCTCTACGTCCACTCCCAGCGTACTCTTAGGGAGGTCGCGCACATGACCGCCGGAGGCGTCCACCTCATAGTTGGAACCCAAAAATTTTTTAATTGTCTTGACTTTCGCCGGAGACTCTACAATAACCAGATTTTTTGCCATAACAGACCTCTATACAATCTTCCTAACGTAATATTGATTCATTGGCTGCAGGATCAATCCCTGCATTTCCAGATTTAAAAGCGCAGTCATGCATTCCCCTGCTGTCACCCCACAGCTTTTCATGACCGCTTCCAGATGTTTCGGTTGTGAATCTAGGCAACTATACACCATTTTTTCCGACTTGGCAAGTGCATTTACTGATTTTATTGTTTTTTTACAAGAATTTTTACATTTTATATGGAAGAAATCCAACACATCCTCCGGTTTCGTCACGATCCCCGCCCCCTGTGCAATCAGCCGGTTGCAGCCCTCACTGAGCGGATCGATGCGCCGTCCCGGCAGCGAAAATACCTCTTTTCCCTGCTCCAGCGCCAGATCCGCCGTAATCAGGGAACCGCTTCTTTTTCGCGCTTCCACGACCAGCACCAGGTCGGAAAGTCCGCTGATGATCCGGTTCCGGATTGGAAAATGGGATGCCGTCGGCGGTACACCCGGTCCATATTCTGACAATATGCCGCCTTGTTCACGGATGCGCGCATGCAGCCGGATGCCGGATGGCGGATAACAGGTGTCAATCCCACAGCCCATCACGGCATACGTCAGTCCGCCGCCATCCATCGCGCCCTTATGCCCCGCCTGATCGATCCCCAGCGCCATGCCGCTCACTACCTGCACGCCGGTTTCTGCCAGAATCCGGC
>OBLO01004021.1_pt1 | contig 10048 bp, 6 predicted proteins | sample 1519401 | NCBI WGS metagenome assembly OBLO01 (sample SAMEA2602897, study PRJEB22501) | metagenome | reverse complement strand
GAAGACCGGCGAGGTTGACGGATACGGTGTAAATATCGCCCAGATACATCTGCAGCGGATCGGAAAGCGATTCTCCAAGGCGCGGTGCCGTCGATGGTGCTGCCGGGCTTAAAATCATATCGTATTTCTCAAATGCGCGGTCAAACTCCTGTTTAATCAGGGCTTTCGTGCGCAGCGCTTTCAGATAATACGCATCGTAGTAACCGGAGCTCAACACGAAGCTTCCCAGCATAATCCGTCGTTTCACCTCCGGACCGAAGCCCTCGGAACGGCTCTTCTTATACATATCGTGGAGTCCTTCGTACTCTTTGGCACGGAAGCCGTATTTCACGCCGTCGAAGCGTTCCAGGTTGGAGCTTGCCTCAGCGGATGCAATAACGTAGTAAGCCGGAATGGCATAATCAATGAGGTCGAGATCGAAATACTCTACTTCTGCTCCGCGTGCCTTCAGGACATCGGCAGCCTTTAAAATGGATTCCTTTACCTGCGGATCCAAACCTTCGCCGAAATAGCTGTTCGGAATACCGATTTTCAGATCGGAGACATCTTCTTTTAAAGCGCTCATGAAATCGTAATCATCGCGTTTCATTGATGTCGCATCTTTTGCATCATACGAAGCAACGGTCTGCAGCAGTGCTGCACAGTCTGTCACATCCTTTGCGACCGGTCCGATCTGGTCGAGGGAGGAACCGTAAGCGATCAGTCCATAACGGGAAACGGTGCCGTACGTCGGTTTCATGCCGGTTACGCCGCAGAAGGAACTTGGCTGACGGATCGATCCGCCAGTATCGGAGCCGAGTGCCATCGGTACTTCTCCTGCTGCAACGGCTGCACAGGAACCGCCGGAGGAACCGCCTGGAACGTGTTCGGTGTTCCACGGGTTTTTCGTCACGCCGTACGCAGAAGTCTCTGTCGTACTTCCCATCGCAAACTCATCCATGTTCGTCTTTCCAATGATAACGGCTCCCGCCTCTTCAAGCCGTGTAATAACCTCCGCATCGTACGTCGGAACGAAATTCTGCAGGATCTTTGACGCACACGTCGTCGCAAGACCCTTCGTACAGATGTTGTCCTTGATCGCGATCGGAACGCCGGCCAGCGGACCGGTGAGCTCTCCTGCGTCAATTTTCTTCTGCACTTCTGCTGCGCGTGCTCTCGCACCCTCTTCATCCACAAGAAGGAAGGCGTGAATCGCATCCTCAGACGCTCTGACTGCCGCAAGGGACGCTTCCACAGCGTCCGATACGGTGATCTTTCCTTCTTTGATCGCGGCAGAAAGCTGTACTGCTGTCATATCTTTGATTTCCATATCGAATCTCCTCCTGCTATTCTACCGTTTTCGGAACCTTGTACTGGCCCTCTTTGACTTCCGGTGCATTGGCAAGCATTGCATCGCGGTCGTCGCCATTGGTTACTTCATCCTCGCGGAATACATTTCCCATCTCGAAAATGTGGGTCATCGGCTCGACCTTGCTGGTGTCGAGCTCGTTTAATTTATCTACATAATCCAGCATTTTCTGCATATCCTGCCGTGCGGATTCTTTTTCCTCATCCTTTAATTCCAGCTTTGCCAGGATGCCGACATATTCCATCGTTTCATCTGAAATCACATTTGCCATTTCACTCATTCTCCTTTTTTATTTTCCAGCAGGATCCGCTTACGGCTCCAGTCTTGTAAGATCACGCGGGAACAGCGTTGTCTCGCGGACGTTGTCCTCACCGATCAGCTTCATGGTCAGACGCTCCAGACCGATGCCAAGACCTCCGTGCGGCGGCATACCGTGTTTGAAAGCACTCAAGTACTGCTCCATGCCCTCTTCTGTCATGCCGCGGGCTGCGATCTTTTCAGAGAGCATCTTGTAATCGTGGATACGCTGGCCTCCGGTTGTAATCTCCAGACCGTGGAACAGCAGGTCGAAGCTCTTTGTGTATCTCTTATCCTCCGGGTCGTCCATCGCATAGAACGGTCTCTTTTTCGACGGATATTCGGTGACAAATACGAAGTCTGCATCGTACTCCTCTTTGAAATACTGGCCGATCAGAAGCTCCTCCTCCGGCTCAAGGTCGAACGGGTTGCGGATCTTTCGGTTGTATTTCTCGGCTACCAGCTCTTTCGCTTTCGTGAACGGTACAGTTGGGATTTCTTCTGTCTTTGGAAGCATAACTTTCAGGATCTCCAGCTCTTTTGCGTAATCCTTTTTAAGAAGCTCCACCATGTACTGTAAAAATCCGGTTTCCATTGCCATGATGTCGGTGTAATCCTCGATGTAGCCCATCTCAAAGTCAAGGCTGGTATATTCGTTCAGATGACGTTTCGTGTTATGTTTCTCTGCACGGAAAACCGGTCCGACTTCAAAGACACGGTCAAACACGCCGACGAGCATCTGTTTGTAGAACTGCGGGCTCTGTGCCAGGACAGCCGGGCGGTGGAAATATTCCAGCTTGAAGATGTTTGCGCCGCCCTCAGCGCCTTTCGCGCCGATCTTCGGTGTATGGATTTCGGTGAATCCCTGGGAATGAAGGAAATCACGGAACGCCCGTACCACGCCTTCCTGGATGCGGAATTTTGCACGCTCTCTGACGTTTCGAAGAGCGATCGGCCGCATGTTCAGCATTGCTTCAAGGGAGGTGTTCATTTTCCATTTGTTGACTGCGAGCGGCATTGGCTCGGTCGGCTCGGAAAGAACGGTGATGGTCTGCAGCCTGACTTCGACGCCGCCCGGTGCGCGGTCCTCTTTTTTGACCGTTCCGGTTACGGCAACTGCCGATTCCTCTTTCAGATCTTTCAGCGGGAAGTTAACGCTTCCTTCTTCGTACACACACTGAACGAGTCCCTCGCTCTTTCTTAAGATGACAAAGGCAACCTCGCCCATGTCACGGATGATGTGTACGGCTCCTTCGAGTTTTACTTCTGTGCCTTCCGGTGTCTCCAGCAGAGTTTTTACGGAGATGTCTTCTTTTTTCTTTACGCCTGTCATAAATTCCATGTCTTGTTCTCCTCTCTTTCTCGCCTGTCCCGGATTGCTTTTTCAAATAAAAAAGTCCCGGAACAGTTTTTTAACTACTGTTCCGGGACGGGATATTTTATGTTCCCGCGGTACCACCCGCATTGCGTTTTTCTCTCCGGTTTTCCGGGGGAAAACGCCCACTCATTTATACTTAACGCGTATCACGGATCTGCCTACTTGATTTCCTGTTCGGATCTCATGTTCAGCAGACCGGCTCCGGAATGTTCCCCATTGTATGTTTTCTCCATGCTGATGCTCTCAGTCGGTGACATCGGCTTCCTGTCAGATTCCGCATACGGAGTTTCCTTCACTGCCTTTTTCATACTGTGCATTATAGCACAGCAGTTTTACATTTGTAAACACCTAATTTTTACGGATTTTATATAAATTCTAATGCATTTTTCATGAATTTTATCTATACGAAATTATTTTTTCGTGTGTTTATAAAATTGCACAGAAATTCCGTTTTATTGGTATTCCGCACACAATTTACAGTTTTTTGATTCTCTCCACTGCCTCTACTGTATTCTCATACGTACCGAATGCAGTCAGACGGAAGTAGCCTTCTCCGCTCGGGCCGAAGCCTGATCCTGGTGTTCCGACTACGTTTGCGTCTGCAAGCAGGTGATCAAAGAACTCCCAGGAAGTCATATTTCCCGGTGTTTTCAGCCAGATATACGGAGCGTTGACGCCGCCGGATACGGTGTAGCCTGCGCCCTTTAATCCGTCGTAGATGACTTTTGCGTTCTTCATGTAGTAAGCAACCTGCTCTTTTAACTGTGCTTTTCCTTCCGGAGAGTAGACAGCCTCGCCGGCTCTCTGGATGATGTACGGAGCTCCGTTGTATTTCGTTCCGTGACGGCGTGCCCACAGGCTGTGCAGAGTCACATCGCCGGATTTGATGTCTTTCGGGATAACGGTGAATCCAAGACGCATACCGGTAAAGCCTGCGTTCTTGGAGAAGCTGCGCATTTCGATGGCACATGTTCTTGCACCCTCGCACTCATAGATGGAATGCGGAATGTCTTTTTCTGAGATATATGCCTCGTATGCAGCATCATACAGGAGGATGGCTCCTACTTTATTTGCATAATCAACCCATTTCTGCAGCTCGGCTTTGGAAACCATAGCGCCGGTCGGGTTGTTCGGGAAGCACAGATAAATCAGATCCGGGGTTTCTTTCGGGAGCTCCGGGGTGAAGTTGTTTTCTGCGGTACACGGCATGTAAATCACATTCGTGAAACGCTCGGTTGCTGCGTCGTAGTCACCGGCACGGCCTGCCATTACGTTGGAGTCTACATAAACCGGATAAACCGGGTCGCATACAGCGATCTTGTTGTCCAGGCTGAAGATCTCCTGAATGTTGCTGCAGTCGCATTTTGCGCCGTCCGATACAAAAATTTCATCAGATGAGATATCGCATCCTCTGTCCCGATAATCATTTTTTGCGATGGTATCGCGAAGGAAAGCATATCCAAGATCTGGTGCATATCCGTGGAAGGTCTCTGCGTGTCCCATCTCATCCACTGCTCCGTGCAGCTTTTCAATGATCGCCGGTGCGATCGGCTGGGTTACGTCGCCGATTCCAAGACGGATGATTTTCGCGTCCGGATTTGCCTCGGTGTAAGCTGCAACTTTTTTTGCAATGGTGGAAAACAGATAGCTTCCCGGCAATTTCAGATAATTGTCATTGATTTTGAACATTATTATGTCGCTCCTTTTCACTTTTTCTTACTCTGTCAAAAGCGTCAGCACCATCTGTGCCGTTTCAACCAGATTGGTGCCGCTGTCCATGCTGCATTTCTGCATGTAGCGATGGGCCTCCGACTCGGTCATGTGATTTCGTTCGATCAGAAGGCTTTTTGCACGATCAATGATGTGCTGTTCCTCGGCGCTGCGCACCTTGGGCTTTGCCCGCTCTTTCTTTCTGCGCCGTGCCGCACTCTGCAGCATCATCTCCAGTGTATTGACCAGCTCGTACACGGAAAGCGGCATCGTAACCGCCATGATTCCGGTTCCCTCCACCGCACTTAATGCGCGGCTCGATGCAATCAGAAGCATCTGGAAGCCGGACGGCATACACTCATTCAGATCCGTAAAAAACATATCCGGGAGCTTGTAGCCGCAGATGACGATACCGCCGTTTAAGTTGTTCATCTCTCCGAGCGCCGCTGCCGCTGTCGAACAGACAGCATCGATTTCATATCCTCTTTTTGCCAGAATATCCCGGATGCGCTTTCCATCTTCTATTTTGGGAAGTACTATCACTATGCTGCTCATGCATTTTCAGGCCCCTTCGTCGTCTAAATACGGTACAGATATTTCTCGGTCTCCCAGTCGGATACCTGGCGGAGATACTCATGCCACTCTTCTTCTTTGGCATTGATATATCCATCCACAAATTCCTGGCCGAGTACCTGACACAGAAAATCGTCTTTCTTTAACTCTGCGACCGCTTCTCCAAGGCTTCCCGGGAGAAGGGTGATCTGCATCGCGTTTCGTTCTTCTTCTGTCAGATCGGAAATATTGCGGTCCACCGGGGACGGCGGAACGATTTTCTGTTTGATACCGTCAAGTCCTGCTGCCATGCAGACAGCAAGTGCCAGGTACGGATTGGCTGCCGAATCCGGGCATCGAAGCTCAATGGCCATGATACCGTCTCCCGTCAACGGAATGCGGATCAGCGGGCTTCTGTTCTTTGCAGACCATGCCACGTAGATCGGTGCACCGTATCCCGGTGTCAGACGTTTGTAGGAATTTACAAGCGGGTTGGTAATCGCTGCGATTCCGCTGATGTGTTTCATCAGTCCGCCCATAAAGTAATATGCCTCTTTGCTGAGCCCGTATTCATCGGATTTGTCGGCAAACACATCTTTTCCCTCCTGAAACAGGGAGAAGGAAAGATGAAGACCCGATCCGTGAACTCCGGTTTTTGGTTTTGGCATAAAGGTTGCGTGAAGGCCATGACGTTTTGCAATCGTACGGATAGCAAATTTGGCAGTCATCAGCTGATCTGCCGTCCGAAGTGCTGCAGCCGGACAGAAATCCAGTTCGTGCTGGCCTGCCGCTACCTCGTGGAAGGAAGACTCAACGTCGATTCCCATTTCTTCGAGGGTCAGCACCATATCGCGCCGCGCGTTTTCTCCCAGGTCCAGCGGTCCCAGATCCAGATAACCGCCTTTGTCGTGCGTTACACTCGTTGCTCCGCCGTCCTCATCGGTGTGGAACAGGAAAAATTCACACTCCGGTGAGATTTCAAACTCATAGCCCATCGCTTTCGCTTCGAAAATTACCTTCTGAAGGATGGTCCGGGAACTCTTTGCATAAAGATTCCCCTCTCTATCATACACATCACAGATCAATCTTGCAACCTTTCCCTGCTGCGGACGCCACGGAAGTATTGCAAAGGTGTCGAGATCCGGGTGCAGAAACATGTCTGCTTCCTCGATGGTGACAAATCCTTCGAACGAAGAGCCATCGAAAACGCACTGATTATTCAGGGCTTTTTCCAGCTGTCCGGCGGTGATGGCCATATTTTTCATCATTCCAAACATATCGGTAAACTGCAGGCGGATAAATTCAACATCTTCTTCCTCCGCCATCTGAAGGATCACTTCCTTCGTATACTTTGCCATATCGATTCTCTCCTTTATCAAAGACGATTCTAAACGAAAAGGGTGCTTTCACGCGGCAGGGCAGAAAGACACCTTGCGTAAAAACACCCTTGTTTTGGGCATATTATAGCAGTTTTTCGCGTGTTTTGTCAAGAAAAACTTAGAGATTCGTGTATCCCATCAGGGATTCATCGACTGTCTTTGCTGCCTCGCGTCCCTCACGGATCGCCCATACGACCAGGGACTGGCCGCGGTGCATATCGCCTGCGGTGAAGACATTTTCTTTTGTTGTCTGGTATTTTCCGTCATCTGTCTTCACGTTGGTGCGCTGGTTGACTTCCACTTTAAATGCATCGGTCACATATTTCTGGGATCCTAAAAAGCCTGCTGCAATAAGAACGAGATCTGCCGGGAGAATCTCTTCGGTTCCCTCAACCGGAACCATCATCATGCGGTCGGATTTCTCATCTTTTTTCGGTGTCAGTTTTACGGTCTTGATCTGGCAGACTTCACCTTTTTTGTTTTTGATAAATTCCGTTACGGTTGTCTGGTAAATCCGCGGATCATGGCCGAATACGGCGATTGCCTCTTCCTGGCCGTAATCCGTCTTGCAGATCTTCGGCCACTCCGGCCACGGATTGTTCTCGGCACGCTGATCCGGTGCTTTCGGCATCATCTCAAGCTGTGTCACAGATTTGGCACCGAGACGGATGGAAGTTCCGACACAGTCATTACCGGTGTCGCCGCCTCCGATGACAACAACGTGCTTGCCCTTGGCATCGATGTAGGCATGATCCTCAAAATTGGAATCCAGAAGACTCTTCGTTACGGAAGTCAGGAAATCGACAGCAAAGTAGATGCCCTTTGCATCTCTTCCCTCTGCCTTGATATCTCTTGGATTTGCCGCACCGCAGCAGAGCAGGACACGGTCAAATTCTTTTAAGAGTTTGTCAGCTTTTACATCTTTTCCGATATCAGCATTCGTCACAAACTCGATGCCCTCGGCCTTCATCAGATCCACACGGCGGTCGATGACGCTCTTATCGAGTTTCATGTTCGGAATACCGTAGCGTAAAAGTCCGCCCACGCGGTCGCGGCGTTCAAAGACCGTAACAGAATGGCCGCGGCGGTTGAGCTGCATCGCTGCTGCAAGGCCGGAAGGACCGCTTCCTACAACGGCAACGCGTTTTCCGGTGCGCACTTTCGGCGGCTGCGGCGTAATCAGGCCGGTTGCCCATGCGTTTTCGATGATCGCGCGTTCATTTTCCTTCGTGCAGACCGGGTCTCCGTTTACGTTGCATGTACAGGCTGCTTCGCAGAGTGCCGGGCAGACACGGGAGGTAAATTCCGGAAAACAGTTTGTCTTGGTGAGGCGGCGGTATGCCTGCTCATAGTTTCCAAGATACACAAGGTCATTCCACTCCGGAACGAGGTTCTGCAGCGGACAGCCGGAGGCCATTCCCGCAATCATGGTTCCCGCCTGGCAGAACGGTACACCGCATGCCATACAGCGGGCAGCCTGCATCTGCTGCTCCTTTTTCGGGAGCTGCAGATGAAATTCCTTAAAGTTTTTGATACGCTCAAGCGGGGCAACGGTGTTTCCCGTCTTGCGCTGATATTCCATAAATCCAGTTGGCTTACCCATAATTCTTCTTCCTCCTACTTACGCATGCTTTCGTAAAATGCTTCAATCTGTGCCTGTTCGCTGCTAAGACCCTTGTCTTCCATCTGGGCACTCAGCATCATCATGCGCTTATAGTCATTCGGAATGATCTTCTTGAATTTCGGCAGATATTCGTCAAAGTGTGTGAGAATTTCTTTACCTTTTTCAGAGCCGGTGTGTGCGACGTGTTTTTCAATCATGTTTTTCAGCTCTGCAATATCGTATTTGCTTTCTACCAGTTCAATCGAAATCATTTCCTTGTTCAAATTGCGGTACAGGTTGCTCTTTTCATCCAGGACATAAGCGATACCGCCGCTCATGCCGGCTGCAAAGTTCTTTCCGGTTGCGCCGAGGACAACGACACGGCCGCCGGTCATATACTCGCATCCATGCTCACCGACACCCTCGACAACGGCGTAAGCACCGGAGTTTCTGACACAGAAACGCTCTCCTGCGATACCGTTGATGTACGCCTCACCGCTCGTTGCGCCGTAGAGGGCAACGTTTCCGACGATGATGTTTTCTTCCGGTTTATACTTTCTTGCTTTCGGCGGGTAGACAACCAGTTTTCCGCCCGGGAGGGCTTTTTCCAAGGAATCGTTTGAATTGCCCCCCAGTTCCAGGGTCAGTCCTTTTGGAATAAATGCTCCGAAGCTCTGTCCGCCGGCACCCTTGCACTGTACGGTGTACGTATCCGGCTCCAGAGAGGTGCCGAATTTTCTGGTGATCTCGGCACCAAGAATCGTTCCCACGGTACGATCGGTGTTGGTGATCTCGACTTTGACGGTCTTCTTCTCTTTCTTATCCATTGCCGGACCGAATTTCTTTAAGAGTACCTTCTCATCCAGGGTTGCGCCAAGTTTGAAGTCGTAAACATCTTTCGGATCGAACGTTACCTTCTCGCCTGCTTTTGCAAACGGATTGTTCAGGATCTGGCTTAAGTCTACGCGGTCTGCGTGCTCGTTTGTCACTTTATCATTTCTCTTTAAGAGGTCGGAACGGCCGACCATCTCGTCAACGGTGCGGAAGCCAAGTTTTGCCATGTATTCCCGCATCTCTTCTGCGATGAAGCGCATGAAGTTGATGACGTACTCCGGTTTGCCGCGGAAACGTTTGCGCAGCTCCGGGTTCTGGGTTGCAATACCCATCGGGCAGGTATCGAGGTTGCAGACACGCATCATAACGCATCCCATCGTTACAAGCGGTGCGGTCGCAAAACCGAATTCCTCGGCGCCAAGGAGTGCTGCAATCACAACGTCACGGCCGCTCATCAGCTTACCATCGGTCTCGATCATGACACGGTTGCGGAGGCCGTTTTTGATCAGCGTCTGATGGGTCTCGGCAAGGCCTAACTCCCATGGAAGTCCTGCATTGTGGATGGAACTTCTCGGTGCTGCTCCCGTTCCTCCATCATATCCGGAAATCAGGATAACCTGTGCTCCGGCTTTTGCAACACCGGCTGCGACAGTACCAACACCTGCTTCGGATACCAGTTTAACGGAGATTCTTGCATTCACATTCGAGTTTTTCAGGTCATAAATCAGCTGTGCAAGGTCCTCGATGGAGTAGATGTCGTGGTGCGGCGGCGGGGAAATCAGGGATACACCCGGTGTGGAGTGACGTGTTTTTGCAATCCACGGGTAAACCTTTCCGGCCGGTAAGTGGCCGCCCTCGCCCCGGTTTGCACCCTTGGGCCTCCTGATCTTGATCCCCTTTTCACCGGCAAAGAACTTGCTGGGAACGCCTGACCTTCCCGAGTCTAC
>OBLO01004020.1_pt1 | contig 10048 bp, 6 predicted proteins | sample 1519401 | NCBI WGS metagenome assembly OBLO01 (sample SAMEA2602897, study PRJEB22501) | metagenome | reverse complement strand
AAAGGCATCCTGCACCAATACCTCGGTGCGGGTATCGATGCTGGACGTTGCCTCATCCAGAATCAAAATCGGCGGGCGTCGCAGCATGACACGGGCAATGCAGAGCAGCTGCCGCTGGCCCTGGCTGATGTTGCCGCCGTCCTCGGCTACCTGCGTGTCGTACCCGTTGGGCAGGCGGCAGATAAAGCTATGGGCGTGCGCCTTCTTGGCCGCGGCGATGATCTCCTCGCGGGTCGCATCCGGCTTGCCGTAGGCGATATTCTCCGCAATCGTACCGGCCTTCAACCAGGTCTCCTGCAGCACCATGCCCAGGTTGCCGCGCAGGCTGTCGCGGGTCACATTGTCGATGGAATACCCATCGACGCGCAGCGTACCGCCGTTGATCTCATAAAACCTCATCAGCAGATTGACCAGTGTCGTCTTGCCGCAGCCCGTGGGGCCGACCAGTGCAATGCGCTGACCCGGCACAACTTTCAGGTTCATATCCTCGATCAGCGGCACATCGTCCACATAGCGGAACCTGACGTGGTCAAACTCCACGCTGCCCGCGCCGTGGGGCAGGGCAACAGCATCCGGGCCATCGGGCACGATGGGTGTCTCGTCGATTAGGTCAAACACGCGCTGCGCACAAGCCAGCGCGTTCTGCAGTTCGGTCATAACGTCCGAAATGTCATTGAACGGCTTCGTGTACTGGTTGGCGTAGTTCAGAAAGACCGACAGCTGGCCCACCGTGATGCCGCCAGCAATGGCGACGAACGCACCCAGCACGCCGACGGCGGCGTAGACCAGCGCATTCACAAAGCGGGTGCAGGGGTTCGTGGTAGAGGAGAAGAACGTCGCCTTGACGCCGCACTTCTGCAAATCGAGGTTGATCTTATCGAAGCGTTCCTCGGCGCGGCGCTCATAGCCAAACGCGCGGACAAGATGCTCGTTGCCGACCAGTTCTTCGACCAGACTCGTCATTTCGGCGCGGGTCTCGCTCTGCACCTTGAACATAGAATAGGTGTGGGTGGCAATGAACCGCGCGACGAAAATCGACAGCGGCGTCAACGCCACAACGACCAGCGCAATGCGCCAGTCGATGAACAGCATGACTCCCAGCGTGCCCAAAATCGTCAGCACGCCGGTGAACAGCTGGGTAAAGCCCATCAGCAGACCGTCGCTGAACTGCTCCACGTCGGTGGTAATGCGGCTGATAGCATCGCCGGGGCGGTGGGCGTCCATATATTTGAGCGGCAGAATCTCCAGCTGGCCAAACGCACGGACACGCATATCACGCACGACCTGAAAGGTAATGCGGTTATTGACGACATTCATCAGCCACTGGGCCAGCGCTGTGCAGGCAATCGTGGCAGCCATCGCTATCGCAATTTTGCCAAGGCCTGCAAAATCAACCTGACCGGGTCCCAGGATCATATCCACGGCCTTACCGGACAGTACCGGGGCCAGCAGAGTCGTGACCACTGTGATCAGCGCAAAGGTCAGCGTCAGGATGACCATGCCAGCGTAGGGGCGGATCAGCTTCAGGACGCGATGGATCGTATTCTGGTCCAGCTTTTGCTTTGTCTTGCTCATAGCGTCTTTGCCACCTCCTCCTTGCTCAACTGGCTCAGGCAGATTTCCTTATAGACCTCGCAGCTGCGCAGCAGCTCGGCATGGGGCGCGTCGCCAACCAGCTTACCGTCATCCAGCACCAGAATGTGGTCGGCTCGCTGCACGCTGGCCGCGCGCTGGGAGACGATAAACACGGTCATGCCGTGCGTTTCCTCTTTGATTGCCTTGCGCAGGGCTGCGTCCGTTGCAAAATCCAGCGCCGATGCACTGTCATCCAGAATCAGGATCTTCGGCTTTGGTACCAGCGCGCGGGCAATCGTCAGGCGTTGGCGCTGGCCGCCGGAGAAGTTGCGGCCCGCGGTCTCCACCGGCGCATCCAGCATGCCGGGTTTGCCGCGGACAAATTCCGCCGCCTGGGCTATCTCCAGCGCCTGCCAGATTTCCTCGTCGGAAGCGCCGGGGGCGGCCCACTGCATATTGTCGCGGATCGTACCTGTAAACAGCACAGCCTGCTGGGGCACGACGCCCACCAGCCTGCGCAGCTGTGCAAAGCTGTACTGCTTTACATCATGGCCGAACAGCGCAACGCCGCCGTTGTCGGCATCGTAGAAGCGGCAGACCAGGTCGATCAGCGTCGATTTGCCGCTGCCCGTGCCGCCGATGACGCCGATGGTCTCACCGGACCTAGCCGTGAACGTGATGTCCGTCAGGCTCGGTGCGCCGGCATCCTTGTAGGTGAAGGTGACGTGCTCAAACTTAGCCGCCTCGGCAGCGTCGTTCACAGCCAGCTCTGCCGTGCCGGGATCCTGCATCGTCGTGTGGGTGTTCAGAATCTCATTGACGCGCATGCCGCTGGCCAGTGCGCGGGTGACCGAAACGACCAGATCCGCCAGACGCAGCAGGCTCAGCAGAATCTGGCTCATATAGTTGATAAGGGCAATGACCTCGCCCTGCGTCAGCTTACCGGCATCGACCTCCACACCGCCGCGCAGCAGCAGCGCCACAACGGCCAGGTTGACGACGAGATAGGTCAGCGGGTTCATCAGCGCCGAAATACGGCCTGCCGCAAATTGCAGCTTTTTCAGGTGGTCATTTGTCTCCACAAAGGCGGCCAGCTCGTCCGCCTGGCGGGCAAAGGCACGTACCACGCGTGCACCGACGTAGTTTTCGCGCGTCAGCAGCGTCACACGGTCCAAGCCGTTCTGGGCCTCATGGTAGATGGGCACGGTCACGCGCATGATGGCCCATATAATAAGCGACACCATGATCGTAACGCCGATGAAAAGCAGCGTCAGCTTCGGGCTGATGGAGAACGCCATAATAAGCGCGCCGATCACGATGAACGGCGAGCGCAGCAGCAGACGCAGCGTCAGGTTGACGCCGTTCTGTACCTGATTGATGTCGCTCGTCATGCGGGTGACAAGCGTCGGGGTGCCGATGCCGTCCAGCTCGCTGTAGCTCAGCGTGCCAATATGGCGGAACAGGTCCTTGCGCAATGCCGTGCCAAAGCCCAGCGCCGCCTTTGCGGAGAACCACTGGGCCGTCAGGCTGCTGGCCAAGCCGATAGCAGCCAGCAGGACCAGCAGGCCGCAGCGCGTCCAGATGAAGGCTGCATCCTCGTTTTTGATGCCCGTGTCAATGATGCTGGCAATGACCAGAGGCACAAACAATTCAAAACAGGCTTCCAGCATCTTGAAAAGCGGCGCTAACAGGGCTTGCTTCTCATAGCCCTTGATGTAGCGCATCAATTTGTGCATTGAAAACCACCTCATACGTAAAAATAAAAACAATCAGTTTATTATACCACGGTTTTCTCAATTTGTCTTGCAGAATCCCCCAGATTTCGATGATTATTTATTGGCCCGGCGTCTATACTTTCAATGGGTACTTTTCAGAGGAGGATTTGCAGATGTTCTGGGTCTACAGATATAAAGGTTTTTCCTTCACGGCGGCACGCACCGTGCACACGGCGCTGGTGCTGGCGGGGCAGCAGGGGTGCAGCCAGGCGGATACCGGCCATTTGCTGCTGGCGCTGGTGCAGACAGCACAGGGGACAGCGGCGGATTTTCTGCGCCGCAAGCGGGTGACATCCACCGCCCTGGCCGAGCATACCGCCGCCCACGCGGCGGGCCGTCCGCGCCGCCTGCACAGCCGGGACCTTGCCCCCGAGCTGAGCAAGGCCATGGAGTTTGCCGTGCTGGGGGCGCACGCGGCCAGTGCCGCCAGGGCGGAGAACGAACACCTGCTCTGCGCCATCCTCGAGGACTCGTCCTGCACGGCCAGCCGGTGGCTGGCGGCTCTGGGCATCGAGCTGCCGCAGGCCGCGCGGGAATGCCGCCAGCTTTCCGGTCAGCTTGTGCTGCCCGCCCAGCCGCGGATGGCTGCCTCCCGCACAGGCCGCCCCAGCGATAAATACGGCCGCGACCTGACGCGCCTCGCACAGGAGGGGCGGCTCGACCCGGTGCTCTGCCGTGATGCCGAGCTGGATCGCATGATTGAAATTCTCTGCCGCCGCCAGAAAAACAACCCCTGCCTCCTGGGTGAGCCGGGTGTCGGCAAGTCTGCGCTGGCGGAGGCACTGGCGCAGCGGATCGCCGCGGGGCAGATCACCCCGGCACTGCGCGGCAAGCGGGTGCTGGCGCTGGACATGGCGTCGATGGTCGCGGGCACCAAATACCGCGGCGACTTTGAGGAGCGGTTCAAGAACCTGTTGGAAGAACTGTACCGTGACCGCTCAACGATTTTGTTTATCGATGAAATCCACATCATTGCCGGGGCCGGGGCGGCGGAGGGAGCCATTGACGCCGCCAGCATCTTAAAGCCGATGCTGGCACGCGGCGAAATTCAGCTTATCGGCGCGACCACACCTGAGGAATACCGCAAAACCATCCAGAAGGATTCCGCGCTCGAGCGCCGCTTTGGAAGGGTCATGGTCGAGGAGCCCACCCCTGCTGCCGCAGAAACGATTCTGGCCGGACTGATGCCGCGGTATGAGCGCTACCACGGTGTCAGCATCCCGCCCGAGGCCATCCACGCCGCGGTGGAGCTGAGCGTGCGTTACCTGCCCGGGCGGTATCTGCCCGACAAGGCCATTGACCTGCTGGACGAAGCCGCCGCGGCCCGCCGCATTGCCGATGCCAGCGGGAACCGCCGGGCACTGACCCCCGCCGATATTGCAAGGGTCGTCAGCAAGGCCAGCGGCGTGCCCGCAGAGCGCGTGGGCGAAGCCGAGAGGGAGCGGCTTGCGAATCTGGAACAGCGCCTTGCCGCCGAGGTCATCGGCCAGCCGCAGGCCGTGGCCGCCGTGGCATCCGCCATCCGACGCAGCCGCACCGGCCTGCGGGAGAGCGGGCGGCCCATAGGAGCAATGCTGTTCCTCGGGCCGACGGGCGTCGGCAAGACCCAGCTGGCACGCACGCTGGCAAAATGCTGGTTCGGCAGCGAAAAAGCCCTGCTGCGCTTTGACATGTCGGAGTATATGGAGCGGCATACCGTCGCACGGCTGCTCGGCGCGCCGCCGGGCTATGTCGGCCACGACGAGGGCGGCCAACTGACCGAGGCCGTGCGCCGCCGCCCGTACAGTGTTGTCTTATTTGATGAAATCGAAAAGGCGCACAGCGACATCCAGAACCTGCTGCTGCAAATCTTGGAAGACGGCAATCTGACCGACTCCCAGGGACGCCGGGCGGATTTTTCCAACACTATTATTCTGCTTACCTCTAATCTGGGTGCGCGGTGTCTGTCCGGGCAGACGTCGCCGCTGGGCTTTGGGGCCGCCGCTGCCGAGACCCGGCGCCGCGGCCAGCAAGCCATCCAGGAGGCTAAGGAGTTTTTCCGCCCCGAGCTGATGGGGCGCTTGGATGAGACCGTCCTCTTTGACCCGCTCGGCCCGGAGCAGCTGGCCGGGATCGCAGACCGGCTGCTTGTCGAGCTTGAGCAGCGCGCAGCCCGGCAGGGCTACACGCTGCACCACACGCCCGCCGCAGCCAAGATGCTGGCCGGGGACAAGGTGCCGCCCTATGGTGCGCGGGAGCTGCGCCGCACCGTCAGCCGTGCCGTGGAGCAGGCCCTTGCGGACCGCATCGCTGCCGGTACAGCCCACCCCGGCACCGTTTACACCGCCGATGTGGACGCCGACGGGCACATTATCCTGACCGAGGATACACTGGCGGCGTGCGTGTAGCATAAGCAAAACGAGGTACCTGCTTTCCGTGGCAGATACCTCGTTTTGCTTATTATAAGTGTATAATTGTTGTAAAAGGGAAAAGTCCTCAATCCTTCACATACAGCCCGCAATGGCACGCACCGTGGTAGTCCGGGTCGGCCAGCTGCTCCTTGAACTCCTTGCAGATGCAGATATTCTCCGGAATATGCTGCAAGCGGCAGGGGCAGTAGCCGCCCGTGCGCTTGAGGCCCTCGCGGATGGTTTTGACGATTTCCTCATTAGGGTTTAGGTGAAATTTCGGCTTTTCCATAGTGTTACCTCGTTTACGGTTTTACGCGGAACTCCTGCTCGCAGTAGATGCAGCGATAGCGTCCGCTCGGCGTCAGAGCAAAGATGTGGTCACAGCCCTCCTCGATAGAAGTGATGCAGCGCGGGTTCGTGCATTTGATGACGTTGACCAGCCGCTTGGGCTGCTCGGGGTGTTTTTTCTCCGTCACCCTGCCGTCCCGGATAAAGGTGATGGAGATTTTCGGGTCGACATAGGCGAGAACGTCAAAGCTCATCTCGCTGACATCGCCCTCGATCTTTATTATGTCCTTTTTTCCGTCCTTTTGGCTGCGGACGTTCTGCAAAAGGGCCACGCTGGCATTGTGCAGCTTTTCCAGCTCCATCATGTGGTAGAGCGCCAGACCCGTGCCTGCGGTAATATGGTCAATGACCACGCCGTTCTGGATTTCATCAACCTTCAACATTGAACGCTACCTCCCCGGTCTTGGGGTCTTTGAGACCCAGCAAAGTCATGATCAGCGCCATGCGCATATAGACACCGTTCTGCACCTGGTCAAAGTACGCTGCGCGCGGGTCGTCATCCACGTCCAGCGTGATCTCATTCACACGGGGCAGGGGATGCAGCACCGGCATATCCGCGGGGGCCAGAGCCAGCTTTTCCTTTGTCAGGACATAGCTGTTTTTCAGGCGGATGTAATCTTCTTCATTAAAGAACCGCTCACGCTGGACGCGGGTCATGTAGAGGACGTCCAAATCGGGCAGAGCCTCCTCCATGCTGCGTGTCTCAACATAGGGGATGTTGTTGGGTTCGAGGATCTCGCTGATGATGTAATCCGGCACGCGCAGCTCCTCGGGCGAGATGAGCACAAACTTCATGCCCGGCATGCGGGACAAGCTCTTGATCAAGCTATGCACCGTGCGGCCAAACTTCAAATCGCCGCAGAAGCCGATGGTCAGGTGGTCAAGATGGCCTTTGCGCTGGCGAATCGTCATCATATCCAGCAGCGTCTGGGTGGGGTGGCTGTGGCCGCCGTCACCGGCGTTGATGACCGGAATACGGCTGTAGCGGGACGCGCGCAGCGGTGCCCCCTCCTTGGGGTGGCGCATGGCGGCAATGTCTGCCACACAGCTGATCACGCGGATGGTATCGGCTACGGTCTCGCCCTTGGAGGCGCTGGAAACACCGGCATCGGGGAAGCCCAGTACCTGACCGCCCAGGTTCAGCATGGCCGCCTCAAACGAAAGACGGGTACGGGTGCTCGGTTCGTAGAACAGTGTTGCCAGCCGCTTACGGGCAGCTACATCTTTATAGGCAGCCGGGTCATCATGGATACGGTCTGCAAGGTCCATCAGGCTGAGCGTTTCTTCCAGCGTGAAATCCGCCGGGTCGATCAAATGTCTCATACACAATCCCCTTTGTTTACTCTATTTATTCCAAACGGCGCTGTGCCGTTCAAAATCAAATCAGCTTGCGCACCATCGCAAAGTCAAAGAAATCCGTATAGCAGGTCTGGCAGCAAAGCACCGGCTTGCAGGTGCGGGAATAGCAGATCTCATCCAGCTGCAAAAGCGCCTGCTCCGGGCGCAGCCCCAGCTGGCGGCGGATGCCGGGCACCCCCTGTACGGCGTGCAGCGTCGTCAGCGTCTCGGTGACCTCCACATGGCAGTGCTGCTCCACGATCTCAAAGATCGGGCGGCTGAAATCGATCGTATCCAGCCGCTTGCCGCCAAACAGCGCCAGCGGCAGAATATCGGTGGAGTAGAGCACCGGCGTTTCATCGGCCAGTACCCGGCGGCGCACAAACACAAGTGTGTGCTCGCGCTCCGGGTCAAGGCCGAGCTTTGCGGCCAGCTCCGGCATGGCAGTCTCCCGCGTGACCATCAGGTTATCGCTGTGGGGCACGCGGCCAATTGAGCGGATCATGCGGTTAAATTCCAGCTTCTGGTCCATGCGGTTCTCGACCCGGACCACATCGCGGTTGACAAGGGTGCCGATGCCGCGCACACGCTCCACATAGCCGTCGCGCTCCAGATCGCTCAGGGCATCGCGCACCACGGTGCGGCTCACGCCCAGAACATCGGCCAGCTCCAGCTCGCTGGGCAGCTGGGCGGCGTCTGCATAGCGTCCGCGGCGCAGCTCCTCCAGCAGGCGCCGGGCTGCCTGATGGCTGCGCAGCTCACCGCCCAGGCGGTTTTCCGTCGTTTTATTCATGCAAAAATTCCTTTCGTGCCCGGCATACGTCAGCCAGGCAGCATTTGTCGCAGTAGGGCTTGGTGCGGGCCGTGCAGACCGCACGGCCATGGTCCACCAACCGGTGGCAGAAGCCGTTGCCTTCCTCGGGCGGGATGATTTTCCACAGCTCTTTTTCGACCTTGGCGGGTTCTTTGACATTATCCACCAGCCCGATGCGGTTGCACAGGCGGATGCAGTGGGTGTCCGTCACGATGGCAGGCTTGCCGAATACGTCCCCCATGATCAGATTCGCACTCTTGCGGCCCACGCCGGGCAGGGCAAGCAGCGCGTTGAAATCATCCGGCACATGGCAGTCGTACCTGTCGCGCAGCATCCGCATACAGGCTGAAATATCCCGTGCCTTGCTGTGGCCCAGCCCGCAGGGCTTGACGATGGCCTCAATATCCGCAGGATCCGCTGCAGCCAGTTCTTTTACGCCGGGGTACTTGGCAAACAGCTCCTGCACCACCACGTTTACGCGGGCATCGGTGCACTGGGCCGCCAGCCGTACCGACACAAGCAGCTGCCACGCATGGTCATAATCCAGCGTGCAGTCGGAATCGGGATATTCTGCCTTCAGGCGCGCAATACAGATCGCAGCCAGCTCTTGTTTGGTCACAGCATTTTCTCCGTTTCAATCCTTTTCTCTTGATTCTACCACGCCGAGCCGTTATAATCAAGTATAGAAGTATGATGTTTTGGTACACTATCTCAAACTTATCTAAAAAAAGGAACGCAAAATGGAACCATTGGCACAGCGTCTGCGCCCGCGCACCCTGGATGAGGTCTGCGGCCAGCAGCATCTACTCGGCAAAAATCAGGTTTTCCGCCGCACTGTCGAGAGCGGCAAGATTCCCAACATGATCTTCTACGGCCCGTCCGGCGTCGGCAAGACCACCGTTGCCAGCATCATTGCAGCGGGCAGCGGTATGCAGCTGCACAAGCTCAACGGCACGACGGCCTCGACGAGCGACATCAAGTCGGTGCTCGCGGACATCGGCACACTCGGCGCGTCGGGCGGCATTCTTTTATATCTTGACGAGATACAATATTTTAACAAGCGCCAGCAGCAGAGCCTTCTGGAATGTGTGGAGCAGGGTACCGTCACCCTGATTGCCTCCACCACCGAGAATCCCTACTTTTATGTATATAACGCGCTGCTGTCCCGCTGCACGGTGTTTGAGTTCAAATCCCTGACCACCGACGACATCCGCACCGGGCTGCGCAGCGCCGCTGCACGCCTCGGGGCTGAGGACAAGTCTCCCGTGCTCATTCCCGACGACGCGCTGGAATACCTGGCCCAGAGTGCGGGCGGCGATATGCGCAAGGCGCTGGGCAATCTGGAATTTGCCGTCACCGCTGCACCCGTAGAAAACGGCAGCCGCACGATCACACTGGACATGGTGCAGCAGGTCGCCGTACGCACGGCCATGCGGTATGATAAGCTCGGCGACGACCACTATGACATCGTCTCGGCCTACCAGAAGTCGATGCGCGGCTCCGACCCCGACGCGGCGCTGCACTATCTGGGCCGTCTGCTGGAAGCGGGTGACCTGCCCAGCGCCTGCCGCCGTTTGATGGTCTGCGCGTGCGAGGATGTCGGCCTGGCCTGGCCGCAGATCATCCCCATCGTCAAGGCCGCTGTTGACATTGCCAACGCCGTCGGTCTGCCGGAAGCCCGTCTGCCGCTGGCGGATGCCGTGGTGCTGGTGGCTACCGCGCCCAAGTCCAACTCCGCCTACGACGGCATCAATGCCGCCATTGCGGACATCCAGGCCGGGCGCACCGGGCCCATCCCGCGCCAGCTG
>OBLO01004013.1_pt1 | contig 10053 bp, 9 predicted proteins | sample 1519401 | NCBI WGS metagenome assembly OBLO01 (sample SAMEA2602897, study PRJEB22501) | metagenome | reverse complement strand
CTTTTCACGACTTTCCACGATAGTTTCTTTTAGGTTGTGTTTAGTTGTGTATGTCGTTGCAATCATTCTGCATCGGCTTTTCACGACTTTCCACGACAATTACTTTTAAGTCGTGCCTTGTCGTGTATGTCGTTGCAATCATTCAGCATCGACTTTTCACGACATATTTGCTGATAAATAGAATTGTGTTTGTCATTGTCGAAAAAATAAAATAGATGAATAGAAAACCCAAGTTGCTCCGTGTGACGACATCAGACGTTAGTCTGGATACGCTGATCAAAGGACAAATGAAGTTTTTGAGCAGTGAGTTTGAAGTCGTGGGAGTATCGAATAATACAGGATTGCTGCAGAAAGTGGCTGAACGAGAAGGGATTCGAGTTGTGGAAATACCGATGCATAGGGAGATTTCTCTTGTGGCGGATGTTAAGTGCTTGTGGATGCTTTATAGGTTGTTCAGGAAAGAAAAACCAGAGATCGTGCATGCCAATACACCTAAGGGGAGTTTACTCTCGATGGTAGCTAGTTGGGCTGCTCGTATACCAAACAGAGTTTATACGGTTACAGGCTTACGCTATCAAGGCGCATCTGGAAAGTTTAAAAAATTGCTGATGATGATGGAGTGTATCAGTTGTTATTGTGCCACGAAGGTGATTCCTGAAGGATTGGGAGTAAAGAAAGCTTTGCTGGATGATAAGATTACTAGTAAGGAGATGCATGTCATTCACAATGGCAATATCAATGGTATTGACACCGCCTTCTTCTCTCCTGAAGCAACAGTGGAAAAGTTGAGGACTGATTTGAAACTTTCGGAAGATGTTAATGCTGATGAGGTGAGAAAACAATACAGAGTACAGTTAGGAATCTCTGAGAAAGACTTTGCTTTTATTTTTGTTGGTAGAATTGTGAACGACAAGGGTATGCATGAGCTGGCAGAAGCGATGCAGAGATTGAAGCCCATGTATCCTAACTGTAAGTTGATATTAGTTGGTAACTTCGAGCCAGAACTAGATCCGCTGAAGCCTGAAGATCTTCATTTCTTCGAATCTGATGACTGTGTAAAATATGTTGGATACCAGAGTGATGTCAGACCATTCCTATATGCTGCAGACGCCATGGTCTTTCCTAGTTATCGTGAGGGCTTTCCGAATGTCGTTATGCAATCTGGCGCCTTAGGACTACCATCCATTGTTACGGACATAAATGGCTGCAATGAAATTATCATTGAGAATGAGAACGGAGTTATAATACCTTCACATGATGAGAATTCACTCTATCGTGCAATGTGTTCTCTTATGGATAATGCTAGTACAACTAATGCAATAGCGAAACGTTCACGAAAGATGATAGCTGATAGATATGAACAACAGGATGTTTGGTCAGAAACGCTGAAGATGTATCAAGAGCTACTTACCAAATAATTTTCTTTAGATTATGTATAAGTATGTCCTAAAAAGAGTTATAGATTTTGCCATTGCTTTAATAGCTTTGATTTGTATTTCACCACTTTTACTGGTTGTTACAGTATGGCTTCATTTTGCTAACAAGGGTGCAGGAGCTTTCTTCTTGCAGGAACGTCCTGGACTTCATGGGAAAGTTTTTAAGATTATAAAATTTAAGACAATGAATGAGGAAAAAGGGTCAGATGGAAAACTTCTCCCAGATATTCAGCGAATTACACCTGTTGGAAGTTTTATTCGAAAAACGTCACTAGATGAGTTGCCACAATTAATCAACGTTTTAAAAGGAGATATGGCTTTAATAGGTCCTCGTCCCTTATTAGTGAAATATCTATCTCTTTATAGTGCAGAGCAGATGAGACGTCATGATGTTAGACCAGGAATTTCAGGTTGGGCACAATGTCATGGACGTAATTCTCTAACATGGTCAGAAAAATTCAAACTTGATGTATGGTATGTGGATCATGTGTCTTTAAAAACTGATTTAGAAGTTATATTCACTACGATAAAAAACGTGTTGATGATGAAGGATATTAATAACAACGTGAACAATGGCTCAGGCAAATTCACACAAGAGGAATTTAATGGAAGTAATTAAAAGGTAATAAAATTGATATGAGTAAGAAAGTTATTGTATTTGGTGCTACTGGCAATTTAGGTGCACCTATTTCGGTATATCTAAAGCAGAATAGATATGATGTTATAGTTGTTATTGAAGTCTTCTCACCAAAGGATAATCCATCTCCTGTAATCTATGTTAAGGATAAACCAGATCCGTTGGAGAATGCTTTTGAAATCACTAAGATAAAGAGAGATTTCGGCTATGAACCACTGTACACCTACATCCAGCAGTTAGAAGATTTCAAGCATGATATGGAGACTGAGCCATTTGCTAAACTGTGGGGTACTAAAGAAGATTACGAACCTAAAGAGAGTAAATAATGTTACCGTTAAATATTATTAAGGAGTCCTTGCATACTCCTTGTTTTGTAGTTGAGCAATCAGCTTTTAAGCGAAGTATAGAAGGATTTCAAGTAGCTTTACAACATTATTTCGAGAAAAGTATAGTAAGTTATTCCGTTAAAACGAATTCCTTACCTTGGTGTCTTAAGGAAGCTGGCAACCTTGGTTGCTATGCCGAAGTCGTTTCGTATGATGAATATAAATTGGCTTTGCTCTGTGGTTATGAGAAAAATAATATCATCTATAACGGTCCGATGAAGTCTAAAGAAACTTTCTTGGATGCCATTCAGTCAGATGCTATTGTGAATGTAGAATGCCATAGAGAGCTAGAATGGCTTACGTGTTTACCTAAGAATAAGAGGTATAAAATAGGGATCAGGTTAAACATTAATATTTCTAAAATATCTAAACTTGATGCCAATGGAGATAATGACGATAGTCGTTTTGGCTTCTGTGTGGGAAGTGGAGAATTTGAAGCTGTCATTAAAAGAATAAAGACTTTGGAGAATGTTGATTTGGTAGGACTTCATATCCACAGAACTTCTCATCAGCGGAGGGTTGAATTTTATGAGAATAGTATAAGCTATGCTGTTCAGGTAATCAAAAAGTATCATTTGGATTTGCAGTATATAGATGTGGGTGGCGGATACTTTGGTATTTTTGCCAACCATCCAACCTATGATGATTATGCAGCAGGTTTCTATCGTATCCTCAAACAAAATAATTTGGAAAAGTTAACTGTCATTGTAGAACCTGGTAATGGGCTTGTGGCTTCCGCATTTTCTTTTCTTTCTTCTGTCATCGATGTCAAGCAAGTGGATGATGTGCGTTTCATCACAACGGATGGTTCACGTAATGATGTTGATCCCTTCTTTCATAAGAAAGACTATATGAAGACCATTTTCCGTAAAGATGGGGATAGACAAAACAGTCCATTACAGGTGATTGCAGGTTGCACTTGCTTGGAATATGACCGTTTGTTTAGTTTAGAAAACCAGCCAGAACTACACGTTGGCGATAGGATTCTATATCATAATGTAGGTGCTTATACAATGGCTTTGTCTCCACAGTTTATCAGGCTATGGTCTCGTGTGTATAGCTTTGATGGTAAGGACTATCAAGAGGTCAGAAGGGCAAGTACAGCTGATGATATTATGATAACTTCTATTTAAGAGAATAAAAATATAATATGAAAAAGAATATATTGTTTTGTAGTGTAGGTAGAAGAGCCTCATTACTTCAAGACTTCAGAAAATCGATGGATATAGAGGACAAAATTATTGCTACGGACAATAGCCCTGTAGCACCAGCTCTGCATTTTGCAGATAAAACTTATCTTGTACCTCTTATCACAGATCCAAGTTACTCTGAGCAAATTTTAGAAATTTGTAAGAAAGAAAATGTAAAAGCATTGACAGCTCTAATTGATCCCGAAATAGAGATTATGGCAAAGCACTCTGATCTTTACCTTTCCAATGGGATTCTGCCATTGTGCCCTAACAAAGAGTCTGCTCATATTTGCTTTGATAAGTATGACATGTTCAAGCACTTCGCTTCAAAAGGTGTCCGTACAGTCTTAACTTACAAAGATTTGGATGCGTTCAAGACAGACCTTAAGGCAGAAAAGATTTCTTTTCCTGTCTTTATGAAACCTATCTCTGGAAGTGGAAGTGTTGGAGCTCATAAGGTTGACACCTTAGAACAATTGGAAAATGATTGGAATGAAGGTTCGTTTACTTACATCATTCAAGAATTGATGACAGGTGGAGATTGTGATGCGGACGTATATGTAGATACAGTATCTCATAAACCTATAAGCATTTTCTCAAAGAAAAAGATTGAGACAAGAATAGGTGGAGCTAGTAAAACAATCTCTTTTAAAGATCCAAAACTGTTTGCTTTTGTTGAAGAAGTATGTGATGCCTTGCAACTAAATGGTCCTTGTGATATGGATTTCTTCATAAAGGATGGAGAATACTATATATCAGAAATCAATCCACGCTTTGGTGGAGCATATCTACATGCTTACGGTGCAGGTGTAGACTTTGTGAAATTGATTATGAACAACATTGAAGGCAAGGCAAATACTCCTTCCATAGGTAGTTATGAAGAGAATATCTTAATGATGATGTATGATGCTGTTGTCATCAAGAAGAAGTCGGAACTTCTTAGTGGAAATTTCTCTATATTGTAAGATTAATATTTGTTATTATTTAGATATTTTACGAAGTATTTATTTACAACAAATAAGCAGGATTGTTCTATATCTACAAGAATAGAAGTTAAAAATAGATCTATAAAAGATGAAGCTAGATTCTAATACTGAGCTTTATTTTGAATTTATAAAATATTGTCTCAAAGATGAGCAAGATATTCCTTCTTTTATTAAAGAAATGGATTGGGAAGGTTTATATCAGTTTGGTAAGGAGCAAGCAATATTAGGTATTCTTTTCAAAGGTATAGAGCGATTGAAGGATAGTGCCTATAAGCCTAGTGTGGCAGTTATTATGAAATTTTATGCTTATTATAATGAGATCGTAAAACTAAATAGGCAAGTATATCAGGATGCTAATAAATTGTCGCTCGACTTTAAAGAAAAATATGGTATCAATACCTGCATTATGAAGGGGCAGGCTAACGCTCTGATGTATCCTGACCCATGGGTGCGACAGCCAGGAGATATAGATGTTTGGACAGATGCAGATACCGTAGATGTCATTAAATTAGCACGACAACTTAACCCCAAAGCAGAGTTGGGCTATCATCATATAGAAATAGAATTTCTTAGAACTCCTGTAGAGCTTCACTTCTTTCCCTCCTTTATGGGAAACTTATTTTATGAATGGAGATTAAGGACTTTTTTTGACTCAAAGAAAAGTCTACAATTTCAGAATAAAAAAGCACTCCCTGATAATTTGGGAAGCATCAATTGTTTTACAAAAGACTTTGACAGTGTTTTTCAATTGTCTCATTTAATGCATCATTTTTTCTTTGAAGGTATAGGGCTTAGGCAAATGGTAGATTATTTCTATCTACTGAAACAAGGCTTTACCGAGGAAGAGAAGAGACAGATCGTTGAGGTGATAAAGCGGGTAAATATGTTTAAATTTGCCACAGGAGTGATGTATATCATGAAGGAGAGCTTAGGGTTGGAGGATAAATATTTATTGATGCAGCCTAATGCGCGTATAGGTAAAATGCTAGAAAAGGAAATAGTATTAGCAGGAAACTTTGGATTTCATGATACGCGCTTTAAATTCAGAGGAAAATCAGTCTATGCTCAATATCTTTTAGAGTTATATCGCAATTTACATTTTGCGATTGATTTTCCTTCAGAAACAGTATGGGGAAGACCCATCTCAAGGTGGTGGCATATGGTTTATAAGGCGTGGCTTCGGTATCGTGCAAGATCTTAGGCAAGTCTTACCAAACTTTTAGACACAGTAACAACGCATTATAAGGCTAACGCTGTGAAGGATAGAAGAAAGTCATGTTTCCATGCAACGAAGTTTTGCTTCTGAGCATGGAAACATGACTTTTTTTATTTGTTAAAGTTGGATTTTATTAGTAACTTTGTATATCTGTTATGATTAATTTCTAGCTGATAGAGTTTATGAAATTAGGCATAATATTTCAATTTTTATAGAAAAACTATGGATATTTCAAATTTCTGGAATAATATGAGGGGTGATGATGGGCTGACACGTTCGCTTGGCATGGAGTTTATCTGCACCCCTGAACCTGATACGTTGCAAGCAAAGATGCTTGTATGTGAGAAGAATAAACAACCCTTTGGAGTATTAGCGGGTGGAGCTTCATTATCATTGGCTGAAAATTTGGCTGGTGTAGGTTCTATGGCGGCATGTCCAGGCTATATTGCTATGGGTATTAATGTGAATGGTAGCCATGTAAAGACTGCTTTTGTGGGTGATGTGGTTACGGCATACGGTAAACTTCTTCATAAGGGTAGTACTTTGCATGTTTGGCATGTGGATGTGAAAAATCAGAATGACGAGCTGATTTCTACTATTCAGGTAACCAATTATCTTGTTCCTAATAATAAGGAATAAGGATTATTTTGATGCTTAAATGTAAACGATAATGCCTTCATTTCACGAATTATTTTTAACCCATTGCGCATCGAAGGGAATGTTTGCCGTTAGCCGATTGCCCCTTGCCGATCATTGTACGTTTTATTATCAGGAAAGCAATCCCACAGAAATATATGATCTCAAAGCTTTGAATGGTAAGCAAGGGTTTCTCTTTGCCCCCTTTATAGCGAGTAAAGAACATCCTATCTTGTTAATGGAAAAAGCAGAAGTAACTAGTTGTGAGTTAAAACTTTCTGCTTCTTTGAATGATTTGAAACTATCGGAAGTTTCAAACATAGCCAATCATTATCTTTATACTTTTAATACCTTTCACACAGCCTTAAAGGAGAAACTTTTTCAGAAACTTGTTTTAGCACGCTTCGTTAAAGTGGAAGTATGCGAGTTTGACCTTGAACAGTTGTTTCTTACGGCATACCAATTGTATCCTTGTCAACACATCGCTCTTGTGAGTTCACCACAGAGTGGTACTTGGTTGATGGCTACGCCTGAAATATTATTAGAAAAACAACAAGGCGAACTTTGGCAAACGATGGCTTTGGCTGGTACGATGCATAAGACAGAGGCAGAGCAGGAGTGGTCGGAAAAGAATAAACAAGAGCATGAGTATGTGTCTACATATATCTTGAATTGTTTGGCGAAATATGCCGATACGATAAATGTGAGCGATCCCTATACTGCTGTTGCTGCTAATCTCGCTCATTTGCGTACGGATATTTCTTTTATTCCTCGCGATGAGCAGCGCATTGGCGACTTGTTAGCCGATCTTCATCCTACGCCAGCAGTATGTGGTATTCCGAAAGAAAAGGCAAAGGAGTTTATCATCGCAAACGAAGGTATGGATAGAAGTTATTACAGTGGTTTTGTGGGATCGCTCAATATGGGAGGAGAAACGCATCTTTATGTCTCGCTTCGTTGTATGCAGATTATGAAAGATAGCTGTAGACTATATGCAGGAGGAGGGCTGCTAGCAGAAAGCTGTGTGGAAAGTGAATGGAAGGAGACAGAGGCAAAATTGCAAACGATGCGTAAGCTTTTGCTGTAGAAAGGAAGAAATAAACGATGTATAGTAATAAGGAAAATGTAAATATCCTCACCTCATTGCTGATAGCCCACGACGTGCAGTGTGCCGTACTTTGTCCTGGTTCGCGTAACTCGCCCATGGTGCATAATCTTGTGGAGTGTAACGAAATGAAGTGTTATTCCGTTACCGATGAGCGATCGGCTGGATTTGTGGCGATTGGTATAGCTGAGGCTACCGATGCTCCCGTAGTGTTATGCGTAACATCAGGATCGGCATTGCTCAATGCGGCTCCTGCCGTAGCTGAGGCTTATTATCGCAATATTCCGTTGATAGTAGTGTCGGCCGACCGTCCGCAACAATGGATAGGGCAGAGCGATGGGCAAACGCTGCAACAGGTAAATGCGCTGGAACCACACGTGAGAAAAAGTGTGAATATTATCGAACCGCATACGGAAGAAGAACGATGGTATTGCAATCGTGTGATCAATGAGGCTTTGAATAAGGTAAAGGCATACGGTGGCGGTCCTGTTCATATCAATATTCCGCTTACAGAACCGCTTTATGAATATCCCGTAGCACAACTTCCTGATGAGCGTTATATCTCCTTTGGCTCGGCAGTGAGTAATGAAAGTGAGTTAAAGGATTTGATTACAAAACTTGATAAAGCCACTAAACCCGTAATTGTTATTGGACAGTTGGATGCTGGCGTTGCTCAAACTTTATCTAAAGATATAGCGAAGATAGAGCAAAATTATGTGGTATTGCAAGAAAAACTTTCAACAGCATACGGTTCAACAGCTCTACAACTCGATGAAATGCTGGCGATGATCGCTGGCGATGAGGATTATCTGCCCGACTTTATTCTTTATTTTGGTGGTACAATTGTTAGCAAGCGTCTAAAGCAATACTTACGTAAGGCAAAGACTGCTAACTCCGTACTCATAGACGAGCATGGCGAGGTGCGAGATGTGTTTATGAACCTTTCTTGGGTTATTCAGGCTTACCCTGCTATGTTTGTTCAGCTACTTGCGGCTCATTGCAAACAGCGTACGACAAACGATTATTACCAAAAGTGGGCAGAACTTAGGAAGAAAGCATCTCAACATGCAGAAAACTTCTGTCCTGATTATTCCCAAATGCTTGCAGCTAAGACCTTTCATACCTATTTAAGCAGACAGAGGGGCAAGCGTGCGTTGTTTTATGCCAATAGCTCATCTGTGCGCTTAGGTAATATCTACTCTAAGGAATATATCCATGTAAATCGTGGTGTGAATGGTATTGAGGGAAGTTTATCGGTGGCAGTGGGTTATTCGCTTGAAGCTTCTGACAATGAACAAGTGTATTGTGTGGTAGGCGACCTTAGTTTCTTCTATGACAACAATGCGCTTTGGAACACTTATCCTAAGAAAAATTTAAAGGTGTTGTTGCTAAACAATGGTAGTGGTGGTATCTTCCATCAGATGCTAGGCCCTAGCAGTTCGCCTTATTGTAATCAGTATATCGCTGCAGGTCATCAAACATCGGCAGAAGGAATCTGTCAATCATACGGATTGAAATACCAAAGTGCGCATAGTAGGGAAGATTTATCCCAGCAAATGGAACTGTTTGTGAAAGCGCATGAAGGTCCGTTACTATTAGAAGTATTCACCAATGCCGACGAAGATGCTCGTGTAATGAATGAATATTACCGACAGTTGAAAGAAGAAAAATAAATAAAATAATAATTTGAGTTATAGAGATGGAACATTTGACACTATCTCCTATAACTCCTTTAACTCCAAAAAAAACATGGTACAAAGAAATTGGAAATCCATTGCAGGGTTCAACTTTGAGGATATTCTCTTCGAGGAATTTAATCATATAGCAAAGATAACGATTAATCGTCCTCGCTATCGTAATGCGTTTACTCCACGCACAGTGTGGGAAATGTCGCAAGCTTTTAATTATTGTCGTGAAGCATTGGATATCCGTGTGGTTATTCTGACAGGTGCTGGCGATAAGGCTTTCTGCTCGGGGGGTGATATGCACGTAAAGGGACAAGGTGGCTATATTGGCAATGATGGTGTGCCTCGCTTGAATGTCCTTGATGTGCAAATGCAGATACGCCGCTTGACAAAGCCTGTCATTGCTATGGTGAATGGTTATGCTATAGGTGGGGGGCATGTGTTGCATGTAATGTGCGACTTGTCTATAGCTTCCGATAATGCTATTTTCGGACAGACGGGTCCACGTGTAGGTTCGTTTGATGCAGGTTTTGGAGCTTCCTATTTGGCGCGTATCGTAGGACAGAAGAAGGCACGCGAGATATGGTTTATGTGTCGACAATACAATGCTGCTGAGGCAGAACGGATGGGATTGGTGAATAAAGTAGTAGCTTTCGATCAGCTAGAAGATGAGTGTGTGGCATGGGCAGAGCGTATGATGGAACATTCTCCATTGGCTCTTCGCATGATAAAGGCTGGCTTGAATGCCGAACTAGACGGTCAGGCTGGTATCCAAG
>OBLO01004009.1_pt1 | contig 10061 bp, 8 predicted proteins | sample 1519401 | NCBI WGS metagenome assembly OBLO01 (sample SAMEA2602897, study PRJEB22501) | metagenome | reverse complement strand
CCTCGGCCAACACTGATGAGCACCAACACGTCTGTCGCCGGGAAATAAACCGGATCAAACGGGAAAAACCCAACAGTGGCATCGGTTTCGCAATATCACCCGACCCACGCCGCCACTCTGGCCGGTTATAGACGGCAGCCTGCACTGGTCCCTGTTGTCCGCCATGAACCTGAATTATCTGTCACTGCTGGATGCTGATGCGCTCAAACAGGTCATAGCCAATTTTGACCGCCACGCCATTCATCATCCACAGATGGCTCGCCTGTCACAGCAAAAGCTGGATGCCATTGAACGGCTGGACACCAGACCCGTTGATCGCCTGTTTACCGGGATACCGGTGCGTGGTCTGGCGTCAACTCTGTATATCCATCCGGGACCGTTTGTCTGTGAAGGAGAGATGTACCTTCTGGGTGCAGTTTTGTCACACTTTCTGTCGCTGTATGCCAGCGTCAATTCATTCCACATGCTGACAGTTGTTAACACGGAAAGCCAGGAGTCATGGAAATGGGCGGAAAGAACCGGGCAACACCCGCTCATCTGACCCCGGACGATGCTCCGGTACAGGATGAACAAAACGCATTACGGGAGAGTTTTCTTCAGGACGCCTGCGCCTGTAATTTTTTTGCCCTCTCAGAACTGCTGCACCGGCTGGCATCAGAGGGGGGAGAAACACCGGAATTATCGCTGGATACCCCTCCGTCACAGGAGACCATTCATTTCCGGGCTGATGCCAGACTGGGCTTTCCGGTAAGTGATGTCAGCGCGCTAGAGCAGGAGACCTCCGGGCAGTTCCGGATGACCACCACCTTTATGGGGCTACAGGGCAGCCAGTCTCCCCTGCCAGGTTATTACCTTGATCACCTGGCCTGGAAATCCGCACATGAGCAAAGTCCGGTTGGCGATTTTCTGGATATGTTCAGCCACCGCCTGACACAGTTCGTCTGGCATACCTGGCGTAAGTATCGCTACCACGTCTCTTTCCGTAACGGTGGCGTGGATGCGTTCTCGCAACGGATGTATTCCCTGGTCGGGCTTGGCCACCGGCAACTTCGCGAAAGGCTGCCAGTTAATCACAGCAAAATGCTGGCCTATGCCGGAATACTGGCGAATCCGGGACGCTCGCCAGAGATCGTCTGCTCGCTGGTCGCGCACTGTTTCGATTTAAATTTATCTGACGTGACGCTGCAAAACTGGCAGCGACGGATGGTGGAAATAGAGCCGGATCAGCAAAACAGTCTCGGATGTTACACGATTAAAAATGGCGAAAAACTGGCCGGTCGATCGGTGCTGGGCAGTTTTGTTCTCGGGACGAGTGTTCCCGATCTCAGCGGTAAATTTCAGTTAAGCATTAACAACCTGAGTCGTAAGCGGTTTCTCTCGTTCCTGCCATCAGGAGAAAGCTTTCTGCTGCTGGCGATGTTTGTCTCCTTCGTCCTGCGCGATCAACTTGCCTGGGATTTGCACCTGGGACTGGCACCGGAGCAGGTGGGCACCATGCGGCTGGGCGATAACAAGAGCGCACTACTGGGCTGGACGTCATTTCTCGGCGAACCGGGAGAACATCCCTCAGTCACCATCAGGGTCAGGGAGTAAAATATAACCATCATGGAGCATGATATGGCGGAAGAAAAAACGCGGCAACAAACGCTTTCACTGCATGTCGTCAACGGCAGCGAACTGGAAAGCGGGCGCGCGGCACGGTGTCTGTTCACACAGAGCGGGGATGTGGGCCACAGCAGTGAGTGCCACTGGCCGGTTCAGGACAGGCATCAGGATGTTCCGGCGAAAGCGTTCAGCATCAGCCTGCATGATGGCGCATTCTGCCTGCATCAGCTGACTGCACCACTATGGCTGAATCAGGCCAAAGTCACGGTAGCCTCGGATCTGGTGCAGTTACGCCAGGGCGATGAGATCCAGACGGGGCATCTGATACTCCGGGTTTATCTGAATCAGGGCGGGATGCGGCATTACGACGAAGAGATGGCTACCCCTGAAACCATTGTTTCTAACCACGACATTTTGTCAGACACGTTGCTGTCCACTGACGGCGCACCGGAATATCCGGGAATGCCGTCCCGCCACCAGCTTGCCGATACCGTTGTGAATGGCTTTTCCACCGACCCATTGCAGGCGCTGCGGACCGAAAGTCTGACCACAAGGGACAATCCTCTTGCGGCAATCACGCCTGTACGTCCATCCGCTCCGTTGTCTGATCCGGTCACACATGGCGGGATCAACACACCGTTTATGGATCTGCCATCAATGTATGCCTATCCGCAGGACAGCGATGATGACGCAATTTCACCGGCAGAGGCGGCACAGCGCCATCTTGCTATAACCCCGTTGCTACGCGGGTTGGGAGGATCGCTTACTGTGCATAACACGAAAGATGCCGATGATTTTCTGGAAGAAGCCGGGAGGACACTGCAGGCGGCGGTTAAAGGGTTGCTTGAGCTACAGCAGCACCGCAACAGCCTCTCTGACAAACATCTGCGCCCGCTGGAAGATAATCCGTTGCGCCTGAATATGGACTACGCCACCGCTCTGGACGTGCTGTTTGCCGAAGGAAAAAGCCCGGTTCATCTCGCCGCACCTGCCGCCGTCAGCGAGAGCCTGCGCAATATCCGCCATCACGAAGAAGCCAACCACGCGGCCATTGTGGAATCGCTGCGCGTGCTACTGGACGCCTTCTCGCCACAGAGCCTGATGCGCCGTTTTGTGCAGTATCGCCGCAGCCATGAACTACGCAAGCCGCTGGATGATGCCGAAGCCTGGCAGATGTACTGCGATTACTACGACGAACTGGCCTCCAGCCGCCAGCAGGGTTTTGAGATGCTTTTTAACGAAGTGTATGCCCAGGTCTTTGACCGGGTACTTCGTGAAAAACAGCGGGAGCCGGAAGCATGACAGGGCGTGGTTTCCTCGCCTGGGTATTGGTGGCGTTGTTAACCATCGCCTTGTGTGGTTGTGAAACAGCAAAAAAAATCGGCCAGGTCATTAAAAACCCAGATATTCAGGTCGGAAAACTGGCTGACCAGTCGTCACTGGTGACGATTACGTTGCTGACGGAGCCGGATGCCAACATCAATGCGGACGGTGAAGCTGCGGCGGTGGACGTACAACTGGTTTACCTGAGTGATGATTCGAAATTACAGGCTGCGGATTATGACCAGCTCGCAAGTACGCCGTTACCGGATGCACTGGGGAAAAACTATATCGATCATCAGGATTTCAGCCTGCTGCCCGACACCATAAAAACCCTGCCACCGGTGAAGCTGGATGAGAAAACACAGTTTATCGGCGTGATTGCCTATTTCTCCGACGACCAGACCACACAATGGAAGCAAATCGAACCGGTGGCAGGGACAGGACACCACTACCGCCTGCTGGTACATATCCGACAGAGCAGTATTGAAATGAAAAAAGAGGATGATTAACGATGGCAACCACGCGAAACAAAGTGATGTGGCGGGAAGGGACACTGATGCGTCCGCACCACCTCCAGCAGCAGCAACGTTATAACGATTATGTGAATAATCTGCGTTTCCGGACCATTAATGATCTGTCCTGGGGATTTACCGAGCTTTCGCTTAATAATGAGTCGCTGGCACAGGGCAAAATTATGCTCGACAGTGCGTCCGGCACCCTGCCGGACGGCACGGTGTTCTCCATTCCGGACCAGGATTCGCTGCCCGCTCCGCTACATCCGGACAGCTTTCCTGACGAAGAGAGCCGTAATATCTATCTGGCCTTACCCGTTGCCAGTGACGTGAGAGGCGAAGTCAGCTACGGACAGCAGATCGGACGTTACCGACTGCACGATGCCGATGTCCGGGATCTGCATTCAGAGAATGGTGATGCGCGGGCACTGACACTGGGACAGTTAACGCCTCGTATTATGAGCGGGGCTGATGATATGAGCGCATATGTCACGCTACCACTGTGCCGTATCAAAGACAGGCACGCTGACGGCTCCCTGATACTGGATGACAGCTTTATCCCCACCTGCCAGAACATCTACGTTAGCACGCGGCTGCGTGAATTTTTGCGCGAGGTACAGGAAGCGGTTGGCGGACGGGCTAATGACCTGGCTAATCGTATTGGCTCTCCGGCGCAAAGCGGTATTGCAGACGTGGCGGAATTTATGATGCTGCAACTGCTCAACCGTAACCAAACCCGGTTCACCCATCGCGCCCGCAGATCACAGCTTCATCCGGAAATGTTTTATCTCGATCTAGCCGGACTGCTAGGTGAACTCATGACATTTACCGAATCGTCCCGCCTGCCCTGCCCGCTGGATATCTACGATCACCGCAACCTGACAGAAACCTTCAAAACACTGTTGCCGGAAGTGAAGCGGGCACTGCATACCGTCCTGTCGCCCAGGGCGGTTAACCTGCCGCTGCATCTGCGCGATGGCATCTGGCAGGCTGACATACATGACTCAGCGCTGTTGCAGTCAGCCACCTTCGTGCTGGCGGTGGCGGCGAAAATGGAGACACAGCAACTCCAGCGCCAGTTTATCCAGCAGTCAAAAATTTCCTCGCCGGAAAAAATTCGCAATATGGTCAGTGTGCAAATCCCCGGTATCCCGCTGCATACGCTGATGGTGGCCCCCCGCCAGCTTCCGTACCATGCCGGTTTCAGCTATTTCGAACTGGACAAGAGCGCTCCAGCCTGGGCGGATGTGGCGGCCACCGGTGCCGTCGCCCTGCATGTATCCGGTTCGTTTCCGGATCTGAACATGCAACTGTGGGCTATAAGAGGATAAGACGATGGATGCGCTATCACAGCCCCCTTTACCCGAATACGAAAGCGAAGGCCTCCGTCAGTACCAGCTTACGCTGCGCGGCAACAGCCTGAACCCGATGATCGACGCAGCCACACCGCTGCTGGGGATGGTAATGCGTGTTGCGGGGATGAACAGCCATGCCATGCCTGAACACCTGTTCACTCAGGTGGTGACGGATGTGCAGGCAATGGAGCAGCTACTTCAGGAGCAGGGCTATGAGCCAGGCGTGATTATCTCGTTTCGTTACATCCTCTGTACTTTTATAGATGAAGCGGCACTGGGTAACGGCTGGTCCAACAAGAACGAGTGGATCAAACAGTCGTTACTGGTGCATTTCCACAATGAAGCTTGGGGTGGTGAAAAGGTCTTTATTCTGCTGGAACGCCTGATGCGCGAGCCAAAACGCTACCAGGATCTGCTGGAGTTTTTGTATATCTGCTTTTCACTGGGCTTTCGCGGGCGCTATAAAGTCGCGCCTCAGGATCAGGGGGAGTTTGAGCAGATATACCGCCGCCTGTATCACGTCCTGCATAAACTGCGCGGCGATGCGCCCTTTCCACTGCTGCACCAGGATAAAAAAGCCCATGGCGGACGCTACCAGCTCATTAAACGATTGACCATCCGCCATGTTCTGTCCGGCGGTATCATCGTGCTGGCGCTGTTTTATCTGTTCTATCTGCTGCGCCTGGACGGCCAGACGCAGGACATTCTTCACCAGTTAAACCGGCTGCTCGCCAGGTAAGGACACATATGATCCAGATTGATTTGGCCACACTGGTAAAACGGCTTAATCCCTTCGCGAAACAGGCGTTGGAAGCCGCAGCCTCGGAGTGTATGAGCCAGCAGGCGGCGGAAATCACTGTCAGCCACGTACTGCTCCAGATGCTGGCTATCCCGCGCAGCGATTTGCGGGTCATTACTGAACGCGCCGGGATCGGCACCGATGATTTACGCCAGGCGCTGACAGTGGAAAATTACGCCACCACCCGTTCAGTGGATAGCTATCCGTCGTTTTCCCCCATGCTGGTTGAATGGCTGAAAGAGGCCTGGCTGTTGGCGTCCGCTGAAATGCAGCAGACAGAGTTGCGCGGGGGCGTCCTGCTGCTCGCCCTGCTCCACTCGCCGCTGCGCTACGTGCTGCCCGCCGCCGCCCGGCTGCTCACCGCCATCAACCGCGACCAGCTACAGCAGGATTTTGCTGGATGGACGAAGGCTTCAGCCGAGTCGGTTATGCTGAATGCGGACGGGCAGGTCATCAGCGCCGCAACCGATCCGGGAGACAGCCTGCTTGCCCGCTACGCCAAAAACATGCCCGATGATGCCCGCAACGGCAGGCTCGATCCAGTTTTGTGCCGCGATAATGAAATTGCCCTGATGATTGATTTTCTCTGCCGCCGCCGTAAAAACAATCCGGTGGTAGTCGGTGAGGCAGGCGTCGGCAAAAGCGCGCTGATCGAAGGACTGGCGCTGCGCATTGTCGCAGGCAAGGTACCGGACAAGCTGCGCGATACCGATATTATGACCCTGGATCTTGGTGCACTACAGGCAGGTGCGTCGGTGAAAGGCGAGTTTGAGAAGCGCTTTAAGGGGCTGATGGCGGAGGTCATTCAGTCACCGAAACCCGTTATTCTGTTTATCGACGAGGCCCACACGCTGATTGGTGCGGGCAACCAGCAGGGCGGGCTGGATATCTCTAACCTGCTAAACCCTGCGCTGGCACGCGGCGAGCTGAAAACCATCGCCGCCACCACCTGGAGCGAATATAAAAAATATTTCGAGAAAGACGCCGCCCTGTCGCGTCGTTTCCAACTGGTAAAAGTACGCGAACCCAATGCTGCCGAATCCACCATTATTTTGCGCGGCCTGTCGGTGGTGTATGAGCAGTCCCACGGCGTGCTGATTGATGATGAAGCCTTACAGGCAGCAGCAACGTTAAGCGAGCGTTATCTTTCCGGACGTCAGTTACCGGATAAAGCCATTGATGTGCTGGATACCGCCTGCGCCCGCGTTGCGATCAATCTTTCCTCTCCACCACGGCAAATTTCAGCGCTGACCACACTGAGCCATCAGTGCAAAGCAGAAATTCACCAGCTTGAGCGTGAAATCCGCATAGGCCTGCGATCTGATACCTCGCGGTTGAATGAAGTACTGGTGCAGTATGACGAAACGCTGACCGAATTGGATGAACTGGAAACGGCATGGCACCAGCAGCAGGCGCTGGTACAGGAAATTATCTCGCTGCGTAAAGGGCTGCTGGATGAATCCGTTAGCAGTGAAGAAGAAAATGTGCAGTCAGAAGAAGTGGATGCCGAAAACACCCCCGTTCCGGCAAATGAATTCGCGACGAAGCAACCAGAAACCGTCCCAGAACGCTGTCCCGCAGAACGACTGGCAGCGCTGACCGCCGAACTGAATACTCTGCACCATACGCAGCTTCTGGTTTCCCCACACGTCGATAAAAAACAAATCGCAGCTGTGATTGCCGAATGGACAGGCGTACCACTTAACCGTCTGTCGCAGAACGAGATGTCGGTCATCACCGATTTGCCGCTGTGGCTGGGTGACATTATCAAGGGCCAGAATCTGGCGATTAAGCATCTGCATAAGCACCTGCTGACAGCGCGTGCGGATCTGCGCCGCCCGGGGCGACCTCTGGGTGCATTCCTGCTGGCCGGCCCCAGCGGCGTGGGTAAAACGGAAACCGTGTTGCAACTGGCAGAACTTCTCTATGGCGGTCGCCAGTACCTCACCACCATCAATATGTCCGAATTCCAGGAGAAACATACTGTTTCTCGCCTGATTGGTTCCCCTCCAGGCTATGTTGGCTACGGCGAGGGCGGCGTGCTGACCGAAGCGATTCGTCAAAAACCTTACTCCGTAGTGCTGCTTGATGAAGTGGAAAAAGCGCACCCGGACGTGCTTAACCTGTTCTACCAGGCGTTCGACAAGGGCGAGATGGCAGATGGCGAAGGCCGTCTGATTGACTGTAAAAACATCGTCTTTTTCCTCACCTCCAACCTCGGTTATCAGTTGATTGTCGAACATGCCGATCACCCTGAAACCATGCACGACGCGCTGTATCCGATACTGGCAGACTTCTTCAAACCTGCGCTACTGGCACGCATGGAAGTGGTGCCATACCTGCCGCTGTCGCGTGAAACACTCTCCGTCATTATCGCCGGGAAACTGGCGCGGCTGGATAACGTGTTGCGTACACGCTTCGGTGCAGAGGTGATAATTGAGCCGGAAGTCACCGACGAAATAATGCAGCGCGTCACCCGCGCTGAAAACGGCGCGCGGATGCTGGAGTCGGTCATCGACGGTGAGATGCTGCCGCCGCTCTCCCTGCTGCTGTTGCAGAAAATGGCGGCGAATATCGCCATTGCCCGTATCACGCTGGGTGTGACAAACGGCTCCTTTATCGCTGATGTGGAAGATGCACCGGAGGATAGCACTGATTCCGACACACAGTCGGAACCAGAAACAGAGGACAAAACCGTTCTATGAGCAGAATACAGACGCTCATGATCATAATGCTGCTGCCGGGATTATTCCCCCGCGCAGTACAGGCGGAAACACCTGCAAAACAGGTGATTGCCGTACTGCCGGGGATTGTGGTGCCGGAAACCAACGCACAGACGACGCTCAGTGCCATGCTGGACTGTCGCCGGGAGCCTGCTGCACTGGAGCGTCTTGACTGCTATGACCATATTCTGGCACCAGAGCAACCCAGCTTTAATGGCGCGCTGGTAAAGGCCCGTTATGAAGGTGAAGCCTGGAAACGGGCTTTCGCCCAGGAGAAACAGCGCCCGGATAATTCCACCGCACTACTGATGACGCAGAGCGATGGCGAACGCCCTACTGTGGTTATTACTACACCTGCCATCGGCAACGTCCCGCCACGCCCGGTACTGATGTTCAGTTGTGTGGACAACATCACCCGGATGCAGGTGGCGCTGACCCATTCCATGACGCAGAACGACATCGCCGTGACGCTGACCACTGACCACGGACGCTTTCAGTCTCATTGGTTTATCCGTGAGAACGGTGTCCTGTTGGAGTCCAGCCGCGGACTATCCGGTATTGACGAAATTAAGCAGCTCTTTGGCACAAAAACCCTGACCATCAACACCGGTACGGACAGTGCCGCCGGAAAACTGACATTTAACATTGACGGGCTGGCGAAAACCATCGCACCGCTGCGTGACGCCTGCCACTGGGCGGGGGAATAAAAATGGCAATGGACTTACGTAACCCGGATACCTGGATTTCACACCTGCTTGAAAATCTGCCGGAAGATAAACATGTCTCCGCGCTGAAAGACGATAATCCCGACTGGGAATATATCGACGGCGAAATGCTTAAACTTGGCTCACTGACGCACAGTCAGTTGGATATCCCGGAAATACAGCGCCGGGGATTAGTGCTTCTGGCGTCGGAAAGCAAAGACTTTCGCCTGCTGGCCCACCTATTACGTACGCTGCAACACGCCGGTGATCCGCTGCTGGCGTTACGTTTACTGACGTTATATGTGGAACATTACTGGACGCAGGCCGCACCGCAAAATGCAGCTCATAAACAGCGTTTCGCCGCCCAGGTACTGAAACGATTTGAATCCGGTGCAGAGAGCTTCGCAGAATCGGCAGATATCACGCAACGCGACAACCTGCTGGCTGAGCTGGCAAAACTGGCGCAGCGCTGGCAGGAGCAAAATATCCCGGCACTGGCGCAGGCCGTCGACGATCTCTCGTCGCAGTATCGCCGGGCATTTCGCGGGGCAGAGCCTGCGCTGTCTGCCCCGTCACCCACGCCATCCGTCGGCGCACCTCCGGCCGCAGCCACACTACCCTCCCCGGTATCGCCATCGGTGTCCGCCCCCGCTATCCCGACCGTCGATATTGACAGTCATGATGATAAGGCCTGGCGCGACACACTGCTGAAAGTCTCCGCCATTCTCTGTGAGCGCCAGCCGGATTCGCCGCAGGGTTACCGCCTGCGTCGCCATGCGTTATGGCAGGCCATTACATCCGTACCCCAGGCAGAAAGCGACGGGCGAACGCCGCTGGCGGCGGTACCTGCTGATATGACCGCCGATTATCAGACCCGACTGAGCAATGCCGATCTGGCGCTCTGGCAACAGGTGGAAAAAAGCCTGCTTCTGGCCCCGTACTGGCTCGATGGGGCTTACCTTTCGGGGCGAACCGCGCCACGCCTGGGTTACTCCAGAGCAGCCGAAGCCATACCGGGTGTGATGGCCCCGGTTCTCGTC
>OBLO01004002.1_pt1 | contig 10087 bp, 8 predicted proteins | sample 1519401 | NCBI WGS metagenome assembly OBLO01 (sample SAMEA2602897, study PRJEB22501) | metagenome | reverse complement strand
GCCGCACAACCTTCACCAAGTTTCGTATTGCAGGCAAGTCCTAAATCCCGAGCGGCTCCAACTTGGCCGGACCGCTTCGGCTAAATCCCCGGCCCTTCCTGTCCCCGCTGGCGTCCCATAAAGTCAGTCGAGCCTCTTTGCCGTCTTTCACTCGCACGCCATCTTTACCTACCTTCCAACCGGCTTCTTCCAGAATCGTACGTGCTTTTTCGCTATCACCATCTTTGAACGCAACGGATTGCCCCTGCCATGGCAGCCCCTGCACTGCGCTATACGCAGGAATCGCATGACCTTCCATGACCTGCTCGGCAAGCTGCTTACGGTCGATGGCATAGTTGATGGCGCGCCTGATGGCAACATCAGCAGTGATATCGTTCCCAATTGGATAGCCATTGGCGTCTTTTTTACCTGCAGGAACCATCGGGAACACAATGCCCCGGTTTTCCACGCTATCGCGTACCCAAAGTTTCAAGTTTTTCTGCTGAGGAGCGACCGCCATCGACGGCGCGATACGTACGAGTCCCAGTTGGCCACTGCGCGCTGCGGCATAAGCGTTATCTTCATCAAGGAAGACAAACACCAGCTTACTGAAATCATTTTTCTTACCGGCATACCAGGGGTTAGCCTCCACGATCAACTGCTGTCCCGGCTGAAAACTCACCAGCCGATAAGGACCCGCGCCAATCGGATTTTTGGCAAATGTTTTTTCGTCATACCGTTTCGCCGGAACAATACCCAAAGAACCCAGCACATTCACAAAGGTGCTCTGTGGGCTATTCAGCGTAATTTCTACCGTGCGGTTATCTTTCAGGCTGGCATGGGTGAAGTTTCCCATATCGATTTTGCCGCCGCTTTTTGCTGCTTTGTTATAGGTGAACACCACATCTTCAGCGGTTAGCGGGGAACCATCAGAGAATTTAAGGTCAGGTTTTAACGTCAACGTCCAGGTTTTGCCGTCTGCGCTGGTCTCTACTTTTTCCGTCAGCAGGTTTCCCCAGCTCATATCTGCATTTTGTTTTAATAATGGTGCATGCAAAAGCAAATAGCTGCCATGACTCCAGCCCAGCATCGGGTCAAACCCTTCCGTTGGTTCTGGGCCAATTGCCAGTTTTAACGTCTGCCCTTCGCTCGCATTTTGCGCGGCAAGAAGTGGTGAGGTTAATGCGAGAGTCAATGCGCACGTAAGCAGTGCCAGCTTGCCTTTGATCATTATGATATCCAGATTTACGTTATTTTTATGCCGCATAACGATTTACCGTCGTTAAGCAGTCTCCTGGGGAAGGGATTATGGCGGACAGAAATGATGAAAAAAATGATGCGGCGCAGAAAAGTATGACGATTTTCTAAAATTATCATACTTTTTTCTGATACTCCGTTATGAGTACGATGTGAATCTCAGAAAATAGATTAATCCCTCGCCATTTATTCACAGGAATATTAATCCCGAACTAATAATTGCCTGTGCGGACTATTGACCCTTCCTGCTAATTCCTTATCTAAAACTCATGACAATTTATGTATATTTATTCAAGAAAAACACCAGAAGTGACAAGTTATGTAAATTTGTAATGATAATTATTTGTATTATCATTTCCATCAATTATCTTACTGCCTTTGAATTTTTAACAAAGGAAGTTTGACTATGCGTTTAAAACCTGTTGCCTCTGTCGTTCTGTCCTGTTTAGGATTTTCCAGCCCCCTGGTATTTGCTGAAGATGTCATGGTGGTAACCGCTTCTGGTTATGAAAAGAAAATCACCAATGCCGCCGCCAGCGTCTCTGTTATTTCGCAGCAAGAGTTACAAACCAATAAATATAATGACTTAGGTGAAGCCCTGCGTTCTGTTGAAGGGGTAGATGTTGAAAGCAGCACCGGTAAAACCGGCGGTCTGGAGATCAGCATCCGTGGCATGCCTGCCAGCTATACCTTGATCCTGATTGACGGTATTCGTCAAAACGGCAGCAGCGACGTAACGCCAAACGGTTTCTCTGCCATGAATACCAGCTTTATGCCCCCTCTGGCGGCGATCGATCATATTGAGGTGATCCGCGGCCCGATGTCGACGCTTTATGGGTCCGACGCAATCGGTGGCGTGGTGAATATCATCACCAAAAAAAGCACCGATAAATGGAGCACTTCCATCAATACCGGCGTTAACCTGCAAGAGAGTAATAAATGGGGTAACAGTACCGTTGCCAACTTCTGGTCAAGTGGCCCGTTAATCGCGGGCGTACTGGATATGCAGGTTCGGGGGAGCACAACCCAGCGTCAGGGTTCCAGCGTCACCTCCCTCAGCGATACCTCCTCCACCCGCGTACCTTATCCTACCGAATCGGAAAACTACAATATCGGTACGCGCTTCGACTGGAAAACCAATGAGAACAATACGCTGTGGTTAGATCTCGATTCCGCCAGACAGCGCTATGACAACGATGACGGGCAGTTGGGCAACCTGACAGGGGGGTATGATAAAACGCTACGCTATGAGCGTAACAAAGTGACCCTCGGCCACGATACAGCCTTAACTTTCGGCACCTGGAAATCCTCCCTCGGCTGGAATGAAACTGAAAACAAAGGCCGGCAATTGGTATCTTCCGCACTCACGCCAGAGAACGCAGGTCGGGCCGGTGACGCGCGTGAACTGAAGAACACCAACGTCATTCTTGACTCAGTGCTGCTGACGCCATTAGGTGATTCACACCTCTTAACCCTTGGCGGAGAATACTGGGATGCACGGATGAAAGATGGTGTGGTGCTGGCCAATACCGGCGAGACGTTTCATCAAAAAACGTGGGCAGCCTATGCGGAAGATGAATGGCATATTCTCGACTCTCTGGCCTTAACCGTAGGAACACGCTATGAGCATAACGATGTCTTTGGCGGTCATCTCAGCCCGCGTGCCTATATGGTCTGGGACGCATCCGACGAATGGACCCTCAAAGGCGGCGTAACGACAGGTTATAAAGCACCATCACTAAGCCAGTTGCATAACGGGATCAGCGGTGTAACCGCGCAGGGAACGGTGAATACGGTCGGTAACCCGGACCTCAAACCTGAGGAAAGTATCAGCTACGAAACCGGGCTGTATTACGAGAACGACGCCGGGCTTAACGCCAACATTACCGGCTTCTATACCGAATACAAAAATAAAATTGTCTCATATTCTATCGATGATAATACCAACAGCTATACCAACAGCGGCAAGGCAAGGACCGATGGCGTTGAATTTGCCAGCACCTTCCCTCTATGGTCGGATGTGCTGACCTTATCTCTCAACTACACCTACACTCAGAGCAAGCAAAAAGATGGTGACAATAAAGGCGCGCCATTAAGTTACACACCAAAACATATGGCTAACGCCCGTCTGAACTGGCAGGCAACGGAAGATATGAACGCCTGGCTCAGCGCACGTTATCGCGGCAAAGCCCCACGCTTTACCGAAAATTACGACAACCTTAGCGCGGTACAAAAGGCCGTCTATGACGATAAAGGCGCTGATTTAAAAGCCTGGACCGTTGTCGATATGGGGATGTCTTATAAGCTGACCAAAGATCTGACGCTTAATACGGCGGTTAATAACGTGCTGGATAAAGACTTTAGTGAGGTCAAATTGTACCAGGTGGGGCGTAATAGTACCTACGCAGGTGATTATTATCAAACGGCGCAATCCACTACCGGATACGTAAACCCTGGTCGTAACTACTGGGTATCTTTAAATTATCAGTTCTAATTTTATAAGATCCTGTTGGTCGAACTATCACGTGCATCCCATCCAGCCGGTATCATTCAGAAAAATATCCTGAATGATTTCATAGAGTCGCCTTACAAAGGCGACTCACATCTTCTTCTAACCGCATCCCTAATTCATTTATCCCAACATAAACCTAATCGCCTTGTCCATAGCACGGTACATTCATAAACGCCGTGAATTATATTCATTCAGAATAATTACCATGAGTCATAATTACCTTTCGTATTTTTATGAATTCATTCATCAAATTTATATAATAAAAGTCAACATTATTACTGATTTGAAAGCCCATAAAGAAAGTGGTAACATTTGCAAAAATAATATTCATGGTAAAAGCAATGATTATCACACACAATATATTAAATAAGATAATGGAAAATAGAATTTCCGATGATTGCATTATTTACCTGTCCGGACCATCATCATTGGACACTCCATTAAGTAGAATGCGCGATAAAAATTTTATTTGCGTAAACGGAAGTGCCGGTCATTTAATCGACAACAACATCCCTATTTTTATCTATGTTGCTTGTGATGGCTCATTTTATGAAAACAATAAAGACTTATTTCATAAGTATTCCTCCTATGCTCAGCATACCTTTATTAGTGAAGATGTTATTAAAAGAGCTGATTCAACAGAGGCAGAGTACTTGCTCAACACATGTTTTCTGTTAAAGGACATTTGCAAATCCAGAGGTGGTATCGGTAGAAAGATTCGCTATAAAATAAAAACAATGACTAACAGGAATCTTCGAATTAAATGTTCTGCATTCAGAAAAGTGAAAACAATTGCATTTTCAACTAACGTAACACATGGCCATTTTGGTAGCGCTACGGTCGCATTTAGCGCGTTACAAATAGCCATTAGTCTAAAGTTTGAAAGAATAATTTTTTCCGGTTTAGATTTGAAAGGTAGCTGTAAACGGTTTTACAATGAAGTTAACGCCCAACCCACGACTCTCCCCGCTGATCTTAGCTTTATATTAAGGTCGTTTTCTTATGTAAGTAGCCACTATGACGGTAAGATCTACAATCTTTCCCCACAAACTGCTATTCCCTACGATGTTATTCCGTTCATCAAGACAGAAGAAGTAGCTTGTTCCAGCTCCTACTAGCAATACACCAATGATAAGAATATTTAAACAATCAATATAAAAACACCCCTTCCTGCACCATTAGGTACAATGCCAAAACAATAACCCCGACGATACCGCCTAAAAATAGTACTGCGGCAATCGCAAGCTGGTTGCGATTTGTGTACTTCGCTTTGCTTCGCACATCCAACTTATTTTTCGCCGCTCTGTGACTTGAATCACGCTCCATCGCGAATGTTATATCTGCCATACCATTATCCAGTTGCTGTATTTGAAAACATAGATAACCACCACATCGATAAGGGTATAGATTTTAAATAACAGAATCTGAGATTTGTCTCACGATAAAGATAATCGTCGGATTTTTGCTACCGAAACAGATTTTATGCTCCTTTTTCATCAATAAGGTTATCTTGTATTTATTCGACAAAAACCTTCACTTTAGGCTTTGACAGCAGAATCATGACGAACTCAGTGAAGGTTACTGGTTTATAGAAATAGTACCCTTGTAGGAAAACAATGTTGTTTTTGTTGAGATAATCAAGCTGGGCCTTCGTTTCAACCCCTTCTGCAACGATGCTTAAAGATAGTTTACGAGCCAGATCGAGGACACAATCCAAAATTCGGGTTGAATCGGGAAGCTCATTTACCCTTCCCACAAAGCTCTGATCGATTTTAATGTAATCAATGTGCAGGTCATGCAAATAAGAAAGCCCAGAATAGCCCGTACCAAAATCATCCAGCGCAATCACAAAGCCATTCTCATGCAGGATATTGAGCCTCTGCACAAGATCTTCATCCACATCTAACGGCTCGCGCTCAGTAACTTCGATTACCAGATTGAGGTCATCTCGGTTAAAACTATCCCTGTAATGCAGGCATTCCTGCACGAATGTAGGGGATGTGATATGGGATGCGCTGAAGTTAATGCCTATATGGAAGCCGGATGGCAGTTTGCTGGCAATGGCGTTCATGTTTTCCGCGACCTGCCTCATCAGGCTTTGAGTTAGTGGCACTATCAGGCCTGATTTTTCAGCGACGGGAATGAAGGAAGCAGGAGAGATATACCCGGCCTTAGGATGTTTCCATCGGGCGAGCACTTCAACTCCGCGTAACGTCCCCTCGCGACCATTTACGATAGGTTGATAAAAAGGGACGATCTCTCCTTTAACTATCGCCCTGCGCAACGTTTCTTCAGGGGTATCGTTCTTGTTCAGATACTTATCAATGGCATAAGCGGCTGCAAAAGACATTAACAGGATAAAACCCAGAATCCCTGAACCCTGTGTAACCAGCCTTTTTGCACTAAACAGTGGCGGTTTATTATAAATAATACTGAACGGATACTTTGCGGAATTAAGTTGACCAGACGCACGTGCGCTTGTTGTAACGGTTTTCACATCGCCCAATAAACCAAGTACGTTGTCACCCACCAGCAATGAGTATGCTACTCCCTTTAACGGAACTTTCAGAGCCCCTCGAATATGCACCCCACTAATAGTGACAATAATACGACTGGTTTGAAAACGAGTTTGATACAGCAGAACAGGTATCTCGTTTTCCGTATTTCTTGCGGGGGTCAGCAACAGATTTGTATCAGCAATTACGGGGATTTGCTTAAGTAAAATCCTATTCCCCGGCAATGACGTACACCAAACCTTCCCCTGCCGGATAATGATCAGCGTTCGCAAATGGGGTCGGAGCGCAGCTTCGGTTCCAAGTTGGTATTGTCCCTCCAGATCGCACTTTTTTTCAGCAATATGCCTGGCGGTGCGGGTTGCCTGGAAAGCTTCATCAAGTATGTTATCCATATTTTTCGCGGCATATCTGGCTCCTCCAAGGGTTTCTGTCGAAGATGAATACCAAAGCTGCATATTAAGAATAAAAACACCGATCAAAAAAAGACACACCGCAGCGGTTACCGGTAAAAGTGCTTTGCGCATTCTCATGTCCTGTAGCGAAAACTGATCAGTCGTTGCGATGAGCATTGACGTGTTCTAATTTATCTCTACAGAGCATGGTAGACAGAAACAAAAGTCGCCATGCGTCTAGTCACATTTCCTCAATAACAACGTAACTTACTAATTCATCGATAAAATCATTACTGAAATTTGCAGTACAAAACCGGCGTTGCACCTCATCCAATTTTGCTATCATAGGAATGCACTAATAAGAGGTAATCAAATGAAAATCTTTATCACTGACAATGACGGGAACCTGATTCCTGTTGACGGAAAAAGCGTTGTCGTCGAATTGAATAGTGGCGGAACCATCGAGATCGCCGAGGAGTACAGGCGGGATGATGTTCCTGAAGGCATTAATCTGTGGGGTGGACGAGAACCCTCCCCTTCACTCTCTTTCGAGGAAATCAAAGCCAGAACAGAAGGCCTGGGCGTTTATCCCATCGCAGCCAACGCTCTGCATGTATTTCCGTACAAACTTTCAGCAAAAGAATAATTGCACACAGCAGACGAAGCGTTTTTCTCAAACCAAAGTAAGGCCATGGTTATCATAAAAAACTCTGGCTTTGGGGGGAAGTCAGCTCGCCGATATCTGCTACTTTCTAATTGCAGCCCATGCCGGCGCTGCATTATTTCATCACTATATACAGAAGGATAATACGCTTTTGAGAGTGATGCCTGAGCATAACCATTTGAATAATTAATAAATGATTAAAATATCAAGAACATAAGCACTCAAGACCGTATGTGCGTGTTCTTAAATATTAATCGTCATCATAATGCTTATGTTTCTTGTGATCACTCATAGCCTCTTTGAAAGCATCCGCTTGTGTATTAGCGGCCTGCAGTCGACTCATATTAGCACTGTAATTATTCCAATATTCTTTTTCTTCGTGATAACAAACATCACGGCTAATTCCCTTCGCTTCGCACTTTGCTAAGCGTTGTTCTTCTGATACACAACCAGACATCAAGGAAACAGCAGAAAACGCACCCAATATTATCATTAATTTATTCATATAAATAACCTTAGAATGTCCAGCCGGCGCCGACTACAATACTATTAGCTTGTGCGCCAAAGACCTTATAACCTTCATAGCCTGCATCAACAGTGAAACCTGCAATGGGGATAAACTGAATACCAGCGCCATAGGCAAAACCTGTAGAAGTGTCAGTTTCACCATTAGCTTTGATCGCACCTCTCCCAATACCCGCCATTACATAAGGTTTTACCACATCATTTACTTTATAACTTGCGCCGACTAATGCAGAACCATAACCACGATCTATATCATTATCGTCATTTGCTGAAATGGTTAAGGATGTCATAACACCAAAATCACTCTCATCTGGGGTATAACCATATTTAGCGTTAAAACCATTAAGGTTCTGTCCATCTGTCCGGGTATGTACATAACCGCCGGTGACTACGCTTTCTCCTGCATAAACCGTCATAGCAAAACATAATGTAACAGCCACTAAACCTGTTTTTAAACTTAGCATTTTAATAACCATTTTCATCATCAACTAATAGTAAGTAACACACATAATAAGGAATCATGCTTTGAGTTTTATTTCTCAAGCATGTTGCCAACAGAAAAACAGAAAGGTAAAAAAACATCAATCGGAGAAAATGTTCTTTTTTGGACATTACTAATATTCAGAATAATCAACTGTCATAACACGCTGATAAAAATGGATTTAAAATTAGAGTAAAAATCTTAAAACGCTTCTTCCTTTTACATATTTCCGATATTTTCCTTATTGTTAAAATGATTATTTCCCATCTGATAATCAATAAGATACAAACACCACTCAATTATAGTTAGTTCTTATACCCGAATAGAGTTAAATAAAGAAATATTGACAGCCATGGATATTTTTATCAAAAAATAAAATTGTAATGGCAAAGATAAAAATTTGATCTTCAGTGCTATTTAAATGAGTTTAATAGTATGAGCGCCAGGAAAGCATTTTGCAGGTAAAAAAACGGGAACCTCTCGGCTCCCGTTCTCATACAACCCAAGGTCTGGATTACATGTTTTCGATAATCGCGTCACCGAACTCTGAACATTTCAGCAGCTTAGCGCCGTCCATCAGACGTTCGAAGTCATAAGTTACGGTCTTGGCGTTGATTGCGCCTTCCATACCTTTAACAATTAAATCAGCCGCTTCGGTCCAACCCATATGGCGCAGCATCATTTCAGCAGACAGAATGATGGAACCTGGGTTCACTTTATCCTGACCTGCATACTTCGGTGCAGTACCGTGGGTTGCTTCGAACAGAGCGCATTCGTCACCGATGTTTGCACCCGGCGCGATACCAATACCACCAACCTGTGCGGCCAACGCATCGGAGATGTAGTCACCGTTCAGGTTCATACAGGCAATCACATCATACTCAGCCGGGCGCAGCAGGATCTGTTGCAGGAACGCATCGGCGATAACGTCCTTAACCACGATCTCTTTACCGGTTTTCGGGTTCTTGATTTTCACCCATGGACCGCCGTCGATCAGTTCACCACCGAATTCTTCACGCGCTAACTGGTAACCCCAGTCTTTGAACGCGCCTTCGGTGAACTTCATGATGTTGCCTTTGTGTACCAGGGTAACTGAATCACGATCGTTGGCGATGGCGTATTCAATCGCTGCACGCACCAGACGTTTAGTCCCTTCTTCAGAACACGGTTTGATACCAATGCCGCAATGTTCCGGGAAGCGGATTTTCTTCACGCCCATCTCTTCGCGCAGGAATTTAATCACTTTCTCAGCATCGGCAGAGTCAGCTTTCCACTCAATACCCGCGTAGATGTCTTCGGAGTTTTCGCGGAAGATGACCATGTCGGTCAGTTCAGGGTGTTTAACCGGGCTTGGTGTGCCCTGATAATAACGCACCGGACGCAGGCAGACATACAGGTCAAGTTCCTGACGCAGAGCTACGTTCAGAGAGCGAATACCGCCGCCAACAGGAGTGGTCAGAGGGCCTTTAATGGCAACACGATATTCACGAATCAGATCTAAGGTTTCAGCAGGCAGCCAGACGTCCTGGCCATAAACCTGAGTGGATTTCTCGCCGGTGTAGATTTCCATCCAGGAGATTTTACGCTCGCCTTTATAGGCTTTCTCGACAGCAGCATCGACAACTTTGATCATCGGTGGGGTTACATCAACGCCGATACCGTCGCCTTCAATGAACGGGATAATCGGATTTTCAGGAACGTTGAGTTTGCCGTTTTGCAGGGTGATCTTCTTACCTTCCGCCGGAACAACTACTTTGCTTT
>OBLO01004000.1_pt1 | contig 10094 bp, 11 predicted proteins | sample 1519401 | NCBI WGS metagenome assembly OBLO01 (sample SAMEA2602897, study PRJEB22501) | metagenome | reverse complement strand
GCTCCTCGTGAAAAACGAGGAGCCTTCCTGTTTCCTTCGGCGCGGGCGGATCGGGACCGAGCGCCGATCTAGAGGCACTCGGTCAGAATCTGGAACACCTCGCTGCGCTCCAGTTTCTTGGCGCAGCCGCCGGTGAGCACGCAGGTGTCTGCAACCTTGTGCAGCGTCTCGTCGGACGCGTCGGAGCCCATCTCGGCGAAGCTCGTGGGAAGCCCCATCTCGCCGATGAACGTCTGCAGGCGGTCGATGCCCTCGAGCGCCACCGTAAGGTCGTCTTTGCCCTTAGCGTCGACGTCCCACACCTCGCGCGCCCAGCGGGCGAACTGCGCGGGCGCCTCGGGGGCCAGGTGGCGGTAGAGCGCAGGGTGGATGACCGCGAGGCCCATTCCGTGGTTGGTGTGGGTGTACGCGCCGTACTGGTGCTGGATCATGTGCGCCTGGAAGTCCGTTGACTTGCCGATCTTGAGCACGCCGTTCTCGGCCATGGCGGAGTCGTATACGAGCTCGCTTCGGGCATCGAGGTTCTGGTCGTCGTCCGCGATAATCCGCATGTTGCGGATGACGTTACGCTGGATGGCGAGGTTGATGTCGTCGGTGACATTGCGCCCGCGCGGGCTTCCGAAATAGCTCTCCATGCAGTGCGAGAGCGTGTCGAACGCGCCGCTCATGAACTGCGCGTGCGGTACGGTGAGCGTGAGCGCCGGGTCGAGCGCCGCCCACATGGGCATCGCCCCCAGATAGGCGCCCTTCACGTGTGTCTCCTCGTTGGTGATGACGGCGCCGTTGTTCTGCTCGGCGCCCGTGCCGGAGAGTGTCACGATGCAGCCCATGGGGATGAACGAGCTCGGCATCTTGCCGTCGACGTGCTCGAACGTCTCGATGTCCTCGTCAAGCATCGCCTGCGCGGAGACCACCTTGCAGCAGTCGAAGACCGACCCGCCGCCGACGGAGAGAATGAAGTCGACCTGTTCCTTGCGTGCGAGCGCGGCGCCTTCCTGGCACTTCTCGTAGGTCGGATTGGGCATGATGCCGCCGAAGTCCACCACGCGCTTGCCCGCGCTCGTGAGCTTATCGACCACGTGGCCGTAGACGCCGGTTCGTTTGACCGAGCCTCCGCCGTAGGCGAGCATCACTGTCTTGCCCATGGCACCCATCTCGGCGTCGAGCGCCTGGTCCATGGCCCTCTCGCCGAAGTAGTTCCTGACCGGGTAGTCGTACGTGAATGAGTTCATGGCAATTCCTCCTAGTAAGTTATCAGTGCGGTCTAACCGCTCGTCTACACGTTGCGCACGAGCCCGGACATCCATTCGATGGTGGCGGGGTCGTGGTGGTCGAAGAACGCGCTGCGCCCGGTGTCGAGCGCGGCGATGGCGACCATCTCGTCGTCGCCCAGCGCGAAGTCGAAGACGTCGAAGTTTTGCTCCATGCGATCGCGGTGCGTGCTCTTAGGGATACAGACCACACCGCGCTGCAGCAGCCAGCGCAACACGACCTGGGCGACCGTCTTGCCGTGTGCCTCGCCGATGCGAGCGAGGACCTCGTTGCGGAAGAGGTCGTTTCTGCCCTCCGCAAAGGGCGCCCAGCCCTCCATGGCCACCTCCTTGCCGGCCATGTACTCCTGCGCCTCGCGCTGCTGGAAGAACACGTTGCACTCGACTTGGTTCACGGCGGGGGCGATGCGGTTGAACGAGATGAGGTTTGCGAGGTGATCGGGGTAGAAGTTAGCTGTGCCTATGGCGCGGATAACGCCCTGCTCGTAGAGCTCCTCCATGGCGCGCCACGCGCCGAAGACGTCGCCGAACGGCTGATGGATGAGGTAGAGGTCGACGTAGTCGAGCCCCAGCCGCTTGAGCGACGCGTCGAAGCCGCGCTTGGCCCCCTCGTAGCTCACATCCGACATCCACAGCTTGGTCGTCACGAATACCTCGTCGCGCGGCAGGCCGCTCGCACGAATGGCAGCCCCGACCGCCTCTTCGTTGCCGTAGCTCGCGGCCGTGTCGAGCAGCCGGTAGCCGACCGAGAGCGCGTCCTCCACGGCGCGCTGGCATTCCGCGGCGTCCGGGATCTGGTACACGCCGAAGCCGAGCTGCGGCATCCTGACGCCGTTGTTCAAGGTGATGTAGTCCATGGTGCCTTCCTTTCTCGCAACTTGACGTATCCACCATACGAGGGGCGCCGCGCCGGCGGAAGTTTCCGTTGGTGAGGGTTCTATAACGCTGGGGTGCGCACGGGGTTATAACCCGCGGGTTCAGGGCACCGCACCAAAGGGGGATTCCGTCGAGCGCTTTGCGGTCGTACGCTTGGCGATGAGAGAGCAAAGGCCATCGACAGAGGATGTGCCTAACGGAGTCCGATGAACGGGCGGACGTGGGCGTCGCAAACAAATGACGGATATCATAGACAGGGAGAACAGGAATGGACAAGCGCGTTTTGGGAAAGAGCGGCATCGAAGTCAGCCCGCTCGGCATGGGCTGCATGGGAATCACGCACGCGAGCGGAGACCCGATGCCCGACGACGAGGCCGCGAGCGTCGTCCGTCAGGCCCACGAGATGGGCTATACCTTCTTTGACACGGCGGAGTGCTACGTTGGCACGTGCGCTGATGGGACCGAGGCGCACAACGAGGACGTGGTGGGCAAGGCGCTCGCGCCCGTGCGCGACGAGGTTGTCATTGCCACCAAGTTCGGCGTCACGCACGCCCCGGACAAGACCATCCTCGTGGACTCGCGCCCCGAGGTTATCCGTATCTCGGTGGAGAAGAGCCTGCGCCGGCTGCGCACCGACCACATCGACCTCTACTACCAGCACCGAATCGACCCAAAGGTCGAGCCCGAGGTCGTTGCAGACACCATGGCAGACCTCATCAAGGAAGGTAAGATCCGCGCCTGGGGAATCTCCGAGGCGACGGAGGAGTACCTGCGTCGCGCCGATGCGGTGTGCCCCGTCTCCGCCGTCCAGAACCGCTACTCCATGATGGCACGCTGGAACGAATCCCTGTTCCCCGTGCTCGAGGAGCTGAACGTTGCCTTCGTGGCCTTTTCTCCCATGGCGAACGGCTTTCTGACGGGCGCGTACAGCCACAACACCAGATTCGAGGGCGCCCAAGACTACCGCGATGGCATGCCGCAGTACACAGAGGAAGGCGAAAGGCGCGCCGAGCCCCTCATGCGGTTCGTTCGCGAGCTGGCTGAGCTGCACGCGGCGACGCCCGCCCAGGTCTCCCTTTCCTGGATGCTCGAGAAGAAGCCCTATATCATTCCCATCCCGGGCAGTCGCAAGCCCGAACGACTGCTCGAGAACCTCGGTGCCGCCGAGGTCGGGCTCACCGACGATGAGGTTGCCAAGATCGACGGGCTGCTCAACGGACTCGACCTCATGGTCTTCGGCGGGCACACGGTAAGGTAGGGAGCCATGAACATTAGACCCTATGTCGTCTGTCATGTCTTTGCCGGGCTCAACGGGCGTATCGACGGCGCGTACATGCTCGACCCCGCCGCCTCGCCCGCACGCGCCGCGTACTCTCGCATGCAGGTCGAGTTCGGGGCGGACGCCGTGGCGTACGGGGCCGTGACCACGAAGGGCTTCGTCGGGTCGCGCCCCCTTGCGCTCGATACCCACGGGAGCGCGCCCAAGGGGGACTTCGTGGCGCCTCATGACGAACGATCGTTCTACGTCTCCGTCGACCCCGCCGGGGAGATTGCATGGGAGTCTGCGACCTATCGTCGCGCCGGCCGTGCGGACGCGCACGTCATCGAGATCCTCACCGAGGCGGCATCGCCGGCGTATCGCGACTATCTGCGAGAGCGCGGCGTCTCATACGTGCTTGCCGGCTCGCGCGGGCTAGACCTCCCGCTCGCCCTGCGCAAGCTGCGCGAGCTTTTTGGCATCGAGCGCCTGCTCGTGTGCGGCGGCGGAAAGACGGACATGTCGTTTCTTGCCGCGGGCGTGCTTGACGAGCTGAGCCTCGTTCTCTCCCCGACGGTCTCGGGGGAGCCCGAAACGGCTTCCGTCTTCGACGAGATGCCTCGCTCAGCCGGCGGTTCGCACGTATTCTCGCTTGAGCGCGTCGAGCGCCTTGCCGGCGACGGCCTCCACCTCGTCTATCGAGTGCGGCGATGATGCCGCGCCGTTCGTTTCTGGAGGCTGCCGTGTGGTTGGCCGCTGCGGGCAGCCTTGCCGGCTGCTCGTCGGACGGGACCGCCGGGTTCGCGCGCGGCTCCGCTCCGGGCCCGGTCACGGCGGACACGCCCATCTACGACGTCATCAACAACCCTTTGCTCGATGGCTACGGACGGCTGCTCTTCCCCACAACGCTCCATCCGCCGACGGAGGATATGACGCTCGATGACCTTTCCGCTTGCCTGCCGTGGTACTCGGAAATCCATACGAGCACCACGGTCGACGTCGTCAGCTATCTGCTGTCAGAGCGCGCAGCGGAACGGACGTTCTTCTACGACATCTACACGGATGCCGAGAAGGCCGCCGACCCCTCGCTCGCCAACACGGGGCTCTTCCGCTTCGCTGCCGAGGGAGCGGGCGGCGCGTCTGCACCGTTTGCCGTGGTAAGCGCGGGCGGCGGATTCGCCTACGTCGCTGCCATGCACGACTCCTTCCCGCACTGTCTGCACCTGGCCCGTTCCGGCGTCAACGGGTTCGCGGTCATCTATCGGCCGGACGCGCAGCTCGCCTGCGAGGACTTGGCCCGCGCCGTCTCCTTCATCTTCGAGCACGCCGACGAGCTCAGCGTGGACACGTCGGGCTATTCGCTGTGGGGCGGCTCGGCCGGTGCGCGCATGGCGGCATGGGTCGGCGGCTACGGCCCGGCCGCCTTTGGCGCGCCGGCAGGAACGCCCCAGCCCGCGGCGGCCATCATGCAGTACACCGGCATGAGCGAACTGACGGGTGCCGACCCCGCGACCTACGCCTGCGTGGGTGATCGCGACGGCATCGCGAGCTGGAGCACCATGCAGGCGCGTCTCGAAGCGCTCTCAGCAACGGGCGTGCCCACGGAGTTTCATGTTTACGAAGGCCTGAGCCACGGCTTCGGCCTGGGTGTCGACACCGTGGCAGAGGGCTGGATCGACGATGCCCTCGCGTTTTGGAAGGCGCAGCGATGAGGATGGCAAGACGTACACACCCCACGGTTATAAGCTGCCTACGAGCAGGAACTTCTCGCCGGATCTTCTCACGCCTATGGTAAAGGCGGTATCAGACAATACGTAAGGAGTGAGACGTATGATTCTTTTCATCAACGGAAGCCCCAACAAGGATGGCAACACGGCGCGCCTGGCGCGCGAGCTCATCGGCGATCGCCCGTACGAGCAGCTGAATCTTGCCGAGCACAAGGTCTACGGCTACGGCCAGAACTACGGCGACGATGACTTCGAGGACGTGCTCGCGCGCATCGAGGCGGCGGACACCCTGGTCGTGGGGTCGCCCGTCTACTGGCACAACCTCTCCGGCATGCTGCGCAACCTGCTCGACCGCTTCTACGGTCCGGTGCGCGAGGGCAGTATGAGCGGCAAGACGCTCTATTTCGTGTTCCAAGGTGGCGCGCCCACGCGCGAGATGCTCGATTGGGGCGAGTACACCATGAAGCGCTTCGCCGCGCTCTACGGCATGACCTACGGCGGCATGGTCGACAACACGCACGAGGCAAGGGCGCTCTCGAAGAAGCTCGCGTAGTCCCGACTTGCGTACCCCAGTTCGGCGGCGGTGGGCCCGTGAAGACGGAGGCCCACCGCCCCTTTTCGTTCGCCAAGTGTATGATCGGACGGGCGCTGCGGACGACTACCTGCATGAGCAGGGCACCCAGAAACGCGAAAACATCTGAACCACAAGCAGGGTCGCAAGGACTATGTCGACCGTGCGGCGCAGCGCCCTTCTCGTCAGCCCCTTTATTCTCCGCGTCATGAGAACAGCCATCCCATGATGTCCTCGTCACGGGCAAAGAGGTAGCCGCCCGCTCCGTGCTGGCCCGCGTCCGCAGCAAAGCCCCGCTCGGTGAAGTAGCTCGTGGGCTTGACATCGAGCACGACCAGCTCGCTGATGCGCTCCTCGGAAAGCCTGCGAGCTCGATAGGCGGCGCGAATCTCCTCGTACGCCTCGCGCGCGGGTCCGGAGCCGTAATAGTCGTCGTTCTCGCCGATAGCCATATACACGGGAACCTCGGCTGTGGTGAGCGTCTCGATGTCGCCGTCCCAGCGCGAGATGGTGTGAAGCGCACGGCGGTAGAGCTCGGGGCGCGTTCCCAAGACGATGGAGATGGTCTCGCCGCCGCCCGAGCATCCGCTCAGGTACACGTGGTCCGCATCGATGCTGTAGGCGCCGAGCAGCCATTCGGTGAGCCCCACCACGTCTGACGCCGATTGCTCGTCCCAGGCGTCGAGCTGGGGCGAGGCCACGATCATGTCGGCGATGTAGCCGTTCGCCACGAAGGGGTAGTCCTCCTGAAGATTCGCCCCCACGCCCTGGAAGTAGAGCCCCTCCCAGCCGGGGCAGGCCACGTAGAGCGCATAGGGCGCGGACCCGTCATAGGAGTCCGGCACATGGAGCGAGAAGTGCAGCGTCCTGCCCGATGGCGTCTGCAGGGCGTCGTCAACGACGAAGCCGCGGTCTGTCTGCGACCCCTCCGTGAGGACGTAGCCGCCAAGCTCACGGACATCCGCGCAGCCGACCAGGCCTTACCGCCCTCGAGCGCGATGCAGCCAGCCGGGCACACCTTTGCGCACGCCCCGCATCCCATGCACTTCTCGGAATCAACGGTCAGGAATCCGCCCAGCGCCGCCGGCTCGAAGCACAAGCCCCGGCTCATGAACTGCTCGTGCGCCGCGCGGTCCTCGTCGGTCACCGGCTCGATCCAGCGGCGGCGCGTGGACACGGCCGCGCGGATGCGCTCGAGATTCTCGCCTATCTTCTTCTCGGGGATGCGGGCGCGCTGCTCGTCCATGTCGAAGTTGGGCAGCCAGTTGTCCACCATGAGGAGCGTGGTCACGTAGGCAGGGTTGAGCCCCGCCGCCCGCGCGTCCTCCAGGCACAGCTCGACGGCATTGGCGTGCCGGTTGCCGTAGGTGCAAACGAAGTAGAGGTAGGGCGTGTCGAGCGTCGCGCGCTCGAGGAACGTCTTCACCATGTCGGGCATCATGTGCCCGTAGATGGGGTACACGATGCCAATCGTATCGTCCGCGTAGGCGAGCTCGCCCTCGCGGCGCAGCTCCTGCGGGATGCTCAGGACCCTCTCGCCCTCTGCGGCCAGCTCGCGCGCCACGTAGAGGCAGTTGCCCGTCCCGGTGAAGTATAGGATCATTCGAAACTCCCAGATTGTCAGCGTTCTGTCATCTCTAATTGCTTATGCCAGGCCGAGCCCGGCGATCCCCTCACGACCCCCGGACTCGCCCACATTGGACGAGAAGCGCTGGCCCTCCTGCCACTCCCCGCTGCCCGCGGCCTCGGCGAGTAGCTCGCCGCTCCGGCCAAGACTCGAGGAGGAAGAGGTGCAGAACGGGAGCACCGTCTTGCCGTCCCAGTCGTTGCCTGAGATGAAGTTGTCGATGGGCCAGGCCGCGATGCCCCACCAGATGGGATACCCCACGAGCACGGTGTCGTAGTTCTCCCAGCCGTCCGGCGTGACCTGCGTAAGCTCGACGTCGCGCAGGCTCTCGTCCTCGTGCTCGCGGGTCACGCGGCTGCTGTCGTCGGTCCAGTCGAGGTCATCGTCGGAGTAGGGCTCCGTAGGCGTCACCTTAAAGAGATCGGCGCCGAGCTCGTCGGCGATGGTCTGAGCTACGGCAGCGGTGTGGCCCTGTGCCGAGTAGTAGGCCACGAGGACGTTGCCGCCTGCAGCGGGCGCGGCGGCGGGCTGGTCCTCGGCGGCGGCTTGGCCGCCGTCACCCTGGTTGCAACCGGAGAGCATCGTTGCGCACAGCGCGGCTCCGAGCAGAAAGTTTCTTCTGGTCACGGTCGGGTTTGCGGTCATGGGGCATCTCCTTCGTTGGCTTGGTTGGTCCGTTATCGTCTGAGCGCTACTCCTGCGCGTCGAAATCGGGGCGCATGGCCAGGTAGCCCGCGAGTGCTTCCTCAGTGGCGGTGTAGTAGGTCATGGTCCCGTCGAGCTTGGCAATCTCAGCCATCTCTTCTTCGGTGAGGGAGAAGTCGAAGATGTTCGCGTTGTCGGCGATGTGAGCGGGGTTCTTGGAGCCGGGGATGATGGAGGTGCCCATCTGCACGTGCCAGCGCAGGATCACCTGGGCCGGGGTCTTGCCGTACTTCTCGGCGAGAGCGACGAAGACGGGCTCCTCCAGAAGACCTTTGTCGCCGTGGCCGAGCGGGTACCACGCCTCGATCACCGTGCCGTACGGCGCGAGGTAGGCGCGCAGGTCGCGCTGGGCGTGGTAGGGGTGGCACTCAACGGTCACGAGCTGCGGCTTGATGTCGGCGACCTCGATGACCTCGGTGATCTTGTCTTGCGGGAAGTTGGAGAGGCCGAGGGCGCGCACCTTGCCCGCGCGGTACGCCTCCTCCATCGTGCGCTACGCGGCCAGGTAGTCGCCTACCGGCTGGTGCAGGATGAGCATGTCGACGTAGTCGAGCCCCAGGCGCTGGAGCGTGGCGTCCACCGCCGACATGCCCGCGTCGTAGACGCTCGGCCAAAGCTTGGTGGAGACGAAGATCTTGTCGCGCGCGATGCCGCTCTTGGCGATGGCACGGCCCACGGCGCGCTCGTTCATGTAGGCGTTGGCGGTGTCGATGCGCTCGTAGCCAGCCGTGAGCGCGGCGGTTGCGGCCGCCTCGGCCTCGGCCGGGGTCATGAGGAAGGTGCCCAAACCCTCGATGGGCATCTCGACGTCGTTGTTGAGCTTCAGATACTCCATGGTCTCCTCCTTAATGGTGACTTTTCGAATACAAGGCTACGGCGTTTACTGACGTGCGAGAAGTTCACGTTGGAATGATGGATATAACCATGGGGTATATACGGCACATAATGCGTGACAGGAGGATCGATGTACAACCCACAGCTTGACACTTTCATCCGCGTGGCGGAGGCGGGCAGCTTCTCCAAGGCGGCACAAGAGTCCTTCATCACGCCCACGGCCGTCATCAAGCAGATGAACCTGCTGGAGTCGCGGCTAGGCCTTACGCTGTTCCACCGATCGCATCAGGGGCTTTCGCTTACGCGAGCAGGCAGGTCGCTGCTCGCCGACGCCCGCCATATCGTGCAGTACTCTCAAGAATCAATCGCACGCGCCCGCGTCGCCGAGCGTGGGGAGAAGCGCATCATCCGCGTGGGAGTGTCGCTCATGACGCCCAGCACGCCGCTCACGAAGCTGTGGCCGAAGGTGAAGGAACGTTGCCCTGGCATGAGCCTTCAGGTGGTCACGTTTGAAAACACACCCTCGGCGGCGCGCGGTTTGGCGAACCTCGGGCAAGACATGGATATCGTGGCGGGGATTTTTGACGATGCCTTTCTTAAAGAGCGCGGGTGGCCGGGGCTCCGGCTTTTGCGCCGGCCCCCCCTGTGCGGCCGTCCCCTCGCCCAACAACCTGCCCAACGCGGCAGTGTTCCATTCCGCGGCCTCCCCCATCACAGACTTGCGTGGGGTTGGCCAACCATCGGACAGGACATGGATGTCGGGGCGGAGTTTTTTGCCTATGCCTTCCTAAAAGCGCGGGGGTGCCTGGCCCCCGAGCTTTCGCGGGAGCCGCTCTGGTGCGCCGTTCCCGTCGACAACGAACTCGCCAAACGCGACATTGTCACATTCGACGACCTCCACAATCACAGTCTTATGCTTATACGCCGGGGCTGGAACACCGAAATCGACCGCGTACGCGACGAGATACTCTTGCATCATCCTCAAATCGCGCTCGTAGACTTCCCGCAATATCGGGTGGAGGTGTTCAATCGCGGCGCGAACGAGGACCTCGCGCTTGCGACGCTGCCGTTGTGGGCCAACGTCCACCCCATGCTCAAAACCGTCCCTACCGATTGGGACTGTCTCGTGTCTTACGGGCTGCTTCATTCGCCGCACCCCGCAGACCATGTGCGGGAGTTCCTCGATGCGGTGTCTGCCGTGCTCGAGGCAAAGCATCGATAGGCA
>OBLO01003993.1_pt1 | contig 10104 bp, 7 predicted proteins | sample 1519401 | NCBI WGS metagenome assembly OBLO01 (sample SAMEA2602897, study PRJEB22501) | metagenome | reverse complement strand
TTATCAAACTTCCTACACTTGAAAAGTGCGAACATAAAAACAGTTTCATCCATATTCTCCTTAATAAATTCCAATTTGTAAATCATTTTTCTCAAAAGTGCTGAAATTGCTTGCTTTTCAAGGCATCTGGATGTTTCTCTGCTCTCAATTTCCCTTGTTTTTTCCCTTGCCGGAAAAGAACAAGGGAAAGTCTTATTGCACCTTGTCCAGCAGTTTCGCGGCATCGCGCTTAGCCTCTCTGCTTGCGTGTGCGTAAATATTCATTGTGGTCGTCACATCCGAATGGCCAAGAAGCTCCTGCACGTCCTTCGGCGCTGCGCCGTAGGACAGCAGATTGCTGGTGAAGGTGTGGCGAAGCTGATGGAAATGAAAACTCTCCATGCCGTCCACTCTTTTCTTTGCTACCTGACACACATTGGAAACCGTTGCCGGAGACTCATACCTGCCATCCTGCCGCACACAGACAAAGCTGATCGCCTGATAACCCTCTGGGGGATGCTCCGAAACCGGCAGGCTGTAAACCTCATAGTAGGTGCGGTTCTTTTCTTCAATGGTCAAGTAGTAATTCTGGCTGTATAGCGGTCCACAGGCAAGGCGGTCAAGCATCTGCGTTTTCTTTGCCTCTTTCAAAATCTCCGCCAGTGTGTTGCAGAAATCCACTGAGCGGATCTTTTTGCGCTTCGTGGTGCCAATCTCCGTCCTGTGCCGCGCCGAGTTGTAGCGGATGCTGCGTCTCACCGTCAGCCGCTGCTCCTTCAGGTCAATGTCCTGCCAGGTCAGGCTGCAAACCTCGCCAATGCGAAGTCCGGTGTAGTACGCGATCTGGATAGGCAGAAGGGCGGGGTTTTTCTTTTTGAACAGCATCTCATTCAATTCAAGAAACTGTTCGTAGGAAATCGTCGGGATAATGGGAATATCCTCCTCCGCACCGTCCTCCGAAAACAGGTCGTAGTCCTCCGTCCTCTTGCGGTACACGATGTACTGCATGGGGTTGAAGGAGAGGTACTGCTTCGGGAACACCGCGAAGCGGAACGCACCTTGCAGCACGGCGGAGTATTGCCGCATGGAACCGCTGCTCAGCGCTTTCCTTACCGTGCCGTCCGGCCATTCACCGCCAAGGCTCAGCAGGTCCAGATAGCTTTGCAGATGATCCGGTGTGATCTTCTTCAGCTTACGGTCGGCGATGGGGTACTTCTTGATGCGTCTGGCTGTGTCGATGTAGGCGGCCACCGTGCCGTTGCTCAGAGAACCGGGCTTCAGTTCCTCCTCAATCCACTTGTCCAGCAGCCCTGCAAGGGTTAGATTTTCGGATTTTGCTACGAATTGCTTTTCCTCATAATCCGCCATGGCCTTGCGGAGCATGGCTTCCGTTTCGCTCTTGCTCTCAGAACCGGGAAACTCCCTCTGAACGCTGTTGCCGCTGGCATCCTCTACATAGAACCGATAGTACCACTTCTTTCCCTTTTTTCTTACAGAACCTTTTGCCATAGTGCTTCTCCTCTCATAGCGGCAAACGGAGCTGTTATGATGTGTTGTCTGCTATTATAGCAGACCTCACATGAACCGGCAAATAAAAAGCTCCGCACTGTCCTGTCCTTCATCTGACCGCACGGACCTGTTCCCGCACCAGAAGATCTGCACCCTGGTTGGCTTCCATGAACTTATGAATGACATCTATGCGGATGATGTATCTGCGTCCGATCCGCAGTACGGGAATCTTCTCCCATTCCACGAGCTTCCGCATGGTGTTTCTGCCAATGCCTGTATAGTCTGCGGCTTCTTCAATCGTTAAGCCGATTTTATCTGTCATGGGGATACCTCCCAAAATAGTAAAAATTATAGGTTGTTATTATCTCGCTATAAATGATGGCAAGAACGGACGGCGGCTGGCAGCCGCCCACGGGAGTCTCACCCCGGCCCATGCTGATGGGTGCGCCGCGCAATGCTTTGAGGGCGTTCAACGCGGGAGTATCATTATCCCAAACTCGGAGTCATGGCCGCCGTGCTGCCACGCACGGTTGCAGACCGGCTTGATCGCTCGCCTATCCAGTTATCTGGATGGGTCTTGGCGCGCCGTCTGCCGGCTCGTCCGGCTCGGAACGTTATCCGTTTGCCTATGCAGCGCAGCGCGCGTTTTCAAGGTGCATATATCAGGCTGTGTATCAGCCGGGAAAGGCTCTTATCCATGAGATAGGGGCCTTTCCTCGCAGATGCACGGAGATGCCGCCGCAGAAGTGTGGAAAGGGGCAAACACATTCCTGAGCGGCAGATGTATTCACACGGTTCGGATCACCTTGAATTCAATGATCTTGGTGATCAGCTTTGTTCGCATCCTGCATAGCTTTTCCTCATCAATGCAAAGATGCTCAACGCCGTTCTCATCATAGAGTCGCCTTGTCGCCAGAGCCGCCATATAGCGTTCGTAGTGCCGCAGCACAGCATTGATCGCATCTACATCTCCGGAAGATGCTGCTTCAATGGTGGAAAAAGGGAGCAGGGATACATTCGCATTACCCGGTTTGTTCGCCACTGTTATTAACCTCCAGTTCCTTTTTTAATTCCTTAAGAGACTTTGCGCGTCTGCGCTGCACGGTGTATCGGACCATATCCAGCTTATCCGCAATCTCCTGATCGGTCATGTCCAGAAAATACGCAAGCAGAATAATATCCCGCTTTTTCTCAGACAGCTTCACAAGGGCATTGGCAAGGATTTCGCTGCGGATAGGGATGGTATAGCCCTGCACCTGAAAGCAGAATCGCTCACACGAGTACTCGTCCAGTACGCCCAACTGTCCCTCCTGACTTTCTGACAACCACGAAAGGGAAGTCTCATGCTTGGAACGCCATGCGATGTGATTGTCATAATCGATGGCCTCTCCGCGCAGCACCATCCTGCATAGTCTGTCGAATTCATGCCGAACGGTTTCCTTCTGGGACGGCGTCAGCTCCATGAGTTTTTGCACCTCCTTCCCGAACCGCGGGAGGCGGTGTATTTTCCCCTTTGCTTATATCCCGATTGGGAGGGGTGGTTTTGCGCACTTTTCGGCAAAAAATTTCAAAAAAATTTTCCAACGGCATGATGAGCCGATGGAAAAAGAGAATATGGTAATTTAAGCAATACAAAGCGGTGTAGTTGAATACACCGTTTAGAACCGTAAAAGCTATATGATAAATAGCAGTGCTTCTATCAATTTGACTAAGGTCCGCTATCCGCATCGCACCAACAAATGCGGTCTTTTACTGGAAATTCCTTAATTTAGAGATTTGCTTCAAGAAATACAACTCCTTTCCGATGGTGAGTTACAGTACATCACAATACTGCCCTACATACTGATTTAAGTGAGCTGAAGTACACACTAAAATGGTAGTAGAGGTGATGAATGTGTATGTTGCGCTCGATCTTCTGGCAAAGGCTGTGAGAGAGGCCAGAGAGGAACGGGGCCTTTCTCAGCGAGAATTAGCCCGCAAGCTAAGCATGAATACAAGAACGATCATGGATTTGGAGATCTGTCGCAGCAATCCGAAGGGCGAAACTATTTTCCTTATTGCCCGTGAGCTGCACATCAGCTTGGATGCCATAGCACACGCTGGCACCTCTCGTCCGAATTCCGTCAGCGCCGATGTTCTGGAATTCTTCTCAGGAAAAGACGATACTGAATCAAGGGACTATATTGATCTCTGTCGTCAGGTAGAGAAAATGAAGAAAAAGAAAGATCAGTAACGGAGAAGTGGGGGTTACACCCTGCTTCTTTTTTGCTCCAAAAGATAAAAAGGCGGCGGCAAAGGACATGGTGATCCTTTGCCGCCGTTCTTATTGCGGGGTTAGTATACGGTTACTTGCTCTGATAGTTACGATAGAGGAACGTCACGATCTGGGCTCTCGTGCAGTCGTTGCCGGAGCCGAACAGGCCGCCGCCGATGCCGCCGGTGATGCCGTTCTTGGCGGCCCATGCCACCGCGTCGGCGTAATAGGCGTTGGTCGCCACATCGCCGAACTCAGCGCTGCCGCTGACCGCAGGGATGCCCGCCGCGCGGTACAGGAAGGTCACGCTCTGCGCACGGGTGCAGGTGGCGTCGGGGCTGAACTTACCGTCGCCGGTGCCGCCGGTGATGCCGTTTTCGACAGCCCAGGCAACAGCCTTGGCATAGAAGGCGTCAGCGGGAACATCCGCGAAGCTGCTCATGTTCTTGGGGTCGGGAGAACCGGCCGCACGCCACAGGAAGGTGACGATCTGCGCACGGGTGCAGGGCTGGTTGGGAGCGAACAGGCCGTTGCCGACGCCGCCCGTGATGCCCTTCTCTGCCGCCCACTTGACCGCTTCATAGTAGTAAGCGTCCACGGGAACATCCTTGAAAATCTGCACCGGAGCCTCTTCAACGAAGCTGCCCTTGACCGTGACCTTGCCGCTGGGCATCTTGAAGGTGTACTTGCCGTTCTTCTCGGTGAGCTTCAGGGCATCGCCGTCCTTATCCAGCGCCTTGAGCATTTCGAGCTCGTAGCCCTTGTCGGGCTTCACGGTGATGGTCACGGTGTCACCCTTGGAGGCGGACTTGGGAGAAACGGTGATGGTGCCGTTCTCGGTCTTATCCACGGAAACGGTGTAGCTGGGGGTGTAGGAGCCACCGCCACCGCCACCACCGGTGTAGGTCCAGTGCGCATAGACGGTGGTGTCGGCAGAGAAGGTATAAGTGGTCGTGATCTGGGTGCCGCTGCTTATTGCAGTGTACCAGCCGGCAAAGCTATAGCTGCCGCTGTGGATAGCGGTGGGCAGGCTGGAGAGCTTCCGTCCGCTTGTGGTCTGCGAGGGGATCGTACCGATGCCGCCGTTGACATCAAAGGTAATGGTGTACTCGGTCGGCGCAACATAGGCTGCGACCACCACGGTCTGATTGTCGGACGCCAGCACCGTGCCGGTGGCCTTGACGCGCACAAGGTAGGTGCCGTCAGACAAGTTGACGATGTCGCTGCCGGTGCCCAGCGTCCATGCGGCAGCGCCGGACTTCTGATACTCCATCGCAGTTGTCACATTTTTGAGCTTGCCGTCGTTACCGGCAGCAGTGCAGTCAACAGCCGTCACGGTGCTCGGCGTTGAAGCCTTGGTGACCGTGATGGTCTGTGCGGTGGAATCCGTCGTGGTGGTGCCATTGCCCTTCTTCACGATGGAGAGCGTTCCGGCAGATATGCCAGTCAGATCATGCTCCGTGCCGCTGGCAGTAAAGGTCGTAGTAGCCGCGCCGGTCACGGCATATTCACCGCCGTTTACAAGGTTGCTCAGCGTACCGCTATTGGGACCGGTGGCGGTGAAGGTCGCGGTGGGCTGAGTCTCCGACGGCAGGCTGCTGTAGGCGTTGATGGTTACGCTCTGATTGTCGGATGCCAGCACCGTGCCGGTGGCCTTGACGCGCACAAGGTAGGTGCCAGGGGTCAAGTTGATGACTTCGGTACCGCCGCAACCCGTCCATCCGGCAGCGCCGGACTTCTGATACTCCATCAAGTTGGTTACATTTTCGAGCTTGCCGTCATTGTTGCTGCTGCTCGTGCAGCCAACAGCGGTCACGCCGGTCGGCGTGGTCGCCTTGGTGACCGTGATGGTCTGCACATCAGAATCCAACTTCGTATTGCTGTCGGTAGCAGGCTTCTTGACCTGAACGCCGTTGGTCGTGGTGACATTGGTGATCGACATATTGTCGCCGGTGATGTCAACCCAAGTTCCGCCGTCCACGCTGTACTTCAAGCCGCTGTCCACACCGCTCAGCGTACCGCTATCGGGACCGGTGGCAGCAAAGGTCGCGGTGGGCGTGTCCTCCTTGGTCTTTGCCGTTGCACCAACCAGCGTGATAGTAGTATTTGCCGTGGGCGTACCGGAGACCTTAATCTTCGTAAAGTCAATGCGAGTTACATTCACGCCGTTGACAGATGCAACAGAATAGCCGACTGGGAAATAGTAGTCGGTACCCGCTGTGTAGACCACTTCGGTCATGGCGCCGGTCAAGCCGGTTTGGCTGGCGGTGCCAGAGGTGAGAGTCATGCCCGTTCCTGCCGTGATGTCCACGCTATAGGTCGCAGGCGTCGTACCGGAAGCGTTGATGGTTACACTCTGATTGTCGGACGCCAGCGTCGTGCCGGTGGCCTTGACGCGCACAAGGTAGGTGCCGGGGGTCAAGTTGATGACTTCGGTACCGCCGCAACCCGTCCATCCGGCAGCGCCGGACTTCTGATACTCCATCGCGTTCGTCACATTTTGGAGCTTGCCGTCGTTACCGGCAGCAGTGCAGTCAACAGCGGTCACGCCGGTCGGCGTGGTCGCCTTGGTGACCGTGATGGTCTGTGCGGCGGAATCCGTCGTGGTGGTGCCGTCGCCCTTCTTCACAACATTGATGGTACAGGTGGACAAACCAGTAAGGGCAACATCAGCGTTCGATATAATATCCGTCCACGCGCCGCTGTTGATCTGATACTTCAAGCCGCTGTCCACACCGCTCAGCGTACCGCTATCGGGACCGGTGGCGGTGAAGGTCGCGGTGGGCTGAGTCTCCTGCGTTGCGGTAAATGCGGTGATGGTATAGGTCTCCGTTTCGGACGCCAGCTCCGTGCCGTTAGCCTTAACACGGACATGGTAAGTGCCCGCAGTTAGGTTATCCAACGCACCGGTGCAGGGCGTAAAGGTCGTACCGCCATCCGTGTTGTACTCGTGCGAGGTGGTAGTTTCGATCTTGCCCTTGCCACCGATGGTGCTCGGCTGTGTTACAGGCAGCCCGGTGGGCTTTGCGCCCTCCGTCACAGTAATGCTCTTTACAGGGGATTCGCTGGTCGTGCTGCCGTCGCCAACATCCTTTACCTGAATCCCCTTGGCTGCGGTCACACCGGTAATATCCATACTGGCGCTGGTAACAGCGTTCCACACGCTGCCACCATCCACGCTATACTGCATGGTAGATGTGTAAGTGCCGCCGATTACCAGCGTACCCGCATCTCTGCCGGTGGCGGTAAAGCTCGCGTTAGGCTCCGCCGCAGGCGTCGTACCGAAAGCGTTGATGGTTACGTTCTTGCCATCCTTCGCCAAGCCAACATGGTACGCGGAGTTATCGCTGGTGAAATTCTTCGCGGCAACCCAGCCCGTGTCCGTCGCCGTAGCGATAGTAACAGTCCCCGCCGAAAGACTGGCATTCGTGGTCACGCCGATCTGCGCACTCGCATCCATCTTTCCATCGATCTTGATGGTACTGCCTCTAGGCAGGCTGACATTGTTTGTGACACCGTTGGCTTTGTTGTCCTGAATAACGGCATCGCCACAGATCGTCATTGTTCCGGCTTGATAAGCATTGTCTTTAGGCGCAATATACACGCCGCCGCCATCTGCCGTAGTCGTGTTATTGATGATCTTACCGCCATATATATTAAACTGATTGCCCGAACCAACGAACACACCGCCGCCGTATTGATCAACAATATGGTTGCCGCTGATCTCGCCGCCGTACATATTGATTATAAGTGCACTTTGATTGCCGCTGGTTTTACTCTGTCCGACAACAGTTCCCTTTGTATTCCCTGTGATCTTGCCGCCATACATGTTGAACGTACCGCCGCCGGTCTGACCAATCTCTACTTTGACGCCATTGAGCGTACCGCCATAGAGACAGAACTGGTTGCCACCCGATATTGTTACACCACCATTGGCTTTACCGGGATAAGATTCCAGTTTCCCTTTCCCATCCACACTACAGTCTGTCAATTGCGTGGTGCCGGATGGGTTAATGCGTCCAACATCGGGAAGCGTCACGGTATAGCCGTTCAGGCAGACGTTGGCGCCTTGCGGACTGGCATTACCTGCCAAAGTCACATTTCTGGTCAGGTAGTAATTGCCGGAAGGAGGCAGTTTATTCGTTTCTGTCCAAGGCAGGAAGGTAATGCCTGCATCGTGTGTATGCCCATTGACATTCTTGCTGCTATCGCCGCAGATGCAATGCTTATGGACGCTCTGCTTACCCAGCATAACCGTATTGCCATCGTCACTCAGATAAAGCTCAAAGCCCGAGCCATCATTCTTGAACCCATCCGCTACAAGCTGCGCAAAATACCGCCCGCCTGTCGTATCCGTCACGGCAACGCGCTCGCCATCCTTCAGATTCTCCTGCCCTTCCACAGAAATGCCGAATTTCGCGGACGGGTCAAGCGAATCAAAGCGAATCTTCTGATTTGCCGCCAGCAGAATGTTCTGTTTGACACCTGCATCAGCAGCAGGATTATCAGTAATTTTTGCCTTGCCGCCGAGCGTAAGGTCGCCGCTCTTAACATGCACGCCTACCGTATTCCCACTGATTTCGCCGCCCTGCATGGTGAATGCGCCGCCATCGAGCATAACGCCTGTTGCGCCGCCTGTGATCTTTCCGCCGCCGTTCTTGCTCCCATCCACCAGCGTCAGGCTGCCGCCGCTGCTGATCTTTATCGCAGGAACATTGCCGGAAGCTGCCGTAATTGTCTGCCCGTCCAAGCAAAGGAGAATTTTTTTATCAACCTCCCATGTGCTGTCAAGCGCAATTGCGCCGCTAATGTAGTAGTTTCCGTCCGCTGTGATGTCCGACAGTGCCGTCACCTTCGTAAACTCCACATTGCCATGCATATGCGGTGGATCGCCTTTTTCGTACTGGCCACTATTATAGCTTACCCGACGATCAGTCTTTTTCAAGCTGGGATACCGATTTGTACTGCCGCTGTCTATGCGCCAAGGATCTACTTTACTACCCTCTTCATTGCCATTATTATTGAGCTTCACCGTCAGCTTACCGCTATTCGCATCCGCCTGCTCCACACCCGTAACACCCACGGTGTTATCCGTGTGTTTGCGACCTGATATAAAATAGCAGTTTTCAATGCTGCCGCTCTTGCCTTTTTCAAATGCAATGGTATGATTATTCAAGTAATCACTGTTATAACTGCCATTGAAGAAGCAATTTTTAATCTTTCCATTATTTGTGTAGGCAACGCCGCCAATGAGGTTTCCCCCACCAATAACTGTTCCAAGTTTGGTCCAGCAATCCTGTATCGTACCATTATTCTGATACACGAGCAAGCCAACGCCGTTGCTCACATTGATTTTGCCACTCGTTGCCGTGCAACGTTCAATGGTGCCGGAATTGTAGGCTGCCAGCATACCGCTTTCAGAAATAGAAAATGCATTTCCCTTCCACCCGAAGTTGCTGAGATATATCTCCAAATCCTGCACCTTGCCGTCATTTCCAATAGACCCGAACAGCCCCCAGCCCGCTTTCATATCGCCAGGCGCAACCGCATACTTCATCGTAATCTTGTAGCCATTGCCATTGAATGTGCCGGTGTACGCCTTGCCTGCGTCTTTGCCGATCGGCGTCCATGTCCACCCATTCACCTCCGGAAAATTGAGATCATCCATCAGCTCCGCGCATATTTCGGCATTCCCTTCATTCACCGTATTGCGAAACCATTCCAGCTCATCGGTTGACGTGATTTGATAAGGACTCGCCTTTGTACCCTCACCTTTTGGCTTATTGCTCTCATCCGCATACAGCGCGATCTCCCCCTGCGCCGCAGCGAGTGCCGCCAACGCCGCGATCACCGCCTGATACTGCGTCAGATCCAGCGCGGCGCGTTCTTCGTCCCCGAGTGCAGCCATTGCCGCATCAATCTTGCCCAGCATTGCGGAAACGTCCCCTGCGTTTTCCTCCGTCAGCGCATCGGGCAGGGCATCGATCATCGCCTGCACGGGAGAAGGCAGCTTATCTACCTCCGCAGTACCCCCGCTTTCTGACGGAGTGTAATTATCATCGCTTGCCGTCCCCTGCTCCGTATCGTCCGCGTCAGCGCCCGCCGTTTCCACGGTGGACGTGCCGTCCACAGGCCCCAGCTCGTCCGCCAGCGCCGCCGTGGGCAGGAGCGTCAGACACAGCACCAGCGCCATGAACATACTCAATACTCGTTTTTTCATATCTTTCCTCCTTTGAGATTCAGTTTGCATTTATGTCGAATCCGGCGTCCGCCGGACGTTGTTTTTATAACTCTTCCGGTACCAGATGCAGCTTTTTCGCGGCGGTCTTGGCCTCCGCCCGGCGCTTCACGTCCAGCTTGTC
>OBLO01003990.1_pt1 | contig 10110 bp, 6 predicted proteins | sample 1519401 | NCBI WGS metagenome assembly OBLO01 (sample SAMEA2602897, study PRJEB22501) | metagenome | reverse complement strand
CAACAAGATCCATCTGTTCGATCCCGAGACCGAGAAGACCCTGCTCAACTAATTCACACGCATTATACAGCGGTTCCGTTGCGGCGGAACCGCTTTTTTACTAATACTGCGCCGCAAAATCCGCGCTGCATCGACAGCTGCCGGAGCACAGCGGCACCAAACGGAGGCTCAAACCATGCGCATCGCCAACTACCTGCGGCCTGACTGCGTCGCACTGCGCCAACGGGCAGACTCGCTCACCGGTGCAGTGCAGCAGATGGTTACACTGCTGGACGGGACTGACAATCTGACTGACACCGCTGTGTTTGCGGCGGACGTCCGCGCCCGGCTGGCGCTGGGCGGCGTCTGTGTGGGCAACGGCCTGGCCATCCCGCACGCCAAAAGCACCGCCGTCAGGCAGCTGCAGCTGGCTGCGCTGACGCTGGACCCGCCGCTGCCCTGCGACACACCGGACGGCAAGCCGCTGGACCTGCTGGTGATGATCGCCGCCCCTGCCGAAGCCAACGACCTGCACGTACAGGTGCTGGCCGAGCTGGCGACGCTCTTTCTGGACACCGATTTCTGCGCCCGCCTGCGGGAGAGCGAGACCCCCGAGGCATTCTGCCGCGCCATCTCCGCGCGGGAGGAGCAGGACGCGCAGGAGCCGCCGTCTGCCCCGTCTGACGCAGCGCCGGGTGCCGCCAAGCCCGGTTATCAGCTGCTGGCCGTGACGGCCTGCCCCACCGGCATCGCGCACACCTATCTGGCGGCGGAGGCGCTCCAGCAGGCCGCGCAGGCCCGCGGCCTGACGCTCAAGGTCGAGACGAACGGCGCTGCCGGTGTCAACGACGAACTGACCGATGATGAGATCCAGGCTGCAGAGTGCGTGATCGTGGCGGTGGATCGCTCGATCCCGCTGGCGCGGTTCGTTGGCAAGCGGCTGGTCTATGCCTCGGCGGGGGATGCCGTGCGCGACGCGGACAGACTGCTGGAAAAGGCCGTTTCCGGCAAGGCTCCCGTCTACCGCGGCGGGCACGCCTTTCGCACCAGCGACTGGAAGGAGCTGGGCCGCGAATACTACGGCCACCTGATGAGCGGCATCTCCCACATGCTGCCGTTTGTTGTGGCGGGCGGCGTGATGCTGGCGCTTTCCCTGCTGCTACAGCACCTTTTTGGCCGCAGCGACATCACCACCATGATGACGAACGTCGGCAACGCTGCGTTCAGGATGATGTACCCCGTGCTGGCTGCGTTCATCGCTTACAGCATTGCGGACCGCCCCGGCTTTATGCCCGGCCTGATGGGCGGCTACCTGGCACAGCTCGGCACAACCACCGCCCCCCGGTTGGGCTGGATCTCCAGCGGGTTCTGGGGGGCCATTGTCGCGGGCTTTGCTGCCGGTCTGGCTGTGCGGCTTCTGAATTACCTGTTCCGCCGCATTCCGCAGGAGCTGGATCACATCAAAACCGGGCTGCTGGTCCCGCTGTTGAGTCTGCTGTTTGTCGGTGTCCTGATGGTCATGGCCATCAATCCGCCGCTCGGGCGTTTCAATGCCTGGCTTTCCATCCAGCTGGATGGGATGCAGGGCGGCAGCCGTCTGGTGCTGGGCACGCTGCTGGGCGGCATGATGGCCACCGACTACGGCGGGCCGATCAACAAGGCCGCCTACGTCAGCGGCACGCTGGCACTGGTAGACCAGCAGTATGACCTGATGGCCGCTGTCATGGCGGGCGGCATGATTCCGCCGCTGGGCATTGGGCTGGCCTGCCTGCTGTTCCCGACGCGGTTCACCAGCACCGAGCGTTGCTCTGCGCCGCAGACCCTGCTGATGGGCGCGACCTTCGTGACCGAGGGTGCGCTGCCGTTTGCACTGCGCGATCCGCTGCGGGTCAGCCTCGCCTGCATCGCAGGCAGTGCACTGGCCGGGTTCATAACGATTTTGCTGGGCTGCGGGTGTCCCGCGCCGCACGGCGGGTTGTTTTTGCTGCCGGTCATGGAAAACCCGCCGGGCTTTCTGATTGCGCTGGCTGTCGGCACCCTGACCACGGCCCTGCTGCTGGGCATGCTGAAAAAGCCGCTGAAGCATTGATTTTCGCTTTACTTTTCGTGTTTTTCAGTAGTCTTATACAAATTGTATTTACATAAAGCCCCGCTGTGCGTTGCGTACAGCGGGGCTTTATGCTATAATTTAGTATATATGTGATTTTTGTGGAGGAGGGCCCCGTCCCTATGGAACAGGTCAAATCATTTTGTCGACGGTACCGTCGGTTGCTGCTGGCTGCGGCCTATCTGGCTATTTTTGCCGTGGGCGTGCTGTATCTGCGCGTCACGGTCAACATCCCGCCGGAGGGCGACGATAAGCTGACGCTGAACCTCTGGCTGTATGACTTCCAGCGGATGCCGTTCTGGCAGTATGCTCTGCAGGACCTGCAGGGGCGGCTGCGGTACTTTACACTGCAGGAGGTCCGTTTTTTCCCGTTCCATTACCCGAACGCCGTCGACCTGCTGTTTTACACCAGCCTGACGCACTACCGGCTCTACATCATCGCCTGGACCGGCGCGGCGGCCTTCGCTGTCAGCCGCGTGGCGGCCAGACTGGGCAGCGGGGATGCGCTGGCGTTGGGCGGCTTTGCGCTGGCGCTGGCCGCGGCCCCCATCTGGAACGAGGGCATGTACAGCTACTACGCCGTACCGCAGCGGGCGTTGTTCTGGGCTATGACGGCCTGGCTCTGCCTGTTTGCGTGGCAGGGGACACGGCACCGCCGCTGGGCTGTGCTGGGCGCGATGCTGTCCTTTATCGCCTGCGGCACCTATGAGATCGGCTATGTCTTTGCGCTGCTGGCGCTCGTCGTCTGGCTGCTGCGCCGACGCAGCGTCAAAAACGCCCTGCTGGACACGGCTCCCGCGCTGGGCGGCATGGGCGCGGCGCTTGTGTTCCACGTTCTGTGCGGGCGCAACGGCGGCACCGGCAACGAGCTTTCTCTGGATATTCCCGCCGTGCTGCGCGTCACCGTGCAGCAGATGGCCGCGTCGCTCCCTGGGCTGAACTCCCGCCTTTTGCAGGAGGACGCCGGGGTCATCACGAACGGGGATCGGCTGTGGCCGCTGGCGCTGGGTGTGCTGGCCGGACTGTTGATCTTCTTCGGCGTGCCGTTTAAAAAGCTGCGCGGCAGAACGCTGGGCGCACTGGCCGGGTTCGGCCTGGCCGTCTGGGCACTGCCCGCGCTGCTGCTGGCTTTGTCCGCCCGCTATCAGCAGCCCGAGGCCATTACCTGGCAGTGGGGCTACATTCCCGCGGCGGCCAGCTCCATCGGCTTTACGCTGCTCGTCGCGGCGCTGCTGGCACTGCTGGCGGGGCTGTGCTGTAAGCTGCCGAAAGTTCTCTCCGTGGTATCACGACTGGCCCTGACGGCGGCGCTGGCGGTGGGTCTCTGCCTGAACGGCGGCTACCTGCGCGGTGTCGTGCGCACCCACCATGCCGAGAACCTCGCTGCCTATCAGTTCTTTGTCCGCACGATTGAGGCCGGTCTTGCCGATGCCGTACAATCCGACGACCTGATTCTCTGCAACGAGAACGTCTGGGATAGCAACGCGGAGGCCGAGTCCGCCTTCTTCAGCCGGTTCACCGGGCGCGCCCTGCACGCACAGGTCCTTTGGACCGAGAACCCCGCCACCGACGGCGACGCCTACGCCTACCAGACCTACCGCAATTACGGCGGCTACGATCTGGCGTGGTGCGGCAGACTGCAAAGCGCCGACAGTGACCTGATGGACGGGGTACAGGTCTACGTGCAGAGCGCCTATGTCCCCGACAACGCTGTCATCAAGTACAAGGTCCGTCTGGCCGACGGCACCGAGGAGGCCCGCGCCATCTGCCTGCTGGACTGCACCCAGACCCCGCGGGACCGGAACGGCGACTATCTGGCCACTGTTGAGGACACGTCCATCGTGAACGCCAAGCTCATGATCTGGGACGGCTGATAAACTGTGAGGGAGCCCCGGATGAAACACTTTATTGCCTTTTGCCGCCGCAACCGGCTGTTTGCGGCGCTGCTGGCCGCCGAGCTGGCCGTTGTCTGCGCGCTGGCAGCCGGGCTGTTCGGCGCACCGTATAAGCTGGCGCTGACGCCCGGCGACTTTACGAACACCCTGCCCGACATTGCCGCCGCGGACGACGACGGCTTAAAAATCTGGAACCAAATCGGCTATCACAGGCCCGCCCCGTGCACCTCCCCGGCAGACAATACCGTTTTGCCCTCCGGTGCGTAGGAGGCCACAGCCTGTTTTTTTTCCTCCCAGACGCCCGACGCGCCCACCTTTAATATGCTCAACGCTGCCGGGTCGCTGACCTTTGCCAGTGAACGCAGCCCCGCCGCCGTGACCTTTGACGCGCTGCGGCTGGACGACTGCCACCGCAGCCTGACGACCCGGCTTTGGGTCGGCTTCGGCGCGCGGATGCAGGACCTGACCGCCACCGTCACCTACGACCAGGGCCAGCTGTACATTTACAGCATCACCCTGACCGAGCAGCCCATCTACCGCGCGGCGCGGCTGCTCTGCTTCCTTGTGCTGTTTGCCGCCGCGGACGCCGCGCTGCTGCTCCTGTTTGCCCATGTGGGGGAGCGGGGCGCTGCCCGCCGCCGTGCGCTGCGTCTGCCGCTGGCGCTGGCGGGCATCACGCTGCTGGCCTGTCTGCCGCTGTTCAGCAACTATCTGTACTTCGGCCATGATCTGGAATTTCACATGCAGCGCATCGCCGCCATGGCTGCGGAGCTGTCTTACGGGCAGTTCCCGGTGCGGCTGACCACGACCACGCTGAACGGTTATGGCTACGCCAGCCCGCTTTGCTACTGTGAGCTGTTTTTGCTGCTGCCCGCGCTGCTCTACAACCTGTGGCTGCCGCTGCGCACCTGCTACCAGATCTACCTCTTTGCGGTCACGCTGGCGACCTGCCTGATCGCCTATTTCAGCTTTGCCAAAATCACGGCCAGCCGTCGGCTGGGTCTGCTGGGGGCACTGCTCTACACGCTGTCCGCCTATCGGCTGACCTGCGTCTACACCCGCGCCGCCGTCGGCGAGTTCACGGCTATGGCGTTTTTCCCGCTCGTGCTGCTGGGTCTGTACGGCATCTACACCAGCGACAGGCCCCGCTTCGGGGATTGGCTGCCGATGGCGCTGGGTATGGCGGCCATGGTGCAGAGCCATCTGCTCTCCTGTGAGCTGACGGCGCTGCTGCTGATTTTGTTTTGCCTTTTGCGCCTGCGGGAGACTCTCCGCCCCGCGCGGCTGCTGGCCTGGGTCAAGGCCGCGCTGTTGGCCGTGGGACTGAGCGCGTGGTATCTTTTCCCGTTTTTTATTTCCACCCGCTCCATCCCGTTCCTTGTCAACCGCAGTGATCTGGTCGGTAAGCTGCAAAAGCACGGCCTGTACGCCGTGCAGCTGTTCAGCTTCTTCGGCACGGCGGGCGGCTCCTCCGCCGAGGGCACGACCCACGACATGGCGCTGACCCCCGGTCTGCCGCTGCTGCTGGCGCTTGCGCTGGCGTTTTACTGCCTGTGGCGCGCCCAGGCCCGCGGGGACACACGCCCCGCCGCAAAGCACCTGTACACTGCCACCGGCTTTGCCGTGCTGACGCTCGTGCTCTCGCTCCACGCCTTCCCGTGGGATTTTGTCGAGGGCTGGTTCGGCCCCGCCGTCGGCAAGGTCGTGGGAATGTTCCAGTTCCCGTTCCGCTTTCTCTCGCTGGGCACGCTGCTGCTCTGCGCCGCTGCGCTGTTTGCGCTGCAGCTGCTGCCGGAGCGCCGCGCCGCACTGGCCGCCGCGTGGCTTGTCTGCGCCGCACTGCTGACCGCCAGCATCACCGAGACGAACATCATGAGCGCCCAGGGCGAAAGCTCCTACGCGACCTACAACCAGAACGCCACCATCAACTCCGTCGGCACGGCGGAATACCTCATCGACGGTGCCAGCTCCTATGAGGCCATCTGGGCGCAGCCCAAGCCCGCCAGCGGCGACCTGCACCTTATCAGCTATGAAAAGCGGGAGGGCGTCGCCTATGTCAGCGTCGAGAACGACGGCGGCGAGGCGGCCATCTCGCTGCCCATCTACAACTACGGCAATTATTATGCCGCCGACGAGAGCGGCGCGCCGTTTGCCATCACCAGCGGCGAGAATATGCGCATCGTACTGACGATCCCCGCGGGCTACACCGGCACGATCCATGTCCGGTACCACGCCCCCGGGTATTGGCGCGCGTTTGAGGCGCTCTCCGCCGTCAGCCTGCTGGGGGTCATCGGCTGCGGCGCTTTTGCCCGCCGCAAGCGCCGCACCCCTGCCACTGTGTAAACGAGGTCACTACCCATGCCCAACCGCATCAACTATCAGCTGGAAATGGAAAAGGTCCTGCGCACGCTGGACGGCACCCGCCCGAAGCTGCTGCTGCACGCCTGCTGTGCGCCGTGCTCGAGCGCAACACTGGAGCGCCTGTCCGCGCACTTTGACCTGACTATTCTTTATTACAATCCCAACATCTACCCGCCGGAGGAATACCACCGCCGCGAGGCCGAGCTGGAACGCTTTGTCGAGCAGGCCGGGTATCACTACCCCGTGGTGGAGCTGCCCTACGACCCGCAGGAGTTCTATACCGCCGTGAAGGGGTTGGAAAACGAGCCGGAGAAGGGCGCGCGCTGCACGGTCTGCTATCGGCTGCGACTGGAGCAGGCCGCCCGCTATGCCGCCGACCACGGCTTTGACTGGTACTGCACAACGCTCTCGATCTCCCCGATGAAGGACCCCGTGCGGCTGAACGAGCTTGGCACCGAGCTGGGCAGGCAGTACGGCGTGCCGTTCCTGCCCAGTGAGTTCCGCAAAAAGGACGGCTACAAGCGCAGCTTACAGTTGAGCGCCGAGTACGGCCTGTACCGGCAGGATTACTGCGGGTGCGTGTTCAGCAAGCGGGAGAGGGAAGCCACTGCAAAGTAGGGGCCGGGCATGCCCGGCTCTGCACCTCCCACTGTTGTGCTGTAAATTTTATGCTGCGGGCCGGACATGTCCGGCCCCTACCGTGTTATGAAAGGAGCCCCCTATGACCTTCTATCAAATTGTTTTTCTCTTCTTCGCCTACTCGTTCCTCGGCTGGGTGGGGGAGGTCCTCTTTACCGCCGTCGTGCACCGCAAATATCAGGACCGCGGCGTGCTGAGCGGTCCGCTCTGCCTTCTGTACGGCGTCGGCGGGCTGGTCATCACCTTTGCCCTCGGCGACATCCGTGAGGGCTGGTTCTTCCTGCTTGTATTCAGCGCCGTCTATGCCACGGTCATCGAGTGGATCGGCGGGCACATTCTGGAGTACACGACCCATACCCGGTGGTGGGATTACAGCGCCATGCCGTTCAATTTGGACGGCTATGTCTGCCTCGGCGCGTCGCTGACCTGGGGTGCGCTCGGCGTTGTCGTGCTCAAATGGGGCAACCCGCTGCTGCTGGCGCTGTACAGCCTTGTGCCGCACGGCATCTGGGTTGTTGTGCTGCTGGCCGCGCTCGTCGTGTTCTGCGTCGATCTGGTCGGCACGCTGCTGGCCATGGCCGGTCTGCGCTACCGCTGGCCCGCCGCCGAGGCTGTAGAAAACCGTCTGGCAAACCTGACCGTCCGCGGCGGCATGTGGATCCTTGACCACGTCGAGCGCCGTATGGCGAAGGCCCATCCCGCACTGACCTTTGTCCGCCCCAAACGGCAGCAGACCGACACGTTTGCCGCCGGGTGCAGCCCGTATAAAATTATTTTACTGTTCTTCATCGGCGCGTTCCTCGGCGACATCACCGAGACGATCTTCTGCCGCGTCACCGGCGGCGAGTGGATGAGCCGCTCCAGCGTCGTGTGGGGGCCGTTCTCCATCGTGTGGGGCCTGGCCATCGCCATGGTCACCCAGCTGCTCTATCGCTACAAGGACAAGCCCGCCAGCTGGCTGTTCGTCATGGGCACGCTGCTGGGCGGTGCGTATGAGTACCTGTGCAGCGTTTTCACCGAGGTCGTTTTCGGTGCGGTGTTCTGGGACTACAGCGCGATCCCGTTCAACCTGGGCGGGCGCATCAACCTGCTGTACTGCTTCTTCTGGGGCTTTGCGGCGATTGCCTGGTTCAAGGTGCTGTTCCCGCCGATCTCCGCCTGTATCGAGAAGCTGCCGCCCCGCGGCGGCAGAGTGCTGACCTGGGCACTGTGCATCTTTATGGCGGCGGACATTGCCGTCAGCTCCGCCGCGCTTGTGCGGTACAATGACCGCCTGAACGGCGTACCTGCGTCCAACAGCGTCGAGGTCTATCTCGACGAGCACTACGGCAATGACCGGATGTATCAGGTCTACCCCAAGGCCGTGCATACGTCCTAAAGCCTTTCCCCTGGGGGCTGCGCCCGCAGGCGCGTGTCGGAGCGCAACCGCCGGAGGCGGCTCTTAGCGCGTAGACTGAAGGTGGCCCCGCAGGGCCGGATGAGGGGCGAGTGTGCCATCATAACCCGTTCATGGGCAATATCGGCAGGTACAGCCCTCATCAGTCACCTTCGGTGACAGCTTCCCCCGATGGGGAAGCCTTTTAAAATTCTTTGTATATTCCGCACAGATGTGCTATAATAATTTTGTAGTTAATGTATAAGTTTTGAGGAGGCGATGGGTCGTGAACCGTGCAGATGGAATCGATTGCTACCAGAAAGCCCTGCGGCAGGGCCAGCGCGATTACCGCGAGAAGATGAACGCCGGGCAGTCGCCGTTTTTGCCCGTATTGGACGATATTCTGCAAAACGTCCCTGTGGAGAACCAGATCCCGCTCGGCCAGGTAGAGATCCCGCTGGAGCTGCTCGTTGGTACCAAGACCTCGGGCCGCACAGCGGCGTTTGCGTCCAACTTTATGCCGCTGCTCGGTCTCAAGACCGAGTTTGCCACCAAGTGGATCAACCTGTGCGTGTCCCATCTGGATGAGGGCATCCGTGACCCCATCACCTGCTATGAGTACATGGGCCGCTTCTACGTACAGGAGGGCAATAAGCGCGTCAGCGTGCTGAAGTATTTTGACGCCAGCAGCATCACCGGCAATGTCACCCGCGTCGTGCCGCAGTACAGCGACGACCCCGCCGTGCAGATGTACTACGAGTTCATGCACTTTTACCCGGTCATGCAGAACTATCTGCTGACCTTCACCAAGCCCGGCAGCTATGCCCGCCTGCAAAAAATACTGGGCAAGGCGCCGGACGAAAAGTGGACTGGCGAGGATCGAACCGAGGTCTTATCGCTGTACAACTGGGTCAAGAAGGCGTTTCTGGCCCACGGCGGCGCACGGCTGCAGTGTACCGTCGGCGACGTGCTGCTGCTTCTGCTGCGCGTCTACACCAAGGAGGAGCTGGCCAATTTAAGCCCCAGCGAGCTGAGCGAAAAGCTCGACGCCCTGTGGGACGATGTGCTGGCCCTGCAGAAATCGGACCCCGTGCAGGTCAGCGACAAGCCCGCCGCCCCGAAACAGACCGGCCTGCTGGATTTTATCCTGCCCGGCAAGCACACCGCGCCCAGCCATTTGAAGGTTGCCTTTGTGCATGAGCGCACCCCCGGCACCAGCTCCTGGACAAGCCAGCATGAGTTTGGCCGCACCCAGCTGGACACTGTGTTTGAGGGCAAGGTCGAGACGGCAGCCTACTTCAACGCCATCCCGGGCAAAAACGCCGATGCCCTTGTCGAGCAGGCCATCACCGACGGTGCGGATGTCGTCTTTACGACCAGCCCCAAGCTGGTAGGCGCGTCCCTGCGCGCCGCCGTCCAGCACCCGCAGGTACACATCCTGAACTGCTCGATGGAGATGCCCTACGCCAGCATCCGCACCTACTACACCCGCGTGTATGAGGCCAAGTTCATCACCGGCGCGATTGCCGGTGCCATGGCGGGCGGGGACCGCATCGGCTATGTGGCCGACTACCCCAGTTTCGGCGTGCCTGCCAACATCAACGCATTCGCGCTCGGCGCGCGGATGACGAACCCCAACGTCCGCATTGACCTGCAATGGACCTGTCTGCCCGACCAGATTGACCCGCTGCACGTCTTTACCCAGAAGGGCATCACGGTTATTTCGGGCCGCGACGCACCGATGCCCAACCGCC
>OBLO01003989.1_pt1 | contig 10113 bp, 15 predicted proteins | sample 1519401 | NCBI WGS metagenome assembly OBLO01 (sample SAMEA2602897, study PRJEB22501) | metagenome | reverse complement strand
TGCTCTGCTTGGACCTTTCCGTAATGAGACACAGGTGGAGATTTCCATGACTGATTCACGAAAGCTCGGCATTCCGGGCATCATCCGTCAATCCGGCGATACAAAGGGCACACCCGGCTGCACGCTGCTCGGTCCTGCCGGTGAGATTGAACTCGATCACGGTGTGATTGTTGCAAAGCGCCATATCCACATGACTCCAGTGCAGGCAGTCCAGTTAAATGTCAAAGACAAAGATGAAGTGTTCGTCATTATGGAGAGTTTTGAACGCTCTCTGATCTTTGCTGATGTTGTTGTCCGTGTACACCCGGACTTTGCACTCGCCATGCACGTCGATACAGACGAAGCAAATGCATTTGCCGGACATGAACACCCAACCGGTGTCATCTTAAAATTATTTGGCGGACGTACATACAATCTTCAGAAATGGGCAGACGAATTACAAAGCGGAATCAACCGGCTGTAGCCGGTGATTCCGCTCTTTTTATTATTCCATCACTGCATTCTAAATATTTCTAATTTTCAAATCGTCGTGTTTACAACTTTGCAGTCAGTGTCTTTGCACTGACTCCTTTTAACATTCCAAGTTTTCCGGAAAGAGAGCTTGTCACATCTCCCGGCGCGTCCAGCACCACACTGATGATCGACACTTCTCTCTGCCGGTACGGAATGCCCATTCTTCCGACAATATAATTTCTAAATTCGTGAAGCAGTTCATTCACCGTTACTGCTGCCTCTTCATCTTTTATAATAATGCTGATTACAGATACACGACTATCCATCCGTCTCTTCCTCTCTTCACTATAATGCAATGTCCAGTTCGATTGGGCAATGATCCGATCCCATAACGTCGGTCAGGATCTTCGCATCTTCAATCTTATCCTTCAGGCAGTCCGATACACAAAAATAGTCAATTCTCCATCCTGCATTCTTTGCCCTTGCGCTGAAACGGTAAGACCACCAAGAATAAATTCCTTCCACATCCGGATACAGATAACGGAATGTATCTGTAAATCCTGCTGCAAGAAGGTCTGTGAATTTTCCACGTTCTTCATCTGTAAATCCGGCATTCTTACGGTTCGTCTTCGGATTCTTCAAGTCGATCTCTTTGTGTGCAACATTCAGATCCCCACAGAAAACCACTGGTTTCTTCTCTTCCAGCCCTTTCAGATAAGCGAGAAAATCATCTTCCCATGTCATTCTGTAATCCAGTCTTGCCAGTTCACTCTGTGAATTCGGCGTATACACTGTCACAAAATAAAAATCCTCATACTCCAGTGTGATCACACGGCCTTCCTGATCGTGTTCTTCAATTGCCATGCCATAAGTAACAGCAAGGGGCCTTTCTTTTGTAAATACCGCCGTTCCGGAATAACCTTTCTTCACGGCATAATTCCAGTACTGTTCGTATCCATCCAGATCCAGATCTAATTGTCCTTCCTGCATCTTCGTTTCCTGAATACAGAAAATATCTGCATCCGCTTCTTTGAAGAAATCAAGAAATCCTTTCTTTACGCAGGCACGAATTCCATTTACATTCCATGATATACATTTCATCTGTTCGTTTTCCTTCTAATAATACACTTTTCTTAAAAACAGACCTCTGGCTGGCGCGAGAAATCCGGCAAGGCTTCTGTCTTCTGCCGCAATCACAACCGGAAGCATCGATGCCTCACGCTTGCCGGTACCGATTTCCAGCAAAGTACCTGTCAAGATACGTGCCATATGATATAAGAATCCAGTTCCATAGAAAGTGATACGCACCTTCTCACCGGAACTTACAATCTTGATATTGGTGATCTTGCGGATCGGATCTTTGCAATCCTTATCATCCGTAAAACTTGTAAAGTTCTTCGGTCCCAGCAGATATGGCACGGCCTCACGCATCGCTTCTATATCTAATTTTTCCGGATAATGATAGCAGTATCTTCTGGAAAATACATCCGGTTTTTCTCTGCAGTCAATATAATATTCATATTTCTTGCCTTTGGCACTTTTTCTGGCATGAAATCCATTTCGCACCAGTTCCACCTTCACGATACGGATATCCTCCGGGAGATAACGGTTCAACGAATCCTTCATCTCCTGTGGATCATACAATTTGGAAAGCTTCACACTTGCCACCTGACCTCTTGCATGTACTCCGGCGTCTGTTCTCCCCGAACCGTCTACACGCACGCGGTATCCGACTAATTTGCCAATGCTCCATTCCAGTACAAACTGGATCGTATTGTCTGTCGTCGCCTGCCGCTGCCATCCCTGATACCTGCTTCCATCATAGGAAATCGTTAATTTATATGTTCTCATAGTCTAATCACCCTGTCTATTTGTACTCATCTCACTATATTATATCCTGTACAGAATATTGTAAAACTTTATTGTTCCTGTCCGTCCAGAATCTTCTTCAATTCATCCATAAATGTATTCACATCCTTAAACTCCCTATATACAGATGCGAATCTTACATATGCAACTTCGTCCAGATCTTTCAGCGCATCCATAACGATCTCCCCGATCGTACTGCTTGCAATCTCTTTCTCTCCCAGACTGAACACCTGTGTCTCCACAGCTTCCACTGTCTTCTGGATCCTTGCCGCCGATACCGGACGTTTATAACAAGCTCTTAAAATTCCTCTTTCAATCTTGCCTCGGTCATACTGTTCTCTGTTATCATCCTTTTTAATAATGATCAGCGGAATCGTCTCTATCTTTTCATAAGTCGTGAAACGTTTCCCGCATGCATCACAGGATCTGCGTCTGCGGATAGAATTGCCTTCTTCCGCCGGTCTTGAATCTATAACTCTTGTATCTGAATTACCACAATATGGACATTTCATCACACTAAATTCCTTTCATACATTCTATCTTTTAGTATATCGGTTGCTCTTAGAGAAGTCAAACATCAAAAGAAACATTTTACTTTTCTTCATGCATTTCAACCAGAATAATATCCGGTCCAATCCGTTTAATACAGGCAAATGGAATGATGTATTCTCCATCCTCACAGAAAAAATTACAGATCCCCCGCCCTTTTGGTATAATGATTGCTTCAATTTTTCCTTTTTTCTCATCTATGACCAGATCTTCTACATATCCAAGTTTGCAACAGTCACACGCATTGATCACTTCTTTTTCCTGAAATTCACTGAAACGCACACTGACACTTCCGCTCTTATTATTCTTATATTTATTATATGCAGCACGCTGACTATTCGTACGGGTGCACATCTGGTGGAGCGTTTTTATATATCAGGAAAGTTCTTTCCCGATAAATAAAAACAGGAGTACAGTTCTTCACCATACCCCAGTTTATCTTCGCATTTTATTACTCCACAATATCAATCACAGATACCGGACAGTCATCTCTTGCTTCTTTTGCTGCTTCTTCATATTCCGATGCAACTTCTCCACATGCTTCCGCAAGTCCATCTTCATCAAACGAGAATACTTCCGGGCACGTTGTCACACATGCACCGCAGGAAATGCAGCCATCCATCACTCTTGCCTTCATCGGTTACCTCCTTCATTTTTCCGGTAGTATAACCAGATTGCAGACATTTTAAACGAATTTCTTAAGAAATCTTAGTTCCTGTCTTTCCTTTTAAAGCTTCGCCAAGCTTATCAAAAGAAGTAATGAGTGCGCTTCTTCCTTCTCCTTTTTCAATGAAAGAAACAGAAGCACTTAACTTCGGAAGCATATTATACTCTCCGAAATGTCCCTCTTCCATATATTTCTTCGCATTTTCTACGGAAATCTCGCCCAGTGCTTCTTCATTGTCACGTCCGAGATTAATCTTCACCTGATCTACACTCGTCAGAATGATCAGCTCGTCTGCCTGTGTATCCTCTGCCATCTTTCCGGCAGTCAGATCCTTCTCAATGACAGCGCTTGCACCTTTCAAATGGTTATCCTGTTCCAGAACCGGAATACCACCACCACCGCATGCAATAACAATCTGATCTGCATCCAGAAGAGCCTTGATCGCATCAATCTCTACAATGCGTACCGGATTCGGTGCAGACACGATGCGGCGAAATCCTTTGCCTGGTTCCTCTACTACATAATTACCCTTCTTACGCTCCTCATTTGCCTCTTCCACATTCATATAACGTCCAAGGATCTTGGTCGGTGTATAGAATGCTTCATCATATGGATCCACAACTACCTGTGTCAGGATCGTGCTGACTGTTCTGTAAATGCCTCTGTTTAAAAGTTCCTCGCGAATCGCATTCTGAAGGTCATATCCGATATAGCCCTGGCTCATGGCAGAACATACAGACATTGGCGCCGCTGTATAGTTCTCGTGTACTTTTCCAAATTCGTTCATCGCTGTATGGATCATACCTACCTGCGGTGCGTTGCTGTGTGTAATGGCAACCTGATATCCGTCCTCGATCAGATCCGCGATTACTTTTGATGTTTTCTTAACTGCTTCCTGCTGCTCCGGCAAGGTCGTACCAAGGGCACGATGTCCCAGCGCAACGACTACTCTTTTCTTCATGCTCTATACCTCTTATTTTCTGTAAATTTCCTCTCAAGATTATAAAAAGAATTATAGCCTCTTTCTGAAAAAAATGCAACTCCTGCTCGTCTTTTGTGGTAAACTGAAATTATTAAAAGGGATTTCCCGATACGTGTTGAAAACGTATACGAAAGGAGTTTACATTTATGAAAGTTATCGTAACAGCCCCAAGAGGGAAAATGGGCAAATTGATCACACAGGTTGCAGCCTCCCGTGATGACATGGAACTGGTTGCCGGTATCGGTCCAAAAGGGCGCGATTACATCGGAACAGATCTCGGAACTGTCGCAATGGTCGGAAAAGAACTGCACGTTCCGGTTGTAGATGATCTCGAATCCGTTATTGACAAATGCGATGTGATCATCGATTTTTCTACTAAAGAGATGGCTATGGAAGTTCTGGATCTTGCCATCAGACATAAAAAAGGTCTGGTCTGCGGTTCTACCGGTTTCTCCGACGAAGAGATGAAACGTTTTGAAGATGCTGCTTCTTCTATTCCAATGCTCTATGCAGCCAACACTTCCAAACTCGTCAATGTCATGAATAAAGTTCTGGAATTTATCACAAAGACAGTTGGGGAAGAACTGGACATTGAGATTCTTGAGATGCATGATCAGTGGAAGAAAGATGCACCGAGCGGTACTTCCAAAGAAATGGGCGAGACCATGGCACATGCACTTGGCAAAGAATTATCCGATATCGCTGTATACGGCAGAGAAGGAGTTTCTCCGCGAGAACCTGGAACAATCGGTTATCATTCTCTGCGCGCCGGCAATATTCCAAGTAGCCACACTGTATTCTTTGGTGGCATGGGAGAACGTCTGGAAATCACTCACCACTGCTACAACTGGGAATGTTTCGCAAGAGGCGCCTGCGACTGCGCAGCATATCTTGCTAATAAAGGTCCTGGATATTATACCATTAAGGATGTCCTGCATCTGAGCTAGTCCGGCTCGGGTCAGTCTGGCGGTTTATCTGTAATAACGACTGCCATAGGTCATCCGTAACTACTTTGACAATTTAATTAACAAGATGTCAGGATTTTCCCCTAACATCTTAACATTAATCAGAAAGGATTTTATTTATGATATTAGTAAACACAGATTATATAACCGGAAAGAAATTTGAAATGATCGGACTTGTAAAAGGAAATATGATCCAGTCTGTACATTTTGGAAAAGACCTTGTAAACAGCTTTAAGACACTTGTAGGCGGTGAACTTACTTCTTATACAGAAATGATGAATGAAGCCCGTGCCATCGCCACAAAGCGCATGAGCGAAGAAGCCGAAAAATGCGGTGCCGACGCCGTCATTAATATCCGCTATGCATCCAGTACTGTCGTACAGGGTGCTGCTGAAATCATGGCTTACGGAACTGCAGTAAAATTCGTAGAAGAGTAGTTTCAAAAAGCGCCTGCCATCCTATTATATTGATATATCCACAAATGGTCTGAATGTCCGGTGCCAGTGAAATATATTGCAAATGGCAGGCGTTTTTTAACTATTAATGCTTTTTCACTATCTACCAATATTGTTTCTATTTTTTAATACTTTTTTCTGCTATTTTTACAGCACCATTTTCTCTTCGATCCGGATTTTCTCCAGATGCTTGATTCTGTCCACGAGATGTGTTTCCGTCAGATACTTATACACGCTCTTCGGGACAAGATGCGCCCATTCTTCATCCATGGCAATACAGCTTCGCACCCATGAAGCACTGACTCCGCGGTCTTTTTCTTCTCTTCGCCAGAGAACTTCTACATCCAGCTTCAAGCTTCGCAGAATCTTATATTTTTCTTCATCCCACGCATCACTGAGTCCCATAAAATACGTCGCATCTTCCGGCATATAATTTGCAATATATTCCGGAAAATTAATCGGAAACGGCAGAATATCATATTCCTGCTCAGGGACTTTAAATTCCTGCATGGCACCTTTTATCATCTCATAACGTTCAAAATACGTCAGCGGATTTGCCGCTTTTGTGGATCGGTTCTGATCATTTACCGAATCGCCGGTCATTCTCCCGTCCGGATTCGTAAGCCCGATATACAGTTTCCGGCACCGCATCTTTGCCGCCAGAATATATTCCATATGCTTTAAATGCAATACCTGAAATCTTCCATTTACAACACCAGTCTCTATCATACTCTCTCCTTTGTTCTTCTCGACCACTCATTTTACAATATCTTTTTCAAAATGCCCTCCACATTTCTACTACGAACTATGCATTCCAAAACGCATGCTATATTATTTTTCTGCACATCTTTGATATTCTTAGTATAATGCGCTCTTCTCTTACCTTGCAAGCAAATATTCTTTCAATTCTTCCACAGCCTCTTCCGGCATATACGGAAGATCATGTCTGGAATCCGATGCCGACGCAAGAAGATATGCATTTCCCTTCACAACACGCAATTTCTTTGCCACTATATTCTGATTAACTGAAAAATACTGGATCTGCGGATAATGCATGTATGTGGTTTCTCGACCAAATACACCGCTTGATACGGCCAGACTCTTCTTATCACAGGCAAATGCATCCGTAACATAGCCGCCCGCAAGCATCACCAATACAACCAGCCATCCACAGACACACGCCAGATTAATCCACAGAAAATGGGATCCTATGATTTCTTTCGCAAACCGATCTGCCACAAATAATGCAACTGCCCAGATCACTGCCGGGATTGCCTTAAGAAAGATAACCGACTTCTTCTGTCTCTGCAGCGGAAGTTTCATTGCTTCTGCAAATTCCGGCAGAAGTTTCTGCATTTTTTCAATCACGTCTGCATGACTCTGATACAAAAGGAAAAAGGCGTCCTTTTCTTCATCGTCATCTCCCATTCCGACATTGATAAGTTCCACCCGGTATCTCTTAAAAATCCTTGCAATCCATGTCTGTCTCACCGTTACACCATGAATCCGCTTTACCGGAATTACATAGCTTACTTTCTTTAAAAGTCCGTAAGAAATATAGATCTTATCACTTTTTCGTGTAACCTGATACTGATAATACTTAATAAAATCCTTCACCGTATCCCAGACTGCTGTTGCGCCGATAAAAAATGCTACCGCCCAACCTGATATTATTTCCAGAATATTTTGTCCTGAAATTCCTTCCTGTATGCCAGAAAGCAACTTTGATACGGAGCCTCCGATTCCTCCAACTGCAAGCAAAACAGCAAATAAATTAATCGCAAACACTCCATGCCAGATCATATCATTTACATTTGCTGTCACCGTTGTCTCTGTGATGTTTTTACCGTTTTCCTCATCTGTTATCCCGGCAGTTTCTTTGTACGCGCCACTTTCTGTCTGATGATTCGCATCCTGCGCATAAACTTCTGCCCCGGAACGGTTACCTTCCGACTCCATAATCGCAAAAACCGTCTGACGGAACCACTCTGCTTTTTCTTTTTTCAGCACTAGTTTTACGTCTGTATCATCTGCCGTTGAGAAACTGTCTGTATCCAGTTTCACAGTGCATGTGCCAAGCATCATTTCCAGAATATTCTGTGAGAGATTGACATTGGAAATATGCTTGATGCCGATCGTCTGCACCTTGCGGTTCCATGTATTTTTCTCAATCACGATTGCCTGCCCCTGAATAGAAATATAAGTTTTCGCCCAACGGCGAAGCTGCCAGAATAAAGCAATCAGGAACAATACAAGAAACAGACTGGCTCCCGCAAACTCATCTGCCAGATGTTCTTTCAGATTATCCATATGCTTTACAATTTCTTTCAGGTCATCCAGTGCCGATCCTGCAAGTACAATCACGATTCCAATAAATATAGTTCCAAATCGTTCAATCACAATGGAGATATGGTTTCTAAATTTCGTTTCTGTCGTTTCCATGTTTTTCCTCCGCTGCGATCTGATTGATCCGCTTCTGTAAATTCTCTGCGATCTGTTCCGCTTTTTCATCTTCCAGAAGATTGATCTCTACATCTCCACCTGCTGTTGTCACAACTACATTTGCCACACCAAATGCTCTGGCAACCGGACCTCTCTCCACCTGCAGTTTATGTAACCGTTCCATCGGAACAATATTGCGTTCTATGAAAAGATACCCTTCGACCGTATCTATACATTCTTCATCTATGTGATAACCATATCTCCGGTATCGGAAATACGGGCTGATCACACAGTTCAGAATGATCAGAACAACGAGCACCAAGGATATTATCTCGCCAATCCGGATATCTTTTGGACTGAGCCAGAATGCATTTACGCAGATGATCGCTGCCAGCAGAATAACACTTAAGATCACGGTCGACACATACATGCACCCCAGCGCACGTTTACTGAGCCGTTCATATTTCATCTTCTCTTCTCTCATTGATTTTCTCCTTGCAACTAGTCGTTTCTATTCTAGCACAAATAAACCACCATTACAAAAAAAGAAGATACTGTTCTGCACTGATATACAGCACACCACGGTATCTTCTCCTTTATAATCTTCTTTTTTAATGAATGGAAACATTTAATCCATACTCTTCCATAATACCTTTCAACTTCTGCATGTATTCTTCACTCGGCGGAGTCGCCTCAGCCACCGGTTTATCACTGATGCGAAGATATTTCATTACTCCAAGATTATGGTACGGCAATAATTGAATCATTGTAACTGCATCTCCTAATTCTTTACAAAATTCTGCATTGCATGCAGGCCTCTCGATACATGCAGCAAATCAATTTTATCTTCAATTTCCCGGGCAAATGCAATCTCATCATCCAATGACGGTGAGCCTTCTACCATATCACTTGCATTGATTCGATATTCAATTGCCATTGTATTTCCTATTTTTTTTCGAATTGCTGCTAAAAGTTCTTTTGTAAATCTTGATGCATTTTCAATTGTATCCGCACTATATTCATCTGTTCTTTTGTTAAATCTGTAGGATCCAGCTCTACCGCAACATTCTTTCCTTCATCACGCTTTTCAAAAGATCCTGCATAAAAATTAATTGCAAACAACTCTATCCCGATTTTTGCCTGATACATATGTGCAAGATCTGTCAGTGACATCATCTCATTAACCACCGTTTCTTCAGACATTCGCAGTAAATGTGTAACTACAGGCGGAATATTTCTATTTACACATCCGCACCCAATATTAATACAGGCAACTCCCCCTTTTACAATATCTCTTACCCATTCCATTAATTCGCGATTTACATGTCCGTCTCCCGTCGCAAAACTAGGCCAGACCGGAGTAAAAGATACTCTGTTTTTTAACTTCATTGGTCCGATCTGAATCGGTTGCAATACATGTTCATACATTGTGTGATTCATTTTTTTGCTCCTTTCGTATAAAATCTGTTTTTAGTATAGAAAGTGCGCAAAAAACCAACAATATTCATATCTGACAAATTCTTAACACATTTTTGCAAAATATTACAGCTCTACTATTTAAATACAAAAACCGGAAAATTCTTGGATGAAATAAAATAAGAGACAGGAAATATTACGCACCTTTGAGGAAGCACCCCACTACATATTTCCTGCCTCTTATTTTTATTATTCTAAAGCATCTCTAAAATAGCTTCTTTTGACTGTGCGCCTACGGTTCTGGCAGCCACTTCT
>OBLO01003976.1_pt1 | contig 10127 bp, 9 predicted proteins | sample 1519401 | NCBI WGS metagenome assembly OBLO01 (sample SAMEA2602897, study PRJEB22501) | metagenome | reverse complement strand
AGTTCTTTTCCCTGCGGTGCCTGATAGCTACCAGTTTTCCGGATGGCTGGAAGAACCTCGGATGTCACCCAGTGCTTAAACCGCTGGGCGCTTTTTAATCTGCTTCCAAAAACCAACGCATAAAGCCCTGACTCATTAATTACCGTCATTTTTTGCTTTCCACCAAGGGTGTCGATACTTTCTACTCCCTTATCTTCATCGAAAACATGCGTTGAAATTGCATCCCTTGGATTTGTAAATCCTAATGCCGCTGCAACATCTTTTCCAACGAACCACGGATCTCCATTAATAGTTACCGTTCGGACATCGCCGAATTCTTCTGAATTGAAAATTTTTACTTTGTTCATTCTTCCTCCTATTATTTCTCTTGTAATATTTTTGTTACAGTGTTAGAATTAGTCTGTACCCTTATATGGGCAATGAAAGGAGCTGGTTATATTGACCAAACTTTTGACTTTGCCCTGTTCCCTTTATGAGCTATCATAGTCTTTCTCGTATTCGTCAGCTAATGGGCTAATCTTTTATTTGCAGAACTAAGACTGCGTAAGTGACGAAATATTTTATAGAAGCATTTGGCACTACAGATGTGATTGAACATGTATGCAACGGATCGGGGCTTCGGCAACGGTTGGGGGCTTAAGTGAACAGTCTGCAAAATATATAGGGTAAACAAAATTAGGCAAAAACTGATAGAATAGTGCTTCTGTCAGTTTTTTGTTCGCTTATCAGTGTCTTTTTAAGACACTTTTGAATCAAAAAAAATTGCATCCACATCCTGTGCCGTTAAATTATATCTCTCCTTCATCATTCGTATTTCGCCCTGCGTAAACTCTGCACCTCTTGTTTCATTTAGCTTATTTGAAAAAGTAGGCCGCGCAATACCAAGATACTCTGCCAATGTCTGCCCCGTATCATCAAACAGTTTCATTACAGACTCTAATTTTTTCTTATTCATTTTTTCACCTCTTTCTGTTTCTTGAATTGTGTCTTTTTAAGACACTCAAATAATATCATAGCTACAGCTGCCTGTCAATACACTTTTTCGTCTTTTCAAGACACTTTTTAAGATTTTTATTGCATTGTCATTAAAAATGTAGTAAAATTAAGACACTTCAAGGAGGTGCTATATATGTGTACAATGGCAATCAGAATCAAAAAATGTCGTTTGGAAAATAATTTAACGCAGGAAGAACTCGCTGAAAAGTTGGGATTAAAAAAATCCGCTGTTGCAAAATACGAAAATGGGCGTGTTGAAAATATAAAACGTTCCACCATCGAGGAAATGGCTCGCATATTCGATTGTACACCATCTTACTTAATGGGCTGGGATAATATGAACACTACCGTTGCCGCACATAAAGATGGGGATAATTTTACACCAGAAGAATTGCAAAAAATTGAAGAATACAAAAAATTGCTTATTGCAGCACGGCCGAAGGAGTGATTCTTTTGACTTATGAAGAAATGCAAAAATCACATAATGATTTGAATATTGTAGAGCTTGATCTATCAGAGGTGTCTGGACTAAAAGGATTTTATTATGCAGGAAATATAGCTATAGAGAAAAAACTTTCATCTATCGAAAAATCTTGTGTTCTTGCTGAGGAACTTGGTCATCATTATACAAGCTATGGAGATATTATGGATCAGGATATTGTTCAGAACAGAAAACAGGAACTCCGTGCCCGTCTCCGCGGATATGACATGCAGATCGGTCTGATCGGCATCATAGAATGTTATAAACACCACTGCCGTTCACTCTATGAGATGGCTGAATATCTGCAGGTGACAGAAGAATATTTACAGGAAGCTTTGGAATGCTACAGTAGAAAATATGGAGAGAATCTTGTTACAATAGATAACTATGCAATCCGGTTTGTTCCATCTTTACAGGTGATGGAATTCTGGAAATAAAATTTAAAATGGAGCTAAAAATATGGGTAGAAAAATATCTCAAGAAGCTTTACGCAAGCACAAAGAAGAATCTTTAAAAACTCTCGAAACTTATATTGACTCTTTAATTAATGATGAAAATCCCAAAATTCAATCTAAAGCAGATAAATTAAGCTTTTGGCTTGAACATTGGACTACATTTCTTTCATTTGAATCAAAATTTCGCTCAACTTCTCTTCGTAGATACAAACGTGGGGAAATCATAAAAGTTCATCTCGGCTATAATATCGGAAGCGAGGAGGGAGGCTTGCATTACTGTGTCGTTGTTGAAAAAAATAATTCTATTAATTCTCCTGTGATAACTGTAGTCCCGTTGACTTCTGTTAAAACTGCCACTGATGTAGAACATTTAAAACCAGGATGCGTATATCTTGGGAATGAACTTTTTACCAGCTTAAATTCTAAAATTATTACGACTCAAAAACATCTTAGCTCTAATATTGCAAATGCTCAGGAACGTCTTGAGCATCTTAAGCAAATTGCACCATCTGATTATTCTTCTGAAAATTTTTCAGAATTGAATTCTTTGCAAAAAGATCTTGCAAATATGCGCAGGGAAAGTTCTCTTCACTCAAGAATGCAAGCTGAAATCAACAAAATGAAAAAAGGTAGTATTGCTTTGGTTGGGCAAATAACAACCATTAGTAAGATACGAATTTATGATCCTAAAACCAATTATGATATTTTAAGTAATGTTAAATTATCAAATGAGATGCTTGATCGCATTGATAACGAAATCATAAAAAAATTCACAGGTTTAAAAAAAATATAAATTTTTTTGCATATTTTATTGACATTTACATATATTTGGGTATAATGAATAGGAAAACAAAGCCGATATCCGGCAGTATAGAAGACATCGCCCTCAGGCAACTGACGGGCAACTATTCATTAGGAAGACCCTGTAGAAATACAGGGTCTTTTCCGTATTTGATTTTCAAAAAAGAAAAACCGCCTTGGTGTTCACAGCACCAAGACGGCTCAGTAACATTCCGAAGAATGATACCGTTTCTCAACAAAACATATTGTATCATCTTCGGAAACGCCAGACAAGCAGAACGTTTGTTTTGGTGTTTTTCTTATACCCAAAATTAAAGAAGGTGATATTATGTCAGCACTTAAAAATGGTGCTCTCTACATCCGCGTCAGCACCGCGGATCAGACCGAACTCTCTCCGGATGCGCAGCAGCGTCTGCTCCTGGACTACGCGAAGAAGAACGGGATTGTCATCGCAAAAGAGTTCATCTTCGAGGAATCCGTCTCCGGCCGGCATGCGGACCGGCGGCCGAAGTTTCAGGAGATGATCGCCCTTGCGAAGCAGGACTCCCACCCGATCGACGTGATTCTGGTCTGGGAATACAGCCGGTTTGCCCGTAATCAGGAGGGATCCATCGTCTTCAAATCACTGCTGGAAAAAAGCAATGTAGATGTGATCAGTATCTCAGAGCCACTGATCGACGGCCCGTTCGGTACGTTGATCGAGCGTATTATCGAATGGATGGACGAATACTACTCGATCCGTCTATCCGGTGAAGTCCTGCGCGGTATGAAGGAAAAAGCCCTGCAGCATGGCTACCAGGCAACGCCATGTCTCGGATATCGGGCCGTGAGCGGCGGCAAACCATTTGTCATCGATGAGACAGAATACCAGATTGTCAAGTACATCATGGATCAGTACGACTTCGAGCATCTTGACCCGACAGCAATTGCCCGCAGATGCAATGACCTTGGATACCGCACCAGACGCGGAAATCTCATGGAGCGCCGCTCGATCGAACGTGTACTGCTTAATCCTTTCTACGCGGGTACTGGGGTCGGGAACGGAATCTCTTTCGACGGCACACACGAGCCGCGGCTGGATCCGGCACGCTATCAGGAGCGTATCAAGCGCATGGATGCCCGCAGACGCTCTCCTAAGAGCCGCACCCCATCACCCTGCCGCCACTGGCTCTCCGGTCTCTTAAAGTGCCCAATTTGCGGTGCTACGATGACGGTAACAGCCGGAAACACATCTTGTCCGTACTTTCAATGCTGGAAATACGCAAAAGGTTTCCACAAAGGCTCCAATTCAATCACCGTTGCCAAGGCAGAGCGAACCGTCTACCGCTACTTCGATGATATCCTCGCCGGTGCGGATTTCTCCTTCACTGTCCGCGACCGGAAGCAGGAGCAGGAAGATGATGAAACCATCCAGCGGCTGCAACAGGCCCTGGAGCATCTGGCTGCCCGCGAAGCTCGCGTGAAGATGGCTTATGAAAATGGGATTGATACGCTGGAAGAATACGGTGCCAACAAAAAAAGGCTCGCCGAAGAACGGCAGAGCCTGCAGGAAGAACTGGACCGCGTGCTTACGCCCGCCGCCCCGCCGGAAACAATCTCGAAAGAAGATTTCCGGAAAGAGATAAAAAACATCAATGATATTCTGAAAAATCCAGAGGAACCAGCCGAGAAAAAAGGACTTCTGCTCCGCTCCATCGTGGATCGTATCGTCTATGAAAAAGCTTCTGGGACCATGTATTTCGACTTTTTCGTTTCCTGATTCTTCCTTTAAAAAATCCCGCAAAGCCGCATAAACACTGGATTTTCTGGCTTATCATCTGGTACGGAACTCCGGGCCACCGTACTGACTCATGATAATTTGGGCGATTTTGGGGTTTGGTGTCGTGATGTTTACAGGATACTCGAGGCGTTTTTCATAATTCCACATCCGTCAGCACCCTCCTTTCCGGTTGACTTCCCACGGCCATGGCTGCATAACCCATTCGAAAGAACGGCTCATGCGGTCGTTGGCGGTATCGATCGTGAGCGGGCCGTACTGTTCGGCGTACTGTTTCAGTGCTTCTTTTCGAAGCTCCACTTTTTCCCGGAAAAAGGCAAGTGCATCTTCATCCTCCGGGTGGGTGTCGAGGTAAAGGTTCATTTCAACAACAGCAAAGCTGACCTGATCAATCCAGGCGAGCAGCTTTTCACGGGATGGCATCTGCGGCATCATAGGCACTCTCCTCCTCCCTTTCCACAGAATGGTTTACAGAGTTCCGGGAATAAGGTTCCATTTTTTAATGCTGCGGAAAGATCATAGATCTGTTCAAACCGCTGCATCGGAACGTACGCCATTGCAGGTATCATATGATCTACATGCTGCATTTTCCGCGGGAAATTCCTTGGTTCCATCTTCAGTTCCATATTGTTTGAAGCGGCGCGGCGGTTCTGCATATTGTTCGCACCGCAGCAGCCGCGATTCATACGGGATGAATCCATACCATGTTCCTCTTTCATTTTCTGTTCTTTATAGAGTATGAAGAAAATAAGAAAGTGTCAAAAAAGGCAGCGGTTTCTCTTCCGCTGCCTTTCTGTCATACTAATGAAATTTTCATCAAAACTGCATCTCATACAAATGCGCATAAATCCCGCCTTTCGCGAGCAGTTCCTTATGTGTGCCTTCCTCCGCAATTCCATTCTCCGTCAGCACCAGAATCCGCTTTGCATTCCGGATTGTGGACAGCCGGTGCGCAATCACGAAGGTTGTCCTGTCTTTCGCCAGAAGTTCCAAAGATTTCTGGACGACTTTTTCGCTTTCGTTGTCGAGCGCTGAGGTTGCCTCGTCGAAAATCAGAATCGGCGGGTTTTTGAGGAATACGCGGGCGATGGAAAGCCGTTGTTTCTGGCCACCGGAAAGTTTTACGCCGCGCTGGCCGATATCGGTGTCGTAGCCGTCCGCCAGCTCCATGATAAATTCATGTGCATTGGCCGCTTTCGCTGCGCGGATGACCTCCTCGTCGGTCGCATCCGGTCTGCCATAGCGGATGTTGTCGATGATCGTTCCCGCAAACAGGTACACATCCTGCTGCACAATACCGATCTCATCGCGCAGATCCTTTAACTTCACATCGCGGATGTCCTTTCCATCCAGCAGAATTCGTCCTTCCGTCACATCGTAAAAACGCGGAATCAGCGAGCAAAGCGTCGTCTTTCCGGCGCCGGAGCTGCCGACCAGTGCCACATAGTCGCCGGCCGGGACATGCAGATTCACATTGCTTAACACGTTTTCCTTCGACTCCTCATAGTGAAACGAAACGTTTTCAAAGGTTACTTCTCCCTGCACATTCTTCAGTGGCAGTGCATCCGGCTTGTCCTGGATGTCCGGTGCGATGCTCATAATTTCCAGGAAACGTTCATAACCGGAATAACCATTCTGGAACTGCTCCGTAAAGTTCACCAGCTTTTTCACCGGATCTGTGCAGTTGTTGATGTACAGAAGAAAGGTAACCAGATCCGCTGCCCCAAGTTTCCCACCTGTCATCAGCAATGCGCCGACAATCAGCGAAATAACGGTAATCAGCGTCGAAAAGGCTCCCATTCCCGAATTGTAAATTCCCATATAGCGGTAGCTGACCTTCTTCGAATCGACAAAACGGTCATTTCCCGCATTGAACTTACGCATCTCTTCTGTCTCATTTCCAAACGATTTGACAACACGGATCCCCGAAAGACTGTCCTCAATCTGACTGTTGATATCCGCAATTCTGCGGCGGTTTTCCTTGAATGCACTCTTCATGCGGCTGTTCATTACCAAGGCAAATAGCAGCATCACCACAATAACCACAAGCGGCACACATGCCAGCATCGGATTTACCACAAACAGGATGATCATCGCACCGATCAGTTTGATAAACGAAATGACAATATTCTCCGGCCAATGATGTAAAAGCTCACTGATATCGAACAGATCGCTTGTGATGCGTGACAACAGATGGCCGACCTTCTGGTTATCGAAAAAAGCAAACGAAAGCTTCTGATAATGGCCGAAGATCTCGTTCCGCATATCATGCTCAATCCGCGCCCCCATCACATGGCCGTAATAGGCAATATAAAAGTTACAGTACATTTCAACCAGAACCATAGCAATCATCAGAATACCGAGGCGGATAATCTCACCCGTTGCCTGCTCCAGCGGCTTTTCCACAACCGTACTCGTAATATACCGTACAATCAGTGGAATCACCAGTGTAATGGCTGCTCCAAGCATTGCAAAAAACATGTCGGTAAAAAACAATCCCTTATATGGAATGTAATACCGCGCCAGCTGGCGGATTCTTCTCTTCTCTTTTCCGGTTTCTTTTTCTTTACTCATCCTGTCCTCCCTTTCCGTTGGAAACCATTTTGTAATCTTTTCGGAACTCAGACGGTGATACGCCGCATGCCGTTTTAAATGATTTCATGAAATGCTTATCATTTTCAAATCCAACCTGTTTGGCAATTTCCGTAATTTTATCTTCTGTTTGAATCAACAGACGCTTTGCCTCCGCAATGCGGATCTCCTTCAGATAGTTCACAAAATTCACACCGGTATGTTCTTTAAACGCTGCTGAAAACAGCGAATAATTCATACAAATATGGTTAGATACCATTGCCATATTCAGATCTTTTGCATAATTTTCCCGAATATATGAAATTGCCTCTTCCATTTTTTCTTTTCCGGCTGTCTGACTTTTCAGGCTTTCCCTGTAAACGTGTATCCATTTTTCAAACGCATCCAGAAACAGATCTGCATCACGGTACTGCAGAGGGCGCGGACATTTTTCCTGTTTTTCCGCCACTCGATGAAAAAGATCCAGCTCTTTACAGATTGCTTCTGTTACTGCCAGAAGCTGATAGGGGGAAACCCTCTGATGTGCTGCCTCAAAATACCAGTTCCGCATTTTTCGCAGCACAGTATCTGCCCGGTCCGTTGGCACCTGCAGAATAAATTTTTCCTGAAACTGTGCCAGTTCCGGCTTTTCCTCAAAACATTTTTTCTGATATTCTTCCACAGGATTTTTCTGTATAAATGCCATTTCCCGGGCCAGCAGTGCTTCCTGGTATGCCTCTGGAATTTCCATCACAGAACGATGTTCTTTTCCCACTCCGAGACAAAATCTCTCATCTTTTTCTTTCATGATCCGCTCTGCCTCCGGTTCCGGCAGAAGATACAGAACTCCTCCTTCTACGCCTTCCAGCAGAATTCCGCTGCATTTCGAAAACCGTTCCCCATTTGCCTTGCTGGTCAGCAGGATCCGGAAGCTGTCGTTTCCGATGTGGCGCCGGATCCTGCTTTCCATATCCATCCATTCTTTTTCTTCGGCCATTTCTGCATTCATCATCAGATAACGGAGCTGATTTAAAAAGCACCGTTCTTCCTCTTCTTCCGTTTCCCGGGTCTCCGAAAGCTCTCGTTCCAGATTTTCCAGAAGCTGTTCTATCGTCTCCCGCTTGATCGGTTTTAAAATATAGTCCCGAACTCCATGTTTCATCATTTCAACCGCATAGGAAAATTCATCATAGCCACTTAAAACAATAACAACAGGTTTCTGTGACAGCTCCTCCATTTTGTTGACCAGTGTCAGACCGTCCATTTTGGGCATACGGATATCAGTGAACATGACGTCCACCCTCTGTTTTCTCAAAATCTCCAATGCCTCTTCTCCGTTTCGACACTCCAGAATCTCCTCCACCGGCACGCTGCTTCGCCGGATCATCGCCACGATTCCCTGTCGAATCAATTTTTCATCTTCTACAACCAGCAGTGTATTCATTTTCTTTTTCTTCCTCTTTCTCGTCACCCTCTTGATCCATCGGAGAATATTTCCCCCTCGTGATGGGAAGATGAATGCTCACCTTCGTATAGCAATGCTCTTTTGTATAAACTGACAGTCCATACTCTGTTCCAAATTGAATGTGGATTCTGTCCTGTACATTCCGAAGCCCGATTCCATGTTTCGGCTGTGTATCTGAATTCAGGCGCATTCTTAGTTTACGTCTCAGAATTGCAAGCTGCTTTTCTGACATGCCTATTCCGGAATCTGTGATTTCAATCTCAAAGCTCTTTTCATGCTCTATTCCTTTGATTTCAATGACGGCGTCTGCATCCAGCTCCTCAATTCCATGTGTGATTGCATTTTCCACAATCGGCTGAAGAGACATCTTGGGGATATCCTGCCGATACAAATTTTCCGGTATCTGAACAGATAATGTAATTGTGAAATCATACCGCAGATTCATCAGTTCCACATAGTTCTGAATATAATTCATCTCATCCTGAACGGTTACCAGAAATTTATTCCAGCGCATATTGTAGTGCAGCATTTCACCAAGTGCTGTTACCGCATCGGAAATCGTATACTCTTCATCAATCTCAGCCATCATCTTAATGGATTCCAGAACATTATAAATAAAATGAGCGTTAATCTGGTTCTGCATTGCCCGGATTGCCGTATCTTTCAGCGCTGCCTCCCTTTTGATGCTTTCCTCGTTCTGTTTCTGAATTCTCTCCAGCATTCCGTTGATACCATAGCTCATTTCCCGCATCTCTTCTGCGCTGTAACAAACCTTTATCTTTGTTGTTCCATTGTCAATCTGACGCATCTCACACAGGACGTCATAAAACTCCTTCAGCAGGCCACGCACAATCAGATTGACCACCACAATCAGAAGCAGCCCGAAGCCGGCAAATTCAAGCAGCATTCTCTGCTGCTGTTTGATCATGTTTCCGGTTGCATCATCCAAATTGGTCAGTGTTACAAACATTCCATTGAGTTTATCGACTTTCCGAAGCACAATTGCAACGTTTTTCCGGTCAATCACCGCGCTCTGCTGACTCTCTTTTCTGTCACGGATTCCTGCCCGGAACAGAATCAGCCCCCGATAGGACTGCCATTTGCAGGCTGCCGCTGTTTTTCCGCAGTCATATAAATTCCAATTTTCATCAACAAAGCAGGCCCAGCTGCTGTCACCGGATCGATAAATTTCGGGAAATATGTCTGCCATACGCATGGATACCTCGATCACGCCAAGCCTTCCTCCGCTTTGATCCCGCAGTTCCCGTACATAAGTCATCAAATGGGAACCTTCTTTTTTTGTACCGGAGATAATATTTTTTTCCTGTATGTCAAAAAACCACTGTCCTCCGCCCTGATAGCTTCGGTACCAGGCGCAATTTTTCATCTTTTCCTTCTGGTACAGGATCGGCTGCTGCTCCAGAAAACCATCTGCCATGGCAAAAATATGGATCTGGTACAGATCCGGCATTGCCTCCTGCATTTTATCGATTATGCTGATGCTGTTGTTCCGAAATTGCTGATAATAGCTCTCAGAGATCTCCTCTCCCCTCCTGAGATGAAGAAGATAATTTTCCAGTG
>OBLO01003975.1_pt1 | contig 10127 bp, 7 predicted proteins | sample 1519401 | NCBI WGS metagenome assembly OBLO01 (sample SAMEA2602897, study PRJEB22501) | metagenome | reverse complement strand
ACGGCATTGACCGACAATCTGGTCAAAACCGTTCGCACACGCCGCAAACGCAAGCTGCAGGAAGCCGACATCCTCATCATCGACGAGGTCTCCATGCTGCACGCGTGGCTGTTCGACATGGTTGACCGGATCTGCCGCATCATCCGCCGCGACGAACGTCCGTTCGGCGGGCTGCAGGTGGTGTTGTCCGGCGATTTTTTCCAGCTGCCGCCGGTTTCGGTATCGGGACGCAACAACGACCTGATCGCGCCGTCCGCCGAATATCTGGCCAGTCGCGAACGGTACATGCGCGCCGGACTCAATCCCGAAGGTTTCGTCACCGAATCGTTGGTATGGCGCGAATTGAACCCCGTTGTCTGCTATCTGACCGAACAGCATCGTCAGGATGACGGCCAGCTGTTGAACGTGCTGACCGACATTCGCGAAGGCGCGGTGGACGATGGCGACCGCAATGTGCTGCTGACCCGGTTGGGGGCCATTCCGGAACCCGGGCAGCAGGCGGTGAACCTGTTCCCCGTCAACAGGCAGGCCGACGCGCTTAATGACCTGCGCCTGTTCGAAATCAAGGAGGAACCGCACGAATACCTCGCCGAATCCGAGGGCGCGGCGAATCTGGTGGAACGGCTCAAAAAGAACATGCTCGCTCCCGAACGCTTGTACCTCAAAACGGGCGCGGCCGTGATGGCGGTGCGCAACGACACCGACCACCAGTACGTCAACGGGTCGCTCGGCACCGTGCGTGGATTCACCACGCAATCGCAGGGCGGCTGGCCGATCGTCGAATTCGAAAACGGCAACATCGTCACCATGAAGCCGAATTCCTGGCAGATGCAGGACGGCGATGCCGTGCTCGCCACGGTCAAACAGGTGCCGTTGCGCTGCGCGTGGGCGATCACCATCCACAAATCGCAAGGCATGACGCTCGATCGTGCCGTCATGGATTTGCGACGCACATTCGCGCCGGGCATGGGATACGTGGCGCTGTCGGGGTGAGAGGGCCCGGGCGGCTTTGTGCGGCAGGCTGTCAAGGAGCGATTTTTCTTGGTCCCCCGGGACGGGGCCCGTTTTGAGGGAAATTTGCGTTGGGATGCGGCCCAGGCCGCCGATACGCTTGCCTCCGACGGTGTCGGAGCATTCCGCGCCCGCATGCCGCAACCGGCCGCCGGTGAGGATGACGAATTCGCGCAGGACGTGCTGTTCTGACCCGCTGCTAAATATCAGCCCATCGCCTGCAGGGAACGCGCAAGATCCGGGTCGAGCTCAACTTCGTCCTCGACGCTTTCCGGATCGGGGTCCCAACAGCTGGCGATCACGCAGGCCAGTCCGACGAGCAACCAAAGCGGGTTGCGCTGCAGGAACTCAAGACCTGGAATCGCCCGCGTGACGATGATCCATATCACCATGCCGGCCAGCGCAATCGCATTGAACGGCTTCTTCCATGGCGGGGAAATCAACGTGACGCACAATACGGCCAGGCACAGGACGATCCATTGGTTGCCTTCGGTCAGCACTTCCGGCGCTGCCGCCGCGAAGACGAAATAGCAGATGATGCCGATCCAGCCGAGTTCGTTCCAAATCGAAATGTGCGCGGTGACGTGACGCATGCTGCGTCCTTTCCTTATGAAGCGATATGGTGCTGATTCCAGTATCATAGAAACGGCTTTAGACTTATTTATAACTCTATAAATAACGTTTTTCGCGTATTGGTGTGCGATTCGAGGACGTGTGGCGCATCCAAGTCGGCTTACCTGAGTAATTTGGAACGTATGACCAAAGCACTTCGTATGTCTACCATGTTCCTGCGCACCCTGCGCGAGGACCCCGCCGATGCCGACGTCGTGTCGGACAAGCTGCTGCAGCGCGCCTGCTACCTGCGCAAGGCCGCTCCGGGCATCTGGACCTGGCTGCCGCTGGGCCTCAATGTCCTGAACAAGATCGAGAACATCATCCGCGAGGAGATGGCGTCCATCGACGCCCAGGAAGTCCACTTCTCCGGACTGCTGCCGCGCGAGCCGTATGAGGCCACCCACCGCTGGGAGGAATACGGCGACAACATCTTCCGTCTGAAGGACCGCCACGAGGCCGACTACCTGCTGGCCCCGACCCATGAGGAAATGTTCACCCTGCTGGTCAAGGACCTGTACTCCTCCTACAAGGATCTGCCGGTTACCTTGTACCAGATTCAGACCAAGTATCGCGACGAGTTCCGTCCGCGTGCCGGCCTGATTCGTGGCCGCGAATTCATTATGAAGGACGCCTACTCCTTTACGCTTGACAAGGAAGGTCTCGTCAAGGCCTACATGGACGAGCGCGGCGCCTATGAGCGCATCTTCAAGCGTCTCGACCTCGATTATGTGCCGGTGCACGCCATGGCAGGCCCGATGGGAGGCTTCGAATCCGAGGAGTTCCTGGCCCCGATGGAGATCGGCGAGGACACCTTCGCCCAGTCGCCGTCCGGCAAGGCCTGGAACGTCGAGGCGCTGACCACTCCGGAACCGGAAGCCATCGACTTTACCGCAACGCCGGCAGCCGAAAAGCGCCCGACCCCGGACGCCGCGACCATCGACAAGATGGTCGAATTCGCCAACGCCAACCATCCTCGTTCCGACGGCCGCGATTGGCAGGCCTCCGACATTCTGAAGAACGTCGTCATCGCCGTCATGCATCCGCAGGACGAAGACCACGACGAGCCGTGGCGCGAGCTCGTGGTCGTAGGCGTTCCGGGCGACCGTACCGTCGACATGAAGCGTCTTGAGGCGCAGTTCACCCCGGCCGAGATCGAGGAAGCCACCGACGAGGATCTGAAGAAGCATCCGGAACTCGTCAAGGGCTACATCGGACCGATGGCGCTTGGCCCGCAGGCGCGCGACGGAAAGAAGGCCGAGAACGCGTCCGAGACCGGTGACGCGCTGCGCTACCTGATCGACGCGCACGTGGCACGCGGTTCCGCATGGTTCACCGGCGCCGACGAGCAGGACGTGGATTACTACGATTTGGTGTACGGCCGCGATTTCGAGGCCGACGGCACCGTCGAAGCCGTGCAGGTACGTCATGGCGACATGAGCCCGGACGGTTCCGGCCCGCTGAGCTTCGAGCGCGGCGTGGAAATCGGCCAGGTGTTCCAGCTGGGCCTCAAGTATTCCAACGCGCTCGGCCTGAAGGTGCTCGACCAGAACGGCAAGACCGTTCCGGTGTGGATGGGCTCCTACGGCATCGGCGTCTCCCGTGTGATGGCCTGCATCGCCGAAACCCATCACGACGAGAAGGGTCTGGCGTGGCCGGCAGTCATCGCGCCGGCACAGGTGCACGTCGTGGCCACCGGCAAGGATGCGGCCGCGTTCGAAGCCGCAGAACAGCTGATCGGTGAGCTTGAGGCCAAGGGCATCGAAGTCATCTTCGACGACCGCAAGAAGGTGTCTCCGGGCGTCAAGTTCAAGGACGCCGAACTCATCGGCGTGCCGATCATCGCCGTCGCCGGCCGCGACACCGTCAACAACGGCACCATCGAAGTGCGCGACCGCAACGGTGAGAACGCCGAAGCGGTGCCGGTCGCGGACGCCGCGCAGGCGATCGCGGACCGCGTCGCTGCACTGCTCAAGTGACATACGGCAATCCGTAGCGCGTCGGTTTGATCCGACGAACGACATACGGCAACGGAAGACCATCAAGCAGGTGGTCTTCCGTTTTTTGTTTTTCATGGGGAATACCGTGCGCATCTCACGCACATGAGGATTGTGGATGTCGGTGGATAAGTCGAAATTATCCACCGACAATCCACGACTCGCCCGACGATCTCAAGTTATCCACATTCTCCGGTTGGGCTTGCAGACGGATGGAACGTTCGGCGATAGTGGTCTTACCGCGGAAACGTGAAGATGCGGGAAGGGCATGCAGTTTACCCTCTCTCACCATAAATCCACCTCACTGCCTGTCGCTTCCGTGCCGTCAACGGCGCTTTCCGCGGTCCATCATTCGTCAAACAGAAAGGGCCGAACATGGCGCAGCAGCAGGGTCTCCTCACCATCACGGGATATGTGGGCGGCCAGCCCACGCAATTCAATCGGGAAGGCATGCCGCATGCCAGCTCATTCCGGCTGGCCAGCACCAGACATTATTTCGATGGCCGAACGCAACAGTGGAAGGACCTGCCCACCACATGGATCACGGTGAAGGCATATCGAGGCCTTTCCGAAAGCATCTGCCAATCGTTCAAAAAAGGCGAACCTGTCATCGTGACCGGCGTGCTGGCGGCGGAAAGCTGGGTGGACCAGAACGGCAAGCAACAGTCGAAACTCGTCATGGAAGCGAATGCGGCGGGGCATGATTTGAGCTACGGTGTCTCCACCTTCCGCAAACTCGCCAAGAAAAACGATTCCGGCCAGCAAGACGCGCAGCCTGGACAGGCTTTAGGACGTGATCCATATGTGCAAGCCGCCCAACAGCGGGGCGAAACTTCAGTCAATGCGATGGACGGGCAGAGTTCCGGCGTTGACGAGCAAGGCGGCTCGCAGGCCGGTACGGATAGCAACGCCGCCGAACCCCTACGTGAGGAATTCGGCGGCGATGGCTTCTGACGATTGCCTGACGCTTATGCGATCGCTGGCATGGCCTGTTACCAGATGCGCACGCGTTGCTCCGGTGCGAGCCACATGCCGTCGCCGGGCTGCACGCCAAACGCCTTGTGGAACAGGTCCACATTACGGGCGATGCCGTTCGTGCGGCATTCGGCGGGGGAGTGCGGGTCGATCTGCAGATACTGCTCCGCCAACTCGTCGCGATTCTTAGTGCGCCAAATCGAAGCGTAGCTCAGGAAGAAGCGCTGCAGGCCGGTGAAGCCGTCGATTTCAGGAGCATCGGCAAGCGCGGCTTCGATGGCTTCCGTGGAACCATCCTTGCCGCGGCCGGCCGCTTCATCGAGAGCGAACGCATAGGCCTTGAGAGCGATGTTCACACCGCTCAAATCGCCGATGTTCTCACCGATGGTCAACGCGCCGTTCACATGAGGGGCCTTCGACGGGTCATCCGAATACTTTTCGGCGAGCTGCGTCGGCACGAACTCGTTGTACTGGTCGATGAGCTTCTGGGTGAGCGCCTTGAAATTGGCCTTGTCCTCTTCGGTCCACCAGTCGTTGAGTTTGCCGTCGCCGTCGTATTGCGAGCCCTGGTCGTCGAAACCGTGGCCGATCTCATGGCCGATCACCGCGCCGATGCCGCCGTAGTTCGCGGCATCCTCGGCATCCGGGTTGAAGAACGGCGGCTGCAAAATGGCGGCCGGGAACACGATCACGTTCATGGACGGCTCATAGTAGGCGTTCACCGTCTGCGGATTCATCAGCCATTCGTCCTTGTCGACGGCCTTGCCCACCTTGGCCAGCTGGTAGCCGGTCTCATACAGGTTCGCGGCACGCATGTTCTGGGCGAAGCCGGCGTCCTCGCGCACATCCAGCGCGGAATAGTCACGCCAATGGTTCGTGTAGCCGATCTTCGGCACGAACTTGGACAGCTTCTCCAATGCCTTGGCCTTGGTCTCGTCGCCAAGCCAAGTGGAATTGGAGATGGACACACGGTAGGCGTCGATGAGATTGCCGACCAGCTGCTCCATACGCTGCTTGGAGGTTTCGGGGAAGTGACGCTTCACGTATTCGCGGCCGACATCCTCGCCGCAGATGCCGTTGACCAGCGAGACGCCACGCTTCCAACGCACACGCTGCTCCTTCTGCCCGGACAGCGTCTTGCCGTAGAAGTCGAAATTCGTTTCGTCGAATTCGTGGGGAAGCTCCAATGTGGAGCCGATCACCACATGCACGCGGGCCCACAGCTTGAGATCATCCAGCGACGCTTCCTTCCAGAACGCGTTGAGTCCGGTGAGGAAGCTTGGCTCATGCACGATCGTGTGGCTGAAACAGCCGCGGAAATCCAACGGCTGCACGGCAGCCGCGGTGGTCGCGTCGTAAGCGTTCTGCCAGGCGTCGATCCAAGCGTCCAGGTCAACATCGGCGAGCATGGCGCACAGGTCGGCGTAATCCGTCGGGTTATAGGTCTTCACCGAATCGCGCGTGGACACGTTGTCCCAATGGTTCGCCGCGATGCGCGTCTCCACGTCAAGGAAACGCTTGGCCTGCGCATGGGCATCCTCGTCACCGGCCGCAAGATGCGCGTTCTTCAGCTGCTTGGCGACCATCTCGACATACGCCTCACGGATTGGCGCGTAATGGTCTTCCCTGTAGTAGGCCTCGTCCGGCAGATCCAAACCGTCCTGTTCGATGTGCACGACATTGGTCTCCGGCGCTCCCGGATCTCCGTAAACGGCGATGCCGATCAGGTCTGGACCGCCGGTCGGGTTCATGGCGCCAAGCGCGCGGGTGAGCGCGGCCTTGTCTTCGGCCTCGTCGATGGAAGCCAACTGGTCTTCGATGGCGGCGAGTCCGGCCGCGTCGATGGCATCGACGTCAAGGAAACTATGGTACAAAGCGCGCGACTTGACGGCTGGGCAATCATCCTCTTCAAGGATGTCGCGGATCTGGTTTTCCGCATCCTCGGCGAGCTTGTCGAAGGAACCATACCGGGAACGGTCGTCGGGAAGACGGTACATGTCGACCCACGGGCCGTTGACGAAGCGGAACAAGTCCTGAGACGGGCCGGTCACGGCGGAGAACGATGCCGGATCGATACCCGAAACCAAAGAATTCGAAGTGTTGTTCATGGCTTCACACTATCCATCTTTGGTGACAACATCGTGTATTCGAATCGAATATTCGGGTGGAACGCAAGGTGGAATACAGAAAGGAGAACATCGTTCGCCGATGTATGGCCCGCGAAGTAGGGTTGAAGGCATGATCGAACTGAAAACCCCTAAAGAGATTGAAGCGATGAAGCCCGCAGGCCGCTTCGTCGGCGGCATCCTGCGCGACCTGAAGGAATTCACCAAGGTCGGCACCAATCTGTTGGAAATCGACGAATTCGTCCACAAGCGCATCGTGGACCGCAAGGGCGCCTCGTCCTGCTACGTCGACTATGCGCCTGATTTCGGCACCGGTCCGTTCGCGCACTACATCTGCACGTCCGTGAACGACGCCGTGCTGCACGGCGTTCCGTACGACTACAACCTGAAGGACGGCGATCTGGTCAGCCTCGATCTGGCGATCAACGTCGACGGATGGGTCGCGGATTCCGCCATCAGCTTCTGCGTCGGCACGCAGCATCCCGACGACCTGCGCCTGATCAAGTGCACCGAAGAGGCTTTGGCGGCCGGCATCGAAGCCGCTCAGCCGGGCAATCGTCTGGGCGACGTCTCCTGCGCCGTCGGCGACGTGGCACGCGAATACGGCTACCCGATCAACCTGGAGTTCGGCGGACACGGCGTCGGCCATATCATGCACGGCGATCCGCACGTGCCGAACGACGGCAAGGCGCATCACGGCTACAAGCTGCGTCCGGGCCTGGTCATCGCCATCGAACCGTGGTTCCTCAAGACCACCGACGAGATCTACCAGGATCCGAAGGACGGCTGGACGCTGAAGAGCGAGGACGGCTCCCGTGGCGCACACAGCGAGCACACCATCGCCATCACCGAAAACGGTCCGGTGATCCTCACCGTCCGCGACTAGTCCAAAACCTTATGAAAACGGGCTTGTGCGATTACGCACAGCCCGTTTTTTCATGCCCGTTTTGAGACGGAACCCACATATCGAAACGCGCATGCCATATAGTGGGCGGTACTTTTTGAACTGGTAAGGAGCGAACGAGTATGGCCACAGCCAATCTGAGTGTGGAATCCAAGGACTTCACCCTGCCGGTGGTCGAAGCCACGGCGGGCGCGGACGGCATCGTGGTGTCCACGCTGCGCAATGATGGCTGGGTCACACTCGACCCCGGTTTCCTCACCACCGCGCAATGCGAATCGAAAATCACGTACATCGACGGCAAGAACTCGATTCTGCGCTACCGCGGCTATCCGATCGAGCAGCTGTGCGAACAGTCCGACTTCCTTGAAGTCGCTTGGCTGCTGCGTCACGGCGAACTGCCGAACAAGGACCAGTACGACCGTTTCATCTCCGACATCAACCACCGCACGATGGTGGGGGAGGACTTCCGTACGTTCATGGGCTCCTTCCCGCGCACCGCGCATCCGATGAGTGTGATGGCGTCCGCGGTCAACGCGCTCGCCACGTTCTACCCGGACACCACGGACATCAACGATTCCGACCAGCTGGACGAAGCGGCAACCATCATCATGGCCAAGGCGCGCACCATCGTCAGCTACATCTTCCGCCGCCGTCGCGATGAGCCGATGCTGTACCCGGACTACTCGCGCGGCTATGTCGACGATTTCCTGCGCATGTGCTTCGCCGTGCCGTATGAGCCGTTCGAATCCGATCCTCTGTATGTGCACGCGCTTGGCCGTCTGCTCATCATCCATGCCGACCACGAGCAGAACTGCTCCACGTCCGTGGTGCGCATCGCCGGTTCGGCGCACGCCAACCTGTATTCCGCGGTCGCGGCCGGCATCAACGCGCTGTCCGGCCCACTGCACGGCGGCGCCAACGAGGCGGTGCTCCGCCAGCTCAAGGCCATCCGAGACTCCGGCAAAACCGTCAAGGAATTCGTGGAGGACGCGAAGGCCAACGGGCATCGCATCTCCGGCCTCGGCCACCGCGTGTACAAGTCGTACGATCCGCGCGCGGCGATCGCCAAGACCTATCTGCAGAAGATCATGGAACGCGCCGACACGTTGAAGCTGCCGGCGGACGAGCGCGCGCTGTTCGACGTGGCCACCGAACTGGAGCAGATCGCATTGGGCGACGATTACTTCGTGTCTCGTCATCTGTATCCGAACGTCGACTTCTACACGGGACTGATCTACCGTGCGATCGGCTTCGATCCGTCCATGTTCACCACGCTGTTCGCGTTGGGCCGCATCCCCGGCTGGATCGCGCAGTACCGTGAGATGCTCGCCGATCCGAACACGAAGATCGGCCGTCCGCGCCAGGTGTACACCGGCTACACGGAACGCGATTACGTGCCGATGGACCAGCGCCACTGAACGATATTGACACGCGGCTCCGGTTTCGGACGTGCGCATGCGCCTGCCATGGCTTGCCGCTACAGTGTTTCAAGGAACGAAAGAACCTAACGAATCGCTGGAACCGGTCTACGGCTCCGGCATGGTCAAAGGAGCGTACACATGACTGAACAGCGCACCGCATGGGGTTGGGGTCTGGCAAGCATCGATGCGGCCGGCAACACCCTTGACGTGTGGTATCCGGAACTCACGTTGGGCGAGGCTCCGGCTGAAACCTCGCGTCCGAATCACAACTTCGGCGCCATCGCGCATGACGAGGCCGACGCGCGTGGCGTGCGCCGCATGCCCGTGTTCACCGTGTCCAAGCTGGACGAGCCGATCGAGGACGCCGCCGACGCCTATCTGCGTCTGCACCTGCTGAGCATGCGTCTGGCCAAGCCGAACACGTTGAATCTCGACGGCATCTTCGCCAAGCTCAACAACGTGGTGTGGACCAACTACGGTCCGTTCGCCGTCGACGATTTCGCTTTGCGCAAGCTTGACGTGATGGCCGCCACCCGACAGTCTGGAGCCGTGTTGGCGCCGCACGTCGATGTGAACGTGCTGTCGATTGACAAGTTCCCCCGCATGGTCGACTACGTCGTGCCGACCGGCGTGCGCATCGGCGACGCCGACCGCGTGCGACTGGGCGCGCACCTGTCCGAAGGCACCACCGTCATGCACGCCGGCTTCGTGAACTTCAATGCGGGCACCCTCGGCGTCTCCATGGTCGAAGGCCGCGTCTCGCAAGGCGTCGTGGTCGGCAACGGCTCCGACATCGGCGGCGGCGCGTCCATCATGGGCACCCTGTCCGGCGGCGGCAAGCTCAAGAACTCCATCGGCGAGCATTCCCTGCTCGGCGCGAACGCCGGCATCGGCATCTCCCTGGGAGACAACTGCGTGGTCGAAGCGGGCCTGTACGTCCCCGCCGGCCCCAAGGGCACCATCTACGACAAGGCCCAGGTCGCCGCCGGCGAACCGCCCGAAACCGTCCAGGGCGCCGGACTGTCCGGCCAGGACAACATCCCGTTCACCCGCAACTCCGTGTCCGGCCGACTCGCGGCCC
>OBLO01003968.1_pt1 | contig 10136 bp, 12 predicted proteins | sample 1519401 | NCBI WGS metagenome assembly OBLO01 (sample SAMEA2602897, study PRJEB22501) | metagenome | reverse complement strand
CTGCATCCGATTCAGAAATAAAGTCGCGGTATTCTTCAGGCGGAACCACCTTAACTGTCATACCATTGGAAAGCGTAATTTTATACAATTGAGCGCACCCCTTTCCTTACATTACTTCTCTTTCCATTTTGCAAACACTTCTTCATGTGTATACCTTTCGGTTGTTTCTTCTGCCATTCTATCCGCAACATCCAACGCATCTTCTATTGATTCTGCAAAACAACCACTCGATTCTCCCCCTAAACATTCAACTGATTCATTCATAGAAGCACCTTCCTTCTATTTTCTAGTACATCACATTACACTACAAAATGTCAAGTTTTTCATTTATAAATAAATGGCAAAATGAGCGAATTAATCAGCTCTATTTTGCCATTTTTGCAAGATAAGCATAACAGTCAAAAAATATCCGCATGCTCAAAACACACATGGAATTTACTTTTATTTCCTAAACATATTCAAAGATACCTTGAATAGCATCCGATATATTAACCATCTCTGAAATTGGCAATCTGTCCACTTTTTTGTAACCGCGAAATGACATATCTAACAACGCCAGTTTTTCACACTGTATATAGCCTTCATTTTCTTCTGTAGACATCCATATATGAAGTGGACCCGCAGTCGAATTTTTAATAATCGGACATCCAATTATTTCACCGCTTGTATTAAAAAAATCTTTGCTAACCACCAATACAGGATGTTTTATTTTTTCAATCTTAAGAATATCTCCTTGGTGTAAAGACGCCATTACCACACCTCTCTTCCAACCGGTTCGCCCCAATCATATTCGCCGTCAAGCATTAACTTTCCTCCGTATTCAGCAGCTCTGTCTTCCAACGTTTTATGCCGAAATTGTCTTGCCAAAGTAATCACCCCATCTGATACCTCAACATCCAAGAATTCATTTAATTTGATTCCCGCACTTTTCAACACTTCTTTGGATAAACGAATCCCTTGACTATTTCCCCATTCCTTCACTTGTGCCTGCATATAGATTCCTCCTTACATTTGGTATATACATAGTGTATACCAAACAACAAAAAATATCAATAAGTTTGTCGGTATACTCACACGTATATTCGCCTTGCTAATATATTGCTCCTTTGCTAATACAGCTACCAAAAAACTCGCATCAAAGTTCTCCTAAGCGGTAGGTCGGAGGTTCGAAACCTCTTGGGAACGCTAAAAGCCGTTGGTTTGAAACTTTTTAAGTTTTGCACCAACGGTTTTCTTTTTACAAAGAGTCGAAAAACACAGAAACCCGGAATGGATTTCTGTGCAATATTATTTCTAGGTTACTATGTTCCTTTGCGACAGGACGTTTGAAGAACGTCCTTCATAGAGATAGTATATGATTACAGGAATAGTAAATGACGATATGGTTATTCTTAATCTTCAAGTTTCATTTTTTTCAATTGTTTGACTTGATCTCTCTTTTCGTATATTACCGCGGTTACTTGAACTACTCGGTTTACTTCATAAGGTTGTGACATATTAAATCCTCTTACTTAAATTTGCAAATACTTCTTTGGCAGGTTTTGATTCATTTGCTTTTGCCTGTAAAAGTCCTTTTTCCATCATTGAATTAAATTGAGCGTCTGATAATTCATCTCTTGTTTCAATTGTTTTAGGAAGATTTAAAGCAAAAGGAACTCCGTTGTTTGCAATTACTTGTCTATAGGTCATGTCAATAAAGACGGAAACAGGTATACCTAACTTTTCTAAAATGGCTTCTGCCGATTCTTTGATATCCGGTTGAATTCTTGCTGTTACATTTGCTGTTTTTGTTGCCATAATAAGCACCACCTTTCAACAACCTGCAAATAACAGATTAGCAGACAAATCTATCAACCCTTCTTTATCATTTCCGCTATTTTTAAAGCAACATAAAATTTGTCAAGATTATGATTCGCATCATGTAATCCTTCAGGAGTATAATCCAACGAGTCAACAATATCACCTGTTACCAAAAAATCATAAAGTTCTATATTATAAAAATCACATACAGCCTGCATACCTGCAAGTTCCATTTCAACTGCAATACAGCCCTCCGATTTTCTTTTTTCAACAAGGTTCCGGGTTTCTCTGTATATCGCATCTGTAGTCCATACTTTTCCCATTACATACGGCAACTCTAATGCTTTAAAAATATTTTCCATAACCTCCGCATTTTTAATTTGTATATAATCTTTCGGAGATGCATAATGGTACGACATTCCCTCATCTCGGTATGCTTCGTATGGAATAACATATTTCCCCTTTGTTGTCTCTTTATCAAGTGAACCCGCAGAACCAAACAAAATGAATTTTTGGGCACCTGTCATCCAGTTTACCTCAATAATATCTGTTCCCGAAAGAGATGCACCAATTTCAGAAAGATAAAAAGCTATTTTTAGATTATTTACGTCCAATAGATAAACAGGTTTTATTCTATTAGCCGCTTTCATCTCACCAATCTTTTCATTTTCAAAAAGTTTCAAAACAGCTGGAAATATCTCTCTTGAAAATGTTGCTATTGCAATATCGCAGATTTTCCCCTTTTCTCCAAAAAAAGACGATGGTGTTATTATAGCTTCACTTTCCATATCAAATGAATCACTTATCATTTTTATACAACACCCCCCTCCTTATATCATTAACAACCTCTTGTGCATCCCTATATCTTCCAGCATTAGCCTGTTGGCGAGTAACATATTGAACCTTTACCAAGTTTTCTTCTGACAATCGTTCCATCATGTCAACTGTTGCTTCTAGTGTACTCATAATAAATCACCCACCTTCAAATTACTAAATATATATTAGCATTATATCTCAAACAATTACATTTCTCAACATTTTAAGAGAAAGAAAAAAATTTTCCAATTCCGTCTGAATTTATTTTAAGTTTCAAATTTCAAAACCACTAACTTTCCCCCCCAGCATACACTTTTGCACCCTTTTCTTTTTTAACCGTATAAACAAACTTACCGAAAGAACATACCTTGTGGAAAATAGCAAGACACGCTCTGTCACATATGCGACACGAATCGTGTCATCTTTCTATTACATTCTGATTAAAGTAATACAATTCAATCACTTTCATCATCTCCTCTCTCATCCATCCAGTAGTCATAAGCTTCCTCGTACCCATAATCATATGCCTCTTCACTTTCATCATCCCCAAATTCATCATATGCAAATTCTTCTGCATAATCAGAAGCATAATCATCCGGATCATCGTAATCCTCAACACCATTTGTTATCTTTTGATTTACTTGCGGTTTTTGCGTTGGGTAGTAGCTTGTACGGTCACTATCAGACGAACTGGTATCATCCGAATCGGTGTCGTCATGCTGAGCCGATAAACTGCTCTTGCCTCTTGAACTGCCAAAAATTCTCGAATCATATGATGAATGAGAACCCGAATAATTATAATCATAAGATGAACCTTTTTTTCGGTTCGCCTTATAGCCCTCTTCCGATACAAACCAAGTTCCCGGAAGAAGACACACCGCTATAATTATCGCAGTAATTTTTACAGCCTTCCGAATTTTTCTCATGCGTTCCTCATTACCTCCATTGGCTTTATGGAATGTAATTCGGTTTGTAATTATAAACACATCAATTACCGTACAAATAAGTGCCATAATTAAAATTGGAAGTGGTTGATGAACATCATTTACTACACTTAGAAATGCCACAATCGGCATTTCAATCAAAATAAAACCAAATATCAATAATAAAAATGTCATATGAAACTCTCCCTTCTCTTGTATGTTCTTAAGATTATCTCCTTACTGTCAACAAGATTATAGCGCCTCTCATTGTACTATATTCCGTACACCTATCCATACATAACCCACCCATTGACCTAACTCGCAAAAGCTTCTCTTGCGGTCAACCAAAATCCTGCCTTCCTTTGACCTATTTCCACTTTTTTTCTAATTAAGTCAACTTTTACAATATATTTGTTGACCTAAATTTGGATTATCTTAAATACAGTCATTCACCTTGGTCATTTTTGATGACCTATTTGATAAAAAGCGACCTTTAAGTCAACTTTTATCTATAAAACAGTTGACTTGATTTGCTATTTTTCAAAATCAGGTCAACTAATCATAAATATCGCCCACAAAAAAATTCTAATAACAGATTTTGCATTACGCTCCACCTTGTTTCTTTGCCCTATTTAATCTCCTTTCCAATCCTACTCCTCCGCCCAAGCAAGCGCACAGCGTACGGCACGCTTCCATCCGGCTAATTTTTCATTTCGCAATTCTTCCGGCATATCTGCCGCAAACGTTTTAGAAAGTGCCCAGTTTTTGCGGATATCGTCCACATCTTCCCAGTAACCTACGGCAAGTCCTGCCAGATAAGCGGCTCCCAGTGCGGTTGTCTCTACACACTCCGGTCGAAGCACATCAACACCTAGCACATCCGATTGAAACTGCATTAGGAAATTATTGTTCGATGCCCCGCCATCGACTTTAAGACTGACAATATCGACGCCGGATTCCTGCTCCATAATTTTCAAAATATCGTAAGTCTGATATGCCATCGCTTCTAAAACAGCACGTACAAAATGCTCCTTTTTACAGCCTCTTGTCAGCCCTACAACCATTCCTCTTGCGTATGGATTCCAATATGGGGCACCAAGGCCGGTAAACGCAGGAACCACATAGACACCATTCGTGTCTTCCACCGCATTGGCAAATGCTTCTGTCTGGGCAGCATCTTTCAATAACTCCATCTCATCACGCAGCCACTGCACACCTGCGCCAGCCACAAAAATACTACCCTCCAGCGCATATTGAATCTTATTTTCAAAACTTGCTGCAATCGTAGTGAGCAGGCCATTTGGGGAATTTACCGCTTTTTCTCCCGTATTCATCAACAAAAAGCAGCCGGTTCCATAAGTATTTTTCACTTCCCCCGGCATAAAACAGCACTGTCCAAACAACGCTGCCTGCTGGTCTCCTGCTGCCCCGGCAATCGGAATTTTCCCGCCGAGCAGACTCAAATCCGTGCATCCGTAAACACAGCTGGACGGGCGAACCTCCGGAAGCATAGATTTTGGAATATGAAAATAATCTAAAATTTTCTCATCCCAACGCAAATTATGAATATCAAACATCATCGTTCTTGACGCATTTGTGTAATCGGTTACATAAACAAAACCCTTCGTCAAATTCCAAATCAGCCAGGTATCCACCGTTCCAAAAAGCAAATCACCTGCTTCTGCCTTCTCCCTCGCTCCTGTAACATGATCCAATATCCACGCAATTTTCGATGCAGAAAAATAAGCATCCGGAATCAGTCCCGTCGTCTTTTGCACATAATCGGCCAGACCATCTTTCACCAGTTTTTCAATGTCATCTGCTGTTCTTCGGCACTGCCACACAATCGCATTGTAAATAGGCTGTCCTGTATGCCGGTCCCAGACAATCGTCGTTTCTCTTTGATTCGTAATACCAATCCCCGCTATATTTTCGCCAGTTACACCAATTTTACTCATCGCCTCTGTCGCAACAGATAACTGTGAAGCCCAGATTTCCATAGGGTCATGCTCCACCCATCCCGCATGAGGATAAATCTGTTCAAATTCTTTCTGTGCCATGCTGCAAATATTTCCCTGCTTGTCAAACAAAATACAGCGTGAACTTGTCGTTCCCTGATCCAGTGCTAACACATACTTTTTCATGTATAACCTCCCCAATCTATATTATTTTTTAATTACATCTGCATACTCTGGATATTCTGCAAGAAATTTATCGATAATGGAACAATGGCTCCAAAAGTGCATTGGATACACTTGCTTTGCCTTTACCTTTTGAAGAAAATATAAAATTCCATCCGCATAACGTCTTTCCTGCCTTGGATCCAGTGGAACAAAAGCAACATCCAGTGAAATATTTTTCATTTTATCAATCTCATGCCGGTACATCCCTGTCATTTGCCGGTTTTCCCTCTCCGATGCAGAATCAAATACCCAGTCATGAAGATCTCCCGCATGATAAATCTTTTCTTCCCCACAGGTAACGAGATACGCTACGCCGGCATCTGTTGAATGAAATGTATCCACAAAAAAATCTGCCTCAATTTCATAATGCGCATTAAATCCGGCTTTTAAAACAGGAATTCCATCCGGATATTTTTTCTCCTTAATATCCTTTGCAAGAATCGCAAGTTTCGGTACAATCCCCTGTTGTTTCAAAAGTTCAAATACTTTTGGTTCATAATGATCCTGATGTCCATGGCTGGCAAACACATATACCGGTTTATCTGGATTTAACCTCGACAATTCTCCTTTATAATAATCAAATATAAAATACCGTTTGGCTGTCTCGACTAAAAAACCACTATGAAAAATCCTTGTAATCTGCATGCACCTTTCTCCCTCGTTTCTTTGCAAATTATTATACCATTCCCCTTTTCTATGCGCAAATCTAAAAAAATGCAATTCTTATCATCCGAATTACAATTAATCCAATTTATATATCAAATCAATCACTTTATATTATAATTGTATTGACTTACCAATAATATAGCATTACTATGTATATATAAGAATTAAGGAGGGTTTTTATGGCAAGTACAATTCAAGTTCGCGTTGATGACGACCTTAAAAAAAAATCAGATAATCTTTTTAAAGAACTGGGTACAGATACAACGACCGCAATAAGAATGTTTCTTACCCAGGCTGTCGCACACAATGGATTTCCTTTTGAAATAAAAAGAATTTCCGAAAATCCATATTTACCTTTATCAGAAGAACAATTATTACAAAAGTTAGAATTATCAAGAAAACATGCAGAACAGGGACAATACAGAAATGCAGATGATGTAATATCAGATATGAGGGCAAAATATGGATTATAATGTTGTAATAACATCAGATGCAGAAAAAGACCTTGATTCATTTATTCACTATCTTTTGTTTGAAAAGAAAAATGAACAGGCTGCCTCTAGTGTATTAGATGATTTTGAAAAAACCAAACAGATTTTATCTGTTGTAGCGGGAAGTCTAAACTATTGTGCTAATTCGCAATTAAAAAGACTTGGATACAAACGACTCAATTTTCAACACCATAGATATTTTATGCTCTTTCGACTTGTTAATAATTTAGCAATCGTAGATAATATTTTTCATGAATTACAAGACTACGAAAGTTTTATAAAATAATATAACTTATGCTGAGTAAACTCAAAAACAAAACCACATTGGAGGCCATCGTATGAAAGTTGTCGTTGCCATGGATTCTATGAAAGGCAGTTTAAGTTCTTTAGAGGCAGGAAATGCCGTATCGGAAGGAATACACCGCGTATTTCGCGATGCAGAGGTAACTGTCTGCCCTTTGGCAGATGGCGGAGAGGGAACGGTAGAAGCCCTTACCCTTGGAATGAACGGAACAATCGAAAAAGTCAATGTCACAGGACCGCTTGGCTCCATGATAGAGGCTTCTTATGGCAGAATTGCAGAAAGCAATACGGCAATTATTGAAATGTCCGCAGCCGCAGGAATCACGTTGGTAAACGAATCCGATAGAAATCCGCTTCACACGACAACATATGGCGTTGGGGAACTGATAAGAGATGCGATAAAAAAGGGATGCCGCAAATTTATTGTTGGTATCGGGGGAAGCGCAACCAACGATGGAGGAATCGGTATGCTCGAGGCTCTCGGCTACGGCTTTTTAGATGCCGATGGAAAACAAGTTCCATACGGAGCAAACGGACTAGCCTTAATAGAAACGATAACCGATGAGCATGTTATGCCAGAACTGAAAGAATGTAAATTTAGAATTGCATGCGATGTAACAAATCCGCTGTGTGGCGCTAATGGATGCAGTGCTGTTTTTGGTCCACAAAAGGGTGCAACACAAACGATGATTCCCAAAATGGATACATGGCTTATGAATTATGCTAAAAAGACAAAAGAAAAATATTCCGGCGCCAATCCAAATCAAGCAGGTACCGGAGCAGCCGGAGGACTTGGATTTGCATTTTTATCTTATACAAATGCCGTTTTAGAATCCGGCGTTAAAATTATTCTTGAAGAAACCAAGTTAGAATCATTTATAAAAAATGCAGATTTTGTAATAACCGGTGAAGGACGATTAGATGGACAGACAGTAATGGGAAAGGCACCGATTGGCGTAGCAGAAATTGCAAAAAAATACGAGAAAAAAGTTCTTGCTTTTGGCGGATGCGTCGCAGAAGATGCCACATTGTGTAACCAATATGGCATCGACGCATTTTTCCCTATATTGCGCACGGTAACAACGCTGAAAGAAGCGATGGACTTTAACCATGCAAAAGAAAATTTAAGTGCTGCCGTTGAGCAGGTTTTTCGGTTGATTCAGAGTTTTAAGTAAACTTACACCCTTCCTAATTCGCCCCTTCTTCCAATCCATCCTTAGGTAACTTACGCAAAAACACAACAGCAATTGGCATTGATATGGCAGATGCCAGAATATCCGTAGCCGGCTGTGTCCACTGAATTCCCCGTAGTCCAAAAAGCGTACCAAGAATTAACAAAACCGGAATATAAATTGAACCGCTTCTAAATGTCGCTAAAATCGTTGCTCTCCCTGCTTTACCAATTGATTGAAACAACATATTGGCACAGACACTAAAAGGGACTGCCACCTGTGATGCACATTGAATCACAAGCGCATAACACGCAATATCATATGCATCCTGATTGGATAAAAACTGCATGATAATCTCGCTGCGAAAAACAAACACCACTCCTGTAAATACTACCATATTAGCCAGCCCAAAAAATAAGGTAAACCAAAACGCCTTGCGCAGCCTCGTATATTTTCTTGCTCCATAATTGAACGACGAAACCGGTTGAAATCCCTGACCAATTCCAAGTGCCACACTGAAAATAAACATAAAAATTCGCGACACAACACTCATCGCAGCAATTGCCGCATCTCCATAAACAGCCGCTTGTGCATTCAATACCATCGTAGAAATACTTGCAAGTCCCTGACGCACCATACTCGGAAAACCGGACGCAAGAATACTTCCAAAGACACTTGCTTTCTTCGTAAAATACCGAATGGACAAACTGCTTTGTGTCTTACCGCACAACAAAAAATACAGTAAAATACCAAAAGATATATACTGTGAAATCATAGTCGATAAAGCAGCACCACGAACTCCCATGTGAAGCCCAAACATGAAAAATGCGTCCCCAGCCATATTCAACACACCACCGGATACCAGACCAACCATCGCAAGACTTGCATAACCCTCATAGCGCAAAATGTTGTTCATTACACAACCTGTCGCCATCGCCGGTGCAGAAAGCAAAACATAAAAAGCATATATTCTTGCATATGGTAAAATTGTCTCTGTACTTCCCAGTAACCGGCACAAATCATCCAAATTGAGAATACCAAACACACTGACGGCTGTCCCGGCAAACAGCGCCAAGTAAAATCCTGTTGCCGAAAATGCACGTGCCCGCTCCTTTTTATGTGCCCCCAAAGCCCTGCTGATATTTGTTCCTGCGCCCTGTCCAAACATAAAACCGAACGCCTGAATAATTGCCATTAGACCAAACACGATACCAACTGCTCCGGTCGCACTTGTTCCAAGCCGGCTGACAAACCAAGTATCTACCATATTGTAAACATTCGTAATCAGCATACTAATTGTCGTCGGAAGCCCCAGTTTCATAATTAACCGGCACACCGGTTCTTCCGTCATTTTTCGATATTGTTTTTCCTCACTCGAAAGCTGCTCCGTGTTCTCTTTCATCGCCGCATACGGCCTCCTCACAAATCCATATCCTTGAATTTACCATTCCACATAATCTTTCATTGAAAAATCTGTGTCTATTATATTGATAAACACAGATTTTGTCAATTTATCTTGATTTCCCGCAATTAATTTGGCACTTTCCATACTTGTCACACAACTCAGCTAATTCATCAGCAAAGTATTTTCCACAAATTGCTTTTATTCGATTCAAACTACAAACGACATTCTCAACATAATTGCTGAATCATCTATTCCCACTTCTTCAATCTTTTTTTGTGCATCCTTTTTGTTATGCCAAAAGCACCAACTAAAACAAATAAGCTGCCACCCACCACACAAAATCGTATTCTTTTTTTCTGCAATTCTTTCTTTACATC
>OBLO01003960.1_pt1 | contig 10148 bp, 10 predicted proteins | sample 1519401 | NCBI WGS metagenome assembly OBLO01 (sample SAMEA2602897, study PRJEB22501) | metagenome | reverse complement strand
TCGTCGGCCGCACGCTGCTGAGGGACCGTTTTGCGTTTGAGGAGGTTACGGATGGCTGGCAAAACGCATAGCCCCCTGTCTTGCCGTGAGGGGGGGCGTCGTCTCCAAGGGCGTCAAGTCCCGGGCCCACGGGGTCGTGGGCGAAGTCGGGCCGCCGGCAAAGCTCTATCCCGAAGGGGGCCCCGACGAGCTCGTCTTCTACGACATCACCGCCTCGTCCGACGGCCGCGTCGTCGACAAGAGCTGGATCAGCCGCGTCGCCGAGGCGATCGACATCCCGTTCTGCGTCGCGGGCGGCATCCGCACGGTCGAGGACGCCGGCAGGCTTCTCGCCTACGGCGCCGACAAGATCTCCGTCAACTCGCCGGCGCTCGCCGACCCGGACCTCATCTCCCGTCTTGCGGACCGCTTCGGCGTGCAGTGCGTCGTGGTCGGGATCGACTCCCGTCATGAGGAAGGTTCGGACGAATACCGCGTCAACCAGTTCACGGGCGACGAAAAGAAGACGCGCGTCACGCAGTGGAGCACCCTCGACTGGGTCGAGGAGGTGCAGAAGCGCGGCGCGGGCGAGATCGTGCTCAACATGATGAACCAGGACGGCGTGCGCCGCGGCTACGACCTCAGGCAGCTCGCCGCCGTGCGCTCGGTCTGCCGCGTGCCGCTCATCGCGAGCGGCGGCGCGGGCGAGCCCGTCCACTTCCTCGAGGCCTTCCGAGACGCGAAGGTCGACGGAGCGCTTGCCGCCTCCGTCTTCCACAAGAAGATCATCAACATCGGAGACCTGAAGAACTATCTCCGCGAGAACAACATTGAGGTGAGAACATGCTGACCAACGAAGACATCAAGGCGCTCGACTGGGAGAAGACCGGCGGACTGATTCCGGCCGTCGTGCAGGACGCCTGCTCGGGCCGGGTGCTCATGCTCGGCTGCATGAACCCCGAGGCGCTTGAAAAGACCCTCGAGACGAAGAAGGTCACGTTCTGGTCCCGCACCAAGGGCCGTCTCTGGACCAAGGGCGAGACGAGCGGCAACTGGCTGCACCTCGTTGACATCGGCACGGACTGCGACAGCGACGCGCTCCTCGTGCTCGTCAATCCCGACGGCCCGACCTGCCACCGCGGCACGCCGAGCTGCTTCTCGCCCGTCGAGCACAAGTGGAACTTCCTGCGCGATCTGGAGGTGCTCCTAGAGAGCCGCCGCAACGCCGATCCGGCCACGTCCTACACCGCCAGCCTCTACGCCCGCGGCACCAAGCGCATCGCGCAGAAGGTGGGCGAAGAGGGCGTCGAGACGGCGCTCGCCGCTACCGTGCACGACAGGGAGGAGCTCAGGAACGAGGCCGCCGACCTCGTCTATCACCTGCTCGTGCTCCTCGCCGACGCGGACCTCGAGCTCGCCGACGTGATCGACGTGCTGCGCGCCCGCCACGCGAGCCGCGAAAAGGCCGCCGAGGCGAAGTAAGAGTCCCGAGGCAGACTCTGAAAAATGAAGAAAGGCCGGTCCTCCGCAGCGGAGACCGGCCTTTCGTGTCGCGTGTGCCGGAAAGTCGGGCTTATTTGGACTTCTTTTCTTCGAGCATGCTCTTGCCCGTCTCGTCCTGGACGGCCATCGGGGCGCGGAAGCTCACGGCAACGCCCTGTTCGTCGAGCAGGATCTCGGTGGTGCGCAGGGTGCGCGGGGCGTGGATCTGGAAGAACTGGGCGGCATTGGTGACGTTGCCGCTCTTGACGCTTTCAAGGAGCGTCTTGGCGTCGATGAAGACGTAGCCCACCTTCTTGCCCTTGAGAAGCTCGGTTTCCTTCGTGGCGAGCTCGCGGTCGATGGAGGCCATGGACTTCGCCTGAAGCTTGGCCTGGAAGAAGTCGAAGGCGACCTTGTCCTCGTGGTCCGTGAGGACGGCGGGCGTCATGCCCGTCTTGCGCACGGCGGCGGCCGCATCGGTGAAGTGGGCGCGGGAGATCGGCGCGAAGAGCGAGACGGCCTTGAGGCGGCCGTTCGTGAAGAAGAACACCTCGCCCCAGTCCTTGTGGCCCGCAAATTCGACGTTGGCGCGGCAGAACATCTGCTGGCCGCGCTGCGAGCAGTCGAAGATCCCGGCTTCGGCCTTCACGCTCTCGACGGGCTGGTTGTAGACGTAGTCGTTCCAGAGCTTGACCGGCGTTTCAGCCGAGGCGCTGGCGGCGGCCAGAAGAAGAGCGGGAACGAGGCAGAGCTTGCGCATGCGGGATCTCCAGAGATTGGGCGGAAATAATCAAGTATCGGGCGTCGACGCCCGTTCGTCAATGCGGAAAAGCCCGCCGGGAGGACGGACTTTTCGCCGTTTTTCTCGATGTGCGGGACCGGGGCCTACTTCCTGAGGCCCATCAGGTCGGTCATCGTGAGCGAGAGGATGGGCGAGGCGCGGCGCTCGATTTCGGCGTTGACGAGCTTGCCCGCGAGCAGCGTCATGGTCTCCTGCAGGCCGTTCTTGGGATTCTTCATGAGGACCTTGACGGCGGGCGAGGAGCAGCGGCCGACGACGAGGTTCGTCAGCGCCTTCTGGGCGCTCGACTCGATGTTCTTCACCTTGGCCGACGGAATCGTCTGGATCTGCTTGGCGGCGGAGGTCTTCGAGAGCGTGACGTAGGCCCACTGCACGAGGACCTGCTTGTCGCTCGCGGTGGCGTGCTTGTAGAGACACTCGGCAAGCGCTTCGCTTGTGTCCGAAGTGGAGGCGGCCTGAACCGCTACAATGGGAGTCGCAAAAAGGGAGAGCGCCAGGGCGCCCGCAACAAGCTTGTTCTTCACGATCATGAATCCTTGTGATGAGGTTCCAAACGGACTTTCTTCAAATCGGGAACATTCTACGCGCGCGCTCCTCAGCGGGCGCTTTCCCGTCAATATTCGACACGAAAAAAGGTGAGAACGAAGATGTACTCTCTCATCGTCAGGGACTATTCCATCGCCGACATCGAGGCGTTCAGCGCGCTCTCCATCCGCAGGGGCAGCACGATCGCGAGCCTCGCGAAGGCCTCCTCCGACAATCTGCGCATCGTCACGGGCGCGTGGCTCCTCTTTCTGCCGAAGGCGGCGGATGAGGCGGCGGTTCGCGCATCCGCAGAGCGCTTTCTTGCGGGGCCCGGCGCCTGGATGAACGAAACGCCCGAGGGACTTGTTGCCGCCGCCCTTGAGTCGGGCCTTCTTGAGAAGACGTTCGAAGGCTTTGCCAACGGACTCGCGCCGCGCCCGAACGTGACGGCCGCAAGGCTCACCGACGAGCTCGAGACCGCCGCGGCGATCCTTGCCGCACGACGCGCCCGAACGCGCGAGGCGCTGCAGGCGAAGAACCGCGCTGTCAACAGCGGAGAGCCGCCCGTCGACGACGAGGCCGACCGCCGCTTCATGACCGAGGCGCTCGCCGAGGCGAGGGCCGCCGCGCAGGCGGGCGAGGTGCCCGTGGGCGCCGTGCTTGTTGCGGACGGCAGGATCATCGCGTGTGCGGGCAACCGCACGCTTCGCAACGGCGATCCGACGGCGCACGCCGAAATGCTCGTGCTGCGCGAGGGCGCCCGCGTCATGAAGAACCACAGGCTTGCCGAGACGACGCTCTACGTCACGCTCGAGCCCTGCCCGATGTGCGCGGGCGCGATCGTGCAGGCAAGACCCGGCCGCATCGTCTTCGGCGCGACTGACGAGCGCATGGGCGCCGTGGGCGGCGCACTCTCGCTCTTCGAGCTGCCGGGCGTCAACCACCGCCCGTGGGTGAGGCGCGGCGTCATGGCGCAGGAGGCGAAGACGCTGCTCGCCGATTTCTTCGCCGCGCGCCGCGGCGCGAAGGAAAACGAAAGGGAAGGCGAAGGAGAAGCCCGATGACCGATTCCGCAAAGCCCTTCGAGGGACTGACGCTTGCCGTCGCGGCTCCGTCACGACAGTGGGTGACGAACGAGGGCGGCATTGACTGGGCGCTCAGGCGCCGGGCGTTCTCGGCCGCCGAAGCGCTCGGCTTTCGCGTGCGCGAACTTGAGGGCACGTATCTCGAGGAGGCGCGCTTTGCAGGTCCCGACGCCGTCAGGGCCGGGGATCTGACCTGTGCGCTCACAGAGCTCGATGCGGATCTCGTCATGGCGATGCGCGGCGGCTATGGGTGCGGACGCATTCTCGACATGCTCGACTGGGAGCGGATCGGTGCCGCGTCTACGCCCTTCGTCGGCTTTTCGGACGTGACGGCCTTCGAGCTCGCGCTTCTGGCAAGGACGGGCCGCACGAGCTGGCAGGGCCCGACGCTTAGGGACTTGATTGATCCTGATCCCCTCACGATCGAGGGGCTTCTGGCCGTCGTCGGCCGCAGGCCCTTCGCGTCGACGTGGCAGTCGGACGACAGGGCCGAGGCAGATGCCGGGGGCGTCCTCTGGGGCGGCAATCTGGCGATGATCGCCTCGTGGGCGGGCACGCCTTGGATGCCTCAGGTTGAAAACGGCATTCTCTTCACCGAGGACGTGGCCGAGCCCGCCTACAGGATCGAGCGCATGCTGCTCACGCTCGACATGGCGGGGATCCTGAGGCGTCAGCAGGCGGTCGTCGTCTGCGACCTGCAGGGCGCGGACAGGCCCGCAGGCTGGGAAGGCGACTTCAGGCTCTCGCATGCGCTCGACTTCATGCGGGCTCGCACGGGGCTTCCCTTCGTGACGGGCTGTCCCTTCGGGCACCTTCACAGGAAGCTCTCGCTTCCCGTCGGGATGCGGGTGAGGCTTTCGTCGCATGAGGGACGGGTGTCGCTGGAGGCCGCGCCATGAACTTCTTTCCGATCCGCGAGCAGACCTGGCGCTTTCTGCGCGCCTTCTTCATGACGAGCACGGTGCACCACATCACGGCGGGCACGCTCGCCAAGCTCATTCTCTCGAGCCTCAAGCTCTTTCCCGTTGCCCTCACGGCACAGTTCACGGGCATGGCGTCGCTCACGGCCGTCTACTGGCAGAGCGGCGTGAGCGAGGTGTTTCTCACCGTGTGGTTCTGCTGCGGCCTCATTCAGATCTGGCTGTCGCTTCGCTACGTGCGTCTTTTCTGGCGTGACGCGAACCGCGAGGCCAACATTCGCAAGTGGATCCGCCGCTGGACGGCGCTCGCCGTCTCGGCAGGCATCATCTGGGGCGTAGCGGGGCCCACGCTGATGGTCCCCTTCCAGGGGGCGCACCAGATGATCACGGTCGCGACCATCGTGGCCGTGACGTTCGCAAGCTGGCCCGTCTACTCCTGCTGGCTGCCGTCGCTCTCGGCCTTCACGCTCTGCTCGCTCACGCCCGTCATCGTGGCGGGCGCCGTGCAGTTCGGCGTGAGCCAGACCCTCATTGCGCTCATCATTCTCGTCACGACGGTCTTCATTCTCTATTCGGGCAGGAAGCTCAACGAAATGGTCGTCAACTCGATCATCACGGCCGCCCAGAATGAGCGTCTCGTCGAGCGCCTCAGGATCGAGATCGCGCGCGCGGAGAAGGCGCGCAGGCAGACCGAGGAGGAGAGCGAGCGCCGCTCGAAGTTCTTTGCGGCCGCCAATCACGACATCCGCCAGCCGCTTCAGGCCATGGGGATCTACATCGACATTCTCGGACGCAGGGCGACGCCTCAGACCGTGCCCGTCGTCAAGCAGCTTGCGCTCTCGATTTCGGCCATCTCGACCCTGGTCGAGCAGGTTCTCACCGTCACGCGCATGGAGTTCGGGCAGATGGAGCTCCATCCCGAGCATGTAAGCGTGCGCGAGCTTCTCGAGGAGCTCGCCGAGGAGTGCCGTCCGATCGCGGAAAAGAAGGGCCTGAGGCTTCGCGTCTCGGCGCCTCCCGTGACGATCCTTACGGACGTCACGATGGTCAAGCGCGCCCTCAAGAATCTGGTGAGCAACGCTGTCGCGTACTCCGATCCCGCGAAGGCCCGCGTGCCCGAGATCGTGCTCGGCGCGCGACGGGTGGAGAGCCGCCTCGTGATCGGCGTCTACGACTGCGGTCCAGGCATCTCGGCCGAGGACAGGAGCCGCATCTTCGGCACCTTCTATCGCGGAGCTGCGGGCCGTGCGGCGCCGGGCTCGGGCTATGGCCTGGGGCTCTCGATCGTGCGCGGCATCGCAAGACAGCTCGGGCTTGAGCTTACGCTCGGCTCGAAGCCGGGCCGAGGCAGCGTCTTCCGTCTCGCCTTCAGCATCGACGAGTCCGAGCAGGCCGACCGCTTCGAGAAGGCCGTGCCGATCGGCGGCGAGATCAGGGCCCTCAAGGGCAGGATCCTGCTTCTCGAGGACAATCGCTTCGTGCGCGATGCCCTCAAGAGCATGCTCGAGAGCTGGGGAGCCGAGGTGATCGATGCGGGCGAGCCCTGCGAGGAGTTCTACAGGCTCGCCGCTGAGACCGAAAATGTGATCGCGCTCGTGAGCGACTACAACCTCGGGGCCGAGAAGCCCACGGGACTCGAGGCGGCGGGCATGATCGAGGCGCACATGAAGCGCCCCGTGCCCACCGTGATGCTCACGGCCGTTGCGGTCGACCTGATCGAGGGCGAGTACAGGAAGCGCCGCGAGAGGGGCCGCGTGGTGCCCTCGTCGCTGCCGCACATCCTTCAGAAGCCCGCTGACGCAAAGAGCCTCAATGAGGCGATCATGCGCGTGAGGCCGATGGCAGAGAACGCGGCGTTCTGATGAAGGGATGCCAAAGAGGCGGAAAAGAACTCGGGCGTGTCTCCGAAGGGAGACACGCCCGAGTTGCATTGACGGTTGCGGGATGGACCCGAAGGCGGTGAGGCTTATTCTTCGCCGCGCAGGCGGCCCTTGATCTCAAGGGACTTTGCGGCAAAGCCGTAGAGCCAGATGCCCGCGAAGGTCGTGAGGGCGCCCCACATCATGGCGCTCTCGCCGCAGGCGTAAAGCGCGTAGAGCGAGTAGACCGAGGCGATGGTTGCGACGATGGTGATGCGAGAGGCAGTCTTCGGGTCTGCGGGCTCGCGGTGCACGATGACGTTGGCGGCGGCGAAGGCGAGCAGGTACGGGACGAGGTTCGTCACGACGGCGAGGTCCTTCAGGATGTAGAACTGCTGCTCGAGGCGCGGGTCGATCGTGAGGAGCGCGGCTAGGGACTGCAGGAGCAGGATCACGACCATGCCGATCACGGGCACGTTGAGGCGGGTGACCTTGGCGAAGAGCTTCGGGAAGTATTCCTCGCGGGCGGAGACGCGGAAGACCTCGGCGATCGTGAACTGCCAGCTTGTGAGGCAGCCCGCGCAGGCGAGCGCCATCAGGGCCATGACGAACTTGCCGATTTCGGGGCTGAACATCGTGGCGAAGACGAGGCCGAAGGGTGCGGTCGAGTGCGAGAGGAGCTCGTTGTCGACGATGCCGAAGCTGATGTTGTTGGCGAGCACGTAGACGGTGCCGGCGCCGAGCGTGGCGAGCACCATGGCGCGCGGGACCGACTTTTCGGGATCCTCCACGGCCTCGGAGTTCGCGCTGGCGGTCTCAAGGCCGAGGAAGCCCCAGAGCGTCATGGAGATGCCTGCGGAGATGCCGTCGAAGAGCGAGAGGTTCTGCGGGTTCCAGGCGCCGATGTAGCGGTCGACCGAGAACCAGTTCCAGCCGATCACGGTGAGGATCAGGATCGGAATCAGGATGCCGTAGCTCGAGAAGTGCGAGAGCTGGCCGATGAAGCGCGCGCCGCGGATGTTGGGTAGCGAGCAGAGCCAGATCACGATGATGCTTGCAATACCCATTTCGAGCGGGGTGAGGTTCCACTCGAAGAGCACCATCAGATAGCCGACGATCGAAATGGCGATTGTGAGGTTCGCAATGATGAGCGAGACGCCGTAGCTGAAGTTCGCAATGAAGCTTCCGGACTTGCCGAAGGCATAGGCGGCGTAGCCGCCGATGCCGCCGCTCTTCTTGCTGAACATGCCGCATTTGGCAAAGACGTAGGCAATGGTGGTCGCACCGCTGATGGTGACGAGCCAGGCCAGGATGGACATCGTGCCGACTTCAGCGAGCTTCGTCGGCATCAGGATGATGGAGGATCCGAGCATGTTGAGCATCACGGCCATCGTGAGCTGCAGACAGGTCATCTTCGGCTTTTCGATCGTTTTCATAATGGCGTCTCTGGTTGGATATCTTTCTTGGTGTTGGTTGAAAAAAAGCAAACCCCGCATTGTACCGATTAAGGCGCGCCGGGTCGAGGATTTTTTGAGGACGTCTGCGCACGTTGAGGAGCGTGTCGAGGACGGGGCGGGCGTGCGGCGTCGCAGACCCGCTGCGGCACATGCGCGTGCAGGGGTCTGGCGTGCACTTGAGGTTTCAGGCTGAACGTGAGAAAGTGTCCTCACCCACCCGTTTTCAGGAGTCCTTCATGTTCGTCCGTTCCGGAATCCTCGCCGCCTCGATTCTGCTTTCCGTCACGAGCTGTGCCGCACCGTCGCTCGAGGACGCGCAGAGGCACGTTATGCCGCTCGGCCAGACGAGCTTCGCGCAGTATGCGGCCGACGCAAAGGCGTGGATCGGCGCCAACCGCAGCTTCGTGCTCGACACGGACGAGGGCAGGAAGATGGAGCTCGAGGCGAACCTGCCGAAGGAGTACCGCCCCGAGCATTCCGACGGGCGCGGGATCCTGCTCGTGCACGGGCTCGGCGACTCGCCCTGGTCCTTCTCCGACATTGCGCAGTCGCTTGCGGCGAACGGCATTCTGGTGAGGACGGTGCTTCTGCCCGGCTGCGGCACGCAGCCCGCCGACATGATGCCCGCGACGGCGGACGACTGGCGGCGCGTCGTGCAGGAGCAGGCCGACATCCTTTCGAGGGAGGTCGACGAGATGTGGCTCGGCGGCTATTCGACGGGGTGCAACCTTGTGCTCGACTACGCTGACGCGAACCCCGGCAGGACGAAGGGCTTTGTGCTCTTCTCGCCCGCGGTCGAGGTGAGGCCGCCGTTCGCTTGGGCGGCGTCCTTCGTCTCGAACTTCAGGGACTGGCTCGTGACGCCTGAGAGCCGTCCCAACGGCGGGCGCAATCCGTTCCAGTACTTCGTGGTGCCGATGAAGGGCTTTGCGGCCTTCCACGACACGATGGTGCGGGCGGACGACGTGCTTGAGCGCCTTGAGAAGAAGCCCTGGAGCGGTCCGGCGGCCGTGATGCTCGCGGAGCACGACGGACTCGTCGAGACGGAGGACCTGCTCGCGAGGTTCGACCGCGCCTTCCCGAATCCGAGGACCCGCATCTTCTGGTACGGCGAGGAGAGGTTCGCAAGGGGACTTTCGGCGCACGTGCGCATCCTGCCCGAAGCGGTGCCCGAGAAGCGCATCGCGAGCTTCTCGCACATGTCCATGACGTATCGTCCCGACAATCCCATGTACGGCGAATCGGGGGCGGAGCGCCTCTGCTGGAACGGTCAGTCGAAGGCCGAATCCAAGGCCTGCGAGGAAGGCGCCGAGATCTGGTATTCGGGCGAGCGCCATCAGCCGGGCGACGGGCGCAACTGCGCGAAGCTCACCTTCAATCCTTGGTACGACGAGCAGCTCGCGGGCATTCTCGACGTGATGGCCCGATGAAGGCTCCGCATACATCCGCTTGCAAGTTTTTTTGAGCTGAGAGCCTCTGCGGCGCAGGCGCTTGCGGTGCGAGCCGATATACTGTCGTGACACGGCCGGCCCGCCGCGGCGGGCCGGCCTTCAATTCACAGGACACTTGAGGAAATGGATCGATCCATGATCAGGAAGAGCATGCTACTCGTCATGACGGCCGCCGTCGCCGCCTGCATCGCAGGCTGCAGCAAGGAGGACATCGAGGCCGCCCGCGAGGCGGGCACCAATGCCGTCTCGAAGGTCGCCGACAAGACGATCGAGTTGAGCGACGAGGCCAAGGGCGTCGTCGACCGCACGAAGGAGCACATCCACGAGCGCATCGTGAAGATGCCTGAAGAAACCACCCGTCAGGCCGCCGAAATCCTCGGCGCCGCCGGCGAGGGCGCGAAGGACGCGAGCGAGCTTCTCAACGAGCACGCCGTCTCGCTTCAGGAGGGCCTCGAGTTCCGCTCGAAGGACCGCGAATAAGGTTCATCTCGGAAGTCCGTGGAACGCGGCCTTGACTTTTAAGAAAAAGTACTGATCGTCTCGGAAGCCATAAGCTCGTCGCTTAATTTGCTTGATTTTATTGTTGAC
>OBLO01003957.1_pt1 | contig 10151 bp, 5 predicted proteins | sample 1519401 | NCBI WGS metagenome assembly OBLO01 (sample SAMEA2602897, study PRJEB22501) | metagenome | reverse complement strand
CAAAAGAGGCAGGTGAGAGATCATCTGCCTTTTTTACCAGCAGGAGAGAGGAAGAAAATGGAAGCATACAGTAAATTTGCACAGGTTTATGATCTGTTCATGGACAACATTGATTACGAAGGATGGGCAGACTATGTCACAGCACGCCTGAAAGAATACGGAATTACAGACGGACTCGTCCTGGAACTTGGATGTGGTACAGGTACAATGACGGGATTGCTTGCAGATCGGGGGTATGATATGATTGGTGTGGACAATTCCGAGGAAATGCTTGCAGAGGCAATGGAAAAGAGAGTAGAATCCGGGCAGGATATTCTCTATCTTTTACAGGATATGCAGGAATTTGAATTATATGGTACGGTACGTGCGGTAGTCAGTGTGTGTGACAGCCTGAATTATATCACGGAGAGAGAAGAACTTCTTCAGGTATTTCGTCTGGTAAATAACTATCTGGATCCGGAAGGTATTTTTCTCTTTGATATGAATACCGTACATAAGTACAGAGACCTTATGGGTGATACGACAATTGCCGAGAACCGTGAGGAGGGCAGCTTCATCTGGGACAACAGTTTTGATGAAGAAGAAGGCCTGAATTATTATGAGCTTGCTGTTTTTCTTCCGAGAGAGGATGGCCTGTATGAAAAATGCGAGGAAGTCCACTGCCAGAAAGCCTATCCGCAGGAAGAAATCGAATCACTGATAAAAGAAGCAGGTATGGATCTTCTGGCGGTTTATGATGCGTATACGATGGAACCTGCTACGAAGGACAGCGAGAGAATGTTTTTTGTTGCAAGGGAAAAAGGAAAAAATAAATAAAAGAGGTACAGAAAGAATATGAAAGATTATATAGTAAGAGCGATTGCTGCGGACAGCCAGATCCGTGCGTTTGCAGCAGTTACAACAGAAACCGTGGAGACTGCAAGACAGGATCACAACACAAGTCCGGTGGCAACTGCCGCGCTGGGACGTCTTCTCACAGCCGGTTCTATGATGGGTGTGATGATGAAGGGAGACAAAGACATCCTGACACTGCAGGTAAAAGGTGACGGACTGATTCAGGGAATTACCGTTACTGCAGATTCTAAAGGACGTGTCAAGGGGTATGTGGGAAATCCGGAAGTAATTATCCCGGCAAATGCGAAAGGCAAACTGGATGTATCCGGTGCTGTCGGCAATGGTTTTCTTCAGGTCATTAAGGATATGGGACTGAAAGAGCCGTATGTCGGTCAGGTCGCATTACAGACAGGAGAGATCGCAGAGGATCTTACTTATTATTTTGCAGCGAGTGAGCAGGTGCCGTCAGCAGTAGGGCTCGGCGTTCTGATGAACAAAGATAATACCGTACGTCAGGCTGGAGGTTTTATCGTACAGGTTATGCCGTTTGCAGAAGAAGAAACGATCGCAAAACTTGAAGAAAATGTACAGAAGATCCAGTCCGTAACGACACTTCTGGAGCAGGGCCATACACCGGAGAGCCTTCTGGAACAGGTACTTGACGGTTTTGATATTGAAATCAACGATACGATCCCGACAGAATTTTACTGTAACTGCAGCAAGAGCCGTGTAGAGCGTGCGCTGATCAGCATCGGACGTAAAGAACTAAATGAACTGATCCAGGAAGGCAAAGAAGTAGAACTGAACTGTCATTTCTGTAATAAAAATTATATCTTCAGTGTAGAGGAGTTAAAAGAAATTCTCAGAAAGTGCAAATAGGAGGAAAAAGCTGTGAAAGACGGTTTTATCAAGGTAGCTGCCGCTACACCGGATGTCCGTGTGGCTGACTGCGAATATAATGCAACAGAAATCATCCGTATGATCCATGAGATGGAAGAACAGGGTGCAAAGGTTATGGTATTTCCGGAACTTTGTATCACTGCATATACCTGTGGAGATCTGTTCTGGCAGGAGAATCTTCTGGAAGAGGCGAAAGTTCAGCTTGTCCGTATTGCAGAAGAAACAAAAGAGGTGGACGCACTGATCTTTGTCGGACTCCCTCTGGAATACAATGGTAAGCTTTATAATGTGGCAGCAGGACTCAATCACGGTGAAATCCTTGGGTTTGTACCGAAGACGTATCTGCCAAATTATAATGAGTTTTATGAGGCAAGGTATTTTACTTCAGGAGAGCATGTCGACGGCACGGTTCACATTGACCGCGAAGCGTACAAAGAACGGTATGACAGCGATTTTGATGACGTGGAATTTGACATTGAGATGGCATCTTTTGATGAGTTTGAAGAACTCGAAGAAATTGATGATGAAGATTTCGATGATGAAGATTTCGAGGATGAGGATTTTGACGACCTGGATTTCGATGATGAGGATTTCGAGGACGAGCTTTATGAGGAAGATATCTGGATCTCTCCAAATACGATCTTTACATGCGAGGATATGCCGAAGCTGCAGATTGCAGCAGAAATCTGTGAAGATCTCTGGGTACCAAATCCGCCGAGCGTTGCACATGCATTCCATGGTGCAAATCTGATCGTCAATCTGTCCGCGAGTGATGAAGTTGTCGGTAAGGATTCTTACCGTAAGAGCCTTGTGAGTGCGCAGTCTGCAAGACTTCTCTGTGGCTATATTTATGCAACTGCGGGAGAAGGTGAATCCACACAGGACGTCGTTTACGGCGGTCACAATCTGATTGCGGAAAACGGCTCGATTCTTGCTGAGAGCCGAAGATTCGCAAATGGTGTAATCTATGCAGATCTTGATATCCACCGTCTGGATAATGAACGAAGAAGAATGACAACCTGTCAGTTTGCGCCGGATCTGGCACCGGAAGGGAAGGACATCAGTTATAACGAAGCACCGTTTACACTGGAAAATACAGAGACAGTTCTTACCCGTAAATTTGATTCCAGACCGTTTGTACCGGGAATCAAAGAAGAAAGAGAGCGCCGCTGCGACGAAATTCTGAATATTCAGGCAATGGGACTTAAGAAACGTCTTGCACATATTCACTGCCAGAATGCGGTGATCGGTCTGTCCGGTGGACTGGACTCCACGCTGGCACTTCTTGTGACCGTACGTGCATTTGATATGCTTGGTATGGACAGAAGCAAGATCACGGCTGTTACAATGCCATGCTTCGGAACGACTGACCGTACCTATAACAATGCCTGCCAGTTAAGCGAATGTCTGGGGGCAACTCTGAAAGAAGTCAATATCCGTGAAGCGGTCAACCTGCATTTCCGTGATATCGGACACAATCCGAAAGTACATGATGTCACTTATGAGAACGGACAGGCAAGGGAACGTACGCAGATCCTGATGGATATTGCAAACCAGTCCGGTGGTATTGTCATTGGAACAGGAGATCTTTCCGAACTGGCACTTGGGTGGGCAACTTATAATGGTGATCATATGTCCATGTATGCAGTCAACAGTTCCGTGCCGAAGACGCTGGTACGTCATCTGGTAAGATATTATGCAGATACCTGCGAAGATCAGAAACTTGCAGAGATTCTTCTGGATATTCTGGATACTCCGGTAAGTCCGGAACTTCTGCCACCGAAGGATGGTGTGATCTCACAGAAGACAGAAGACCTGGTAGGACCGTATGAACTGCACGACTTTTTCTTATATTATATGCTCCGCTGGACATTCCCGCCGAAAAAAATCTTCCGTCTGGCGCAGAATGCCTTTGCAGGAGAATATGATGATGAGACGATTCTGAAATGGCTTAAGACATTCTATCGCAGATTTTTCATGCAGCAGTTTAAACGTTCTTGTCTGCCGGATGGACCGAAAGTCGGAAGCGTTGCCGTATCTCCGAGAGGAGATCTCCGTATGCCAAGTGATGCGTGCGCGACATTATGGATGAAAGAACTGGATCAGATCAGGATCTAATCGGCAGTTTCAGCTTTTGCGACAGCTTTATCGACGGCATGGATCAGCATGAGCGCCGTGTATTTTTGATCGCTGGAATACTCCAGATTTTCCAGTGACTGAGTAGAATAGATCTGGCTGGCGAGTGAGTCCAGCACAGGTTCTACCAGCGGAAACATGGCGGAAGTACTTTCACTTAAGTTGGCAAGATGAATCGAGCGGATATTGTCCTGATCGACGGTCACTTCGACATCAAAGCTGTTGTTATTTAATCGTATAGAGGTCCGGTAAATCCCGGGAGTGTATTTTGAAACGGTGTCTGAGGATGCCGTTTCAGACTTTCCGGAGCCGAACATAAGAAGCATTACTACCCCGAAGATCACAAGGAGCAGCAGAAAAATTCCGGTATAGATTACCTCTTTCATATGTAAGACGATGATTTTGGTTTTCGAACTCATGTTGAAGCCTCCTGATCCAATGGTCCGGTTCCCGGTGTGATGCCACAGGGTTACTGCGGGATATGATTCTGTATATCTTATTCGTATTTTACTGAAATATGTATCATAAAAGTAAATGTTTAGCAGGGAGGTTTTTATGTCACTTCAGTTTATTATTGGAAATTCCGGCGCGGGTAAATCGTACGCAGCATATCAGAATGTGATACGCGAAGCCTCACGAAATCCGATAAATATGTATTATGTAATCGTTCCGGAGCAGTTTACCATGCAGACACAGAAAACACTCGTGGAAATGCATCCGCAAAAAGGAATCTTAAATATTGATGTACTGAGCTTTGAACGACTGGCGTACCGTATTTTTGAAGAAGTCGGCGGTGATACACGGAAAGTTCTGGAAGAGACCGGAAAGAATATGGTTATTCAGAAACTGGTACAAATGAACCAGAAAAAACTTGTCTATCTGAAAAATCAGATGAAAAAACCGGGTTATCTCGATGAAGTGAAATCCCTGATCTCGGAGTTTATGCAGTATGAAGTCCATGAAGAAGAAATGGATAAGATGATCAATGACGCAGAGGATAAGCCGCTTCTGCAGATGAAATTAAAAGATGTGTCTGTCCTTTATCAGGCATTTCGGGAATATCTGTCAGATCATTTTATGACATCAGAAGAAGTTCTGGAAGTCCTTGCGAAAGAAATTCCGTTTTCACGGAAATTGCGTGGCAGTACAGTCATACTTGATGGTTACACGGGATTTACACCGGTACAGCATACGGTTATCCGGGAACTTCTGGCAGTCTGCAAAAAAGTTTCCGTGACGGTTACGATGGATGTCAGAGAAGAATTTTTGGCAAAGGGAAAGCCACATGAATTATTTTATATGAGTCATAAAATGATTCGTTCTTTAAGTGAATTTACGAAAGATGTGGAAGAACCGGTCTGGATAAAGAGCGGCAGCAGTTCCCGGTTTGCCGATTCGCCTGCCCTTGGATTTCTGGAACAGAATCTGTTTCGTTATCGCAGAAGAAGTTATGACAAAGAGCAAAAAGAAGTGCAGATTTTTCAGGCGGGGACACCGGAGAGAGAGATGCAGGAGTCCGCAAGAAGAATTATCCGGCTGGTACGGGATTCACAGTACCGCTACGGGCAGATTGCAGTGATCACAGGAAATCTGGAAGAATACGGAAGTATTGCAAGACATGTCTTTGAAGAAGCCGGGATCCCGTTTTTTATAGATGAGAAGCATTCTGTACTGATGAACCCATTCGTGGAATATGTACGTGCGGCACTGGAGATGGTAAGTCAGGGATTCAGCTATGAAAGCGTGTTCCGGTATCTGCGCTGCGGTATGTCCGATATTTCCAGAAGTGAGACAGATCGTCTGGAAAATTATGTACTGGCACTTGGAATTCATGGATTTCGAAAATGGGATGAGAGATGGGTGCGGCTCAGTCGCGATATGGATTCGACATCGATCATGGAACTGAATGTTATCCGGGAGTGTTTTGTGACAGAGGTTCGATCCCTTGCAGAAGGCTTTGCCGGAAAGAAAAAAACAGTCGCAGAATACAGCAGGTGTCTCTATGAATTTATTGTGCAGAGCCGCGTGCAGGAAAAACTTGCGGTGCAGGAGCTTTTATTTAAGCAGCACGGCGACCGTGCCATGGAAAAAGAATATGCCCAGATTTATGGTATAGTTATGAATCTTCTCGATAAAATGGTCAGCATTCTGGGAGAAGAAAAAGTATCTGCGGAGGAATATCGCCAGCTCCTTGAAACAGGCATGGGACAGGCGAAGGTAGCACTGATTCCGCCGGGAATTGATCAGGTACTGGTCGGTGATATGGAGAGAACGAGACTGAAAGATATCCGTGCACTGTTTTTTGTAGGAGTCAATGAAGGATGTATACCGAAAAATACGGAGTCAGGAGGAATCCTTACAGAGATGGACAGAGATTTTCTGGGAGGACAGGGGATCGAGCTGGCACCGGGACCAAAAGAACTGATGAATACGCAGCGGTTTTATCTGTATCTCAACCTTACGAAGCCATCCGAGAGACTCTGCCTTTCGTACAGTATGTCCAACGGAAAAGGAGAAGCGACGGGACCGGCATTTCTGATCCGGACAGTGCAGACACTTTTTCCGAAGCTTAAGACAGAGCGTGCGGAAGAACCACAGAATGAGCTGGAACTTATTGAGACTCCGAATACAGCAGTGGAATATTTTCTGTCAGAACTGACTGATGAAGAAAAAAGAAAAGATAATCCGATTTTTGCAGAACTGTACAGCTGGTATTTGAACAGTCCGAGATATTGTACAGTAACAAAAAAACTCATAGAAGCTGCTTTTATCCGCAAACCGGTCGATCAGATCAGCAAAAGCGTAGCGAAAGCTCTGTACGGGGAAGTCTCACCGAACGGTGCAACAAGACTGGAACGTTTTTCGGCATGTGCGTTTGCTCATTTTCTGAAATACGGACTGGAAGTACAAGAACGTGCAGAATACGAATTTAAGGCGATGGATATGGGAAATGTGATCCATCAGGCACTGGAAGATTTCGCAGCAGAAATTCACAGAAGAAAGCTTAAGTGGAGCGAACTTTCGGATGAACTGCGGGATGCGATCGCAGATGAATGTCTGGACAAGATCAGCGCCGATTACGGTAATACGATCCTTCAGAGCAGTGCAAGGAACCAGTATATGATCGAACGTACACGAAGGATTCTTAGAAGAACAGTCTGGGCACTGCAGGAACAGCTTCGAAACGGTAAATTTCAACCAGAGGGATTTGAGGTTTCAATCGGAGGCGGACGAATTGACCGTCTGGATATCATGAAGACAGACGATAAAGTTTATGTAAAGATCATTGATTACAAGACGGGAAATACAACATTTGATCTGGTCAGCATTTATTATGGACTCCAGATGCAGCTTGTTGTATATATGGATGCGGCAGTGAAGGCAGAGCAGCGAAAATATCCAGATGCAGAGGTGAAACCGGCAGGAATTTTTTATTACAATGTCAAAGATCCTATGCTGCAAAAAGAGATGGAAGATGATCTGGACCGACTGGATCCGGAAATCTTTAAGAAACTCAAAATGAATGGTCTGGTTCTGGCAGAAGATGAAGTGATCAGCGGTCTGGACAGGACAACCGTTTCTCTGCCGATGGCTTATACATCAACAGGGCTGTTTCGGAAAGGATCTTCTATAGCCAGTGAAAATGAATTTGCACTTCTGGATGCCTATGTCAAAAAGAAGATTACTGATATCCGGGAGGCAATACTGGACGGTAATGCAGAAGTTTCGCCTTATGAGATGGGCAATCGGAATGCATGTACGTACTGCCCGTATCAGGGGACATGCGGATTTGACCGCAAAATCCCGGGATATGAGTTCCGCAGACTGAAGCAGTTTGCAGACGATGAGATATGGAAAGCATTTGCAAAGGAGGTGGATGACGAATGGGAGTAATATGGACAGAGGAGCAGCAGAAAGTAATTTCGCTCCGTGACCGGAATATTCTGGTAAGTGCAGCAGCAGGATCCGGAAAAACTGCCGTTCTTGTAGAACGTATTTTAAGCAAGATCTGCGATCCGAAGAAACCAGTCGACATAGACCGTCTTCTGATCATGACGTTTACCCGTGCGGCTGCCGGAGAAATGAAAGAACGTATCTCTGCGGCAATTGATCAGAAACTGTACGATAATCCGGACAATGAACACCTGCAGCGTCAGACATCACTGATACATAATGCACAGATTACGACCATCGATGGTTTCTGTGCATATATCATCCGAAATTATTTTCATATGATCGATCTGGATCCGGGATATCGTACAGCAGAAGAGGGAGAACTGAAACTTCTGCGTGAAGATGTGATGAAGGAAGTGCTGGAAGAGGCATATGCGCAGAAAGATGAGAAATTTCTGAATCTGGTAGAGTGTTATGCAAACGGCAAAACCGATGATGAAATCCGGGATATGATCTATAAATTATATGATGCTTCTATGAGTCATCCGTTCCCGGAGGAGTGGATTGAAGAATGTCTGAGAGTCTATCAGGTGGATAACGTAGAAGAACTGCGTAATACAAAGTGGATGACGCTTCTGTGGAATGCTGCGCTGGAAAGTATTTCAGAAATTGAAGAACTGCTGGAACGTGCCACACATATCTGCCGGGAAATCGATGGTCCGTATTTTTACGAAACAGCATTGGAAAGTGACAGTCTCCTTATGAAAGAAGCAAAAGAACGTGCAGCAAAGAGGGATTATAATGGTATGGCATCACTTCTGGCAGCACATAAATATGCACGTCTTTCTGCCAAAAAAGATCTGAATGTAGATGAAGAAAAGAAAAAACAGGTGAAAGACCTTCGTGATACAGAAAAATATATATGGAAAGAACTTGAAGAGCACTATTTCAGCCAGTCTGAAGAACATATTCTGGAGGCATTGAAGTACTGCCGGAAACCTTTGGAGGGACTGGCACGGATCACATTACAGTTTAAAACGGCATTTGCGGCAAAAAAACGAGAAAAAAATGTTCTGGATTTTTCGGATATGGAACACTTTGCCCTGGAAATACTGATGAAAAAAGAAGGCGAAGATATCATCCCAAGTACTGCTGCGAAAGAATTATCTGCCAGATATGAGGAAGTAATGGTGGACGAATATCAGGACAGCAATCTTGTACAGGAAATGATCACTAATCTGGTGTCCGGCTGGGCGGATGGACGTAAAAATATTTTTATGGTCGGGGATGTAAAGCAGAGCATTTACAGATTCCGGCTTGCAAGACCGGAACTTTTTATGGAGAAATACCACAGCTATTCTCTTGAAGATGCAAAAGAACAGCGTGTGGATCTGTACAAAAATTTTCGAAGCAGGAGAGAAGTTTTATCTTCGGTTAATTATATTTTCCGCCAGATTATGGGAGAAGATCTCGGGGGCATTACTTATGACGACGAAAATGCACTTTATACAGGAGCTTCTTTTCCGGAAAAAGAACATGTAGTGGGAGAGAAAACAAATGACCCCGGGAATACGACAGAAGTTCTTTTGATCGAAAAGGACGGGGAAGAACTGTCAGAAGAAGAAAATGGAAATCAGACAGTACAGGAGCAGGAGGCACTGGCCATTGCACAGCGAATCCGTAAAATGGTCGGCAATGAGGAAGTGCTGGATAAAGAGACCGGCAGATACCGGAAGGTTGAATACGGAGATATTGTGATTTTGCTTCGTTCGGCGACAGGATGGGCGGAACCGTTCAGTCAGGTGCTGACATCCAAGGGTATTCCGGTTTACAGTGCATCGCGGACAGGATATTTCTCAGCACAGGAAGTCGTTACTCTTTTGAATTATCTGAGAGTCTGTGATAATCCATTGCAGGATATTCCACTGACCGGTGTACTGCATTCTCCGATTGTGGGATGCACAGTGCAGGAGCTTGCAATCCTTAAGAGTCGCTGCCCGGACGGGATGCTTTATGAGAGCCTTTGTGCATACTGCGAACTGGAACAGGCGGAACTGACAGAGGAGGAAAAGTGCCTGCAGGAAAAATTATGCGCTTTTCAGGCTCAGCTGGAAGAGATGCGGAATTTGTCCGCGTATACACCGGTACATGAACTGATTCTTCACATGCTTTCCGAGACAGGATATGCAGATTATGTAAAAGCTGTGCCGGGAGGTGTGCAGCGTGGGGCAAACATTCATATGCTTGTGGAAAAAGCAATGGATTATGAGAAGACGAGTTACCGTGGACTGTTTAACTTTGTCCGTTATATCGAAAAGCTCCAGAAGTATGAGGTGGACTTTGGCGAAGTAAATCTTGCAGATGCCGGAAGTGGTGCGGTGCAGATT
>OBLO01003945.1_pt1 | contig 10173 bp, 8 predicted proteins | sample 1519401 | NCBI WGS metagenome assembly OBLO01 (sample SAMEA2602897, study PRJEB22501) | metagenome | reverse complement strand
GCCGTGCCGCAGCCGCCGGAGCGGTGCTTAAGCCGTAAGGCGGGAATTGTGCGGTATTGCCTTATATCTGAAACCAAAGAGAACAATGCTTTCCGCAGGCATGCGGGAATTCTCAGTTGCTGTGCAGGGCTTTGTGGGTGCGGCGCTGCGGGTTCATCCGGCGGGCAAGTTCTTCATGCGAGCGCTTGCTGCGCGCAGCGTTTTGCGCGTTGCCCGCCCGCGATATGCTTAGTATAATGCCCATCTCGCACAATAGAATCAGCAAGCTGGTACCACCGGAGGAAAAAAACGGCAGGCTGATGCCGGTATTTGGGGCCACATTGGTGACCACCGCAATGTGGATCATGGTCTGCCAGGCAATTTGCGACATAATGCCAATACCCAGCATCGTACCAAAATAATCCGGCGAGTTCAGGGCGATGATAACGCCCTGAATGATCAGTGCGGCAAAAAGGCCCATACAGATCACCGCGCCGATAAAGCCCAGCTCTTCGCACAGAACGGAAAAGATAAAGTCGTTGCTGGCTTCCGGCAGCCAGAGGTGCTTTTGGCGGCTGTTGCCAATGCCCAGGCCGGTCAGCCCGCCGGACGCAATGGAATACAGGCTCTGCTGGGTCTGGTACAAAATATCGCCCTCGTCACCGTTCCATGCGCCGAGGCGCTGCTGAACATAGTTATTCTGTCCGGTCAGCATTTTGTAAATCACAAACGCAGCCGCGCCTGCCGCCGGGATGCACCAGAACCGGCCCACACCGCCACACAAAATCATACTGCCCGCAATCAGCAGGATCAGCATGATAGCAGAGTTATGGGGTTCTTTGTACAGCAGAACCACCACCGGCAACAGCGGCAGCACGGGCAGCACAATGCCGTAAAGCAGTGTTCCCCGTTTTTCATAATACCGGTCCGCAAAGCAGGCAAGACCCAAAATAGCTGAAAACTTTGCCAGCTCCGAAGGCTGCAGGGTTGTGCCAAACATATACACCCAGCGGTAACAGCCGTTGTACGGCTCACTAAACAGGGCCCACACCAAAAGCAGCAGCGTTAAAATGTATAAGTACCAGTTCATGTGGCGCAGGCTGCGGTAGTTGATGTTGGAAATCAGATACATCAGCACCAGCCCCACCACCGCCAGAATTACCTGCGGGCGGATAAAGTGGTAAATATCCCCCTTGAAGCGGTAATACCCGGTGGAATAACTGGCGGAGAACAGCATGATCAGCCCATAAGTCAACACAAGGATCAGCGTGCCGACAAGGCCATAGGAAAGTTTGCCGCGTTCCTCTTTTTTGAACGCGATTTCCTTAAAAAACCTGCCAATGTTGCCAAAGGCCAAATCGAAAAGCTGGGCAAGCGTCATTTGCGGCACAGCCCCCTTTCTGATATTTTATGCCATGTAAACGTACATTAGGCCCAGCACCACGCCGATAATGGCGATCAGGCTGAAGAAAAAGTCGATCTTGACTTCTTTCCAGCCGCGCATCTCGAATGCGTGGTGGATCGGTGTCATGCGGAAAATGCGCTTGCCGTGGGTCAGCTTGAAGTAAACGCGCTGGATCACAACGGTCATGGCGTCCCAGATATACACAATGCCAAAGAAGAACACCAGCTCCGGCCGGCCCATGATAAAGGCAAGGGCCGTTACCATACCGCCCAGGAACATGCTGCCGGTATCGCCCATGAACACTTTGGCCGGGTAGAAGTTCCACACCAGGAAGCCCGCTGCCGCAGCAGCCGTTGCCGCCGCCAGAACGGCCACATGATAAAAGCTGAGCATGCTGGCAGCCAGCAGGTAGCCCAGCATGGAAACAAAGGTCACACAGGAGCACAGGCCGTCCAGACCATCCGTCAGGTTGACGGCATTGACCAAAAAGATGATACCGAAGAACGCAATGGGGTAATACACCCAGCCCAGATCTACCGCACCGATAAAGGGCAGCATAATGATGGTGGTCAGCAGGCCCTGCATGTGCAGCCCCACCAGGAAGCCGCCGGTAACAATGAACTGCATGATAAGCTTTTGCCAGGCAAGCAGGCCCAGGTTGCGGTGCTTGACGACCTTGATATAGTCATCCAGAAAACCGATAAAGCCGGAACCAAACGCCAGGAACAGCGCCAGCAAGGCGGCGCGCACCTGCACAATGCCCAAAAGGTCCTGTGCATAGCGGTAGAACCCGGCATATACCAGGCCGCAGGCCACCAGAATGCCAAAGATGAAGCACAGGCCGCCCATGGTGGGTGTGCCCTGTTTTTTGTTATGCCAGGTCGGGCCGGATTCCCGGATGGTCTGGCCGAAGTGCAGCTTGTGCAGTGCCGGAATTACAAAACAGCCTGAAAGTGCCGTAACGGCAAACGCACCGATTGCCGCAGCAACCAGCATCCAAGAAACGATCATTCCCATGTGATATTCCCCCAAAATATGCAATTATGCGTTTGGCAGCGCCGCGTAAAGCTGCTTTAATACATCATCCAGCTTCATGGCGTGGCTGGCTTTTGCCAGCACAACATCGCCGGGGCGGACGTTCTGCCGTAGATATTCTACTACTTCCTCCGCCGCTTGGCAATGGATGGTTTGCAGCCCTTTCTGCCGGGCTGCTTCGGCCATGGCTGCGCTCAACGGGCCGTAAGCCACCAGCAGGTCGGCGGCATTGGCAGCCCATTTGCCGGTCTGGCGGTGGCCGGGTTCACTGGCAGCGCCAAGTTCCAGCATATCGCCCAGCACGGCAATGCGGCGGCCGCCGGGGCCGGGCTGGCGGTCATGCAGAATCTGCAAGGCTGCTTTCATGCTGTCCGGGCTGGCGTTATAGCAATCCTCAATAAAGGTCACACCGCCGTGCTGCACAATGTTCTGGCGCATACCGGTGGTCTGATAGCTGGCCAGCGCACGGGCGGCGCGGGCACGCTCCAGCCCCAAGCGGGTGGCTGCAGTGTAAGCAGCAAGGGCATCATACACGGTATGAACGCCTGCCGTGGGGATGGTTACACTGAACTCATAGGTTTCGCCGTCCACGTTATCCACCAGGGTAAAGCCGGTACCCTCCCCTACGGTATGAATATTGATGGCGCGCACATCGGCGGAGCTGGAGCGGATTCCGAACCACACCGGGCGCAGGCGGCCGGGGATCTGCGCGGTGGGCAGCAGGTCATCGTCCGCATTCAGAACCAGCGGGGCGCCATCCGGCAGGCCCTGGCAGATTTCCATCTTTGCCTTCAATATATTCTCCCGTGTGCCCAGATTTTCCAGGTGGGAAACGCCGATCATCGTAATGATACCGGCAGACGGCCACGCTGCGCGCACCAGGCGGGCAATCTCGCCCAGGTGGCTCATGCCCATTTCCACCACAGCATACTGGGTGGTATCCTCCAGGCGGAACAGCGTGTTGGGCAGGCCGATCTCATTGTTCTGGTTGCCCTCTGTTTTTAAGGTATTGCCAAAAGCCGAAAGAACCGCATAGCAGAACTCTTTGGTGGTGGTTTTGCCCACGCTGCCGGTCACACCGATCATCAGCGGGCTGAACAGCGTGCGGTAGTTGGATGCCATACGGATCATGGCAAGGTAGCTGGATTCACAGATGACAAGGTGATCCTCCGGCACGCCCTCCACGGGATGGTTGGCGATCACATACTCGGCCCCGGCCTGGTACGCCTTGGCGGCATAGTCGTGGCCGTCCACACGCTCGCCGGGGAAGCAGACAAAAATGCAGCCCGGCTGCACCTTGCGGGAGTCCGTTACAACGGCGGTGATGGGCACCGGGCGGGCCAGTGCCAGCCCGGCCAGAAGTTCGTTCGCGTTCATGGGTTTCATGGGAACACGCTCCTTTTGGTTGGTTTAGTTGCGGCATGTTTCAGTTTGCTATGGGATCCCCCTGCCGTGGCCGGGGTTATTGCTGCTCGGCATCGCTGCCGGTATCATCCTGGGTCGTGCTATCCTGATCGTTTTCACCGGCGGCGTCCTGGGGCGTATCGTCCTGGGCGGCATCGTCCTGCGGGGTATCTGCATCCTGCTGGGCATCGCTGCTGCCGTCGGGTTCCGTGGTCAGGGTAACGACTGTGCCGTAGGGCACCACACTCCCAACCTCAATATCCTGGCTGACAACACGGTCCGATGCACTGCCCGAAATTGCCACATTGACGCCGGAAGCCTTGAGCATCTGTGCGGCAAAGGTTCCGGTTTTGCCGGTGGCATCCGGCACGGTGGTGGTGGCATCGGTGGTGGACTGGGTATACAGGTAAACCGTGGAGCCTGCGGGCACCACGGTGCCGCCTGCGGGGTACTGATACACAACATCGCCGTCGCTGGTATCCACAAACCGGTGGGAAAGCCCGGCGGCGTTCATCTTGACCTGGGCGGAAGTCCAGCGGGTGCCAATGGCATTTGGCACTTCCACACTGCCGTTGCTATTATAAGAAGCATCCCGTTCAATGCCAAGATACGGCGCGATCTGGCTGATGATGTTGCCGGTAACGGGGGCCACAATCTGGGAAGCGTAGTCAAAGATCCAGCGCGGGTCATCCATCATGACCAGCACCAGAATTTCCGGGTCGTCCGCCGGAAGGATGGCGGCAAAGCTGATGGCCTTGCGGTAGTCGCCGTCCGGGCGGTACTTGTAAGCGCCTTTCCAGTCCAGCTGTTCTCCCGTACCGGATTTGCCGCCGATGCGGTAGCCCGCCACATAAGCGCTGGCACAACCGTGATAGTCCAGGTCATTGCTGGTACCGGTGTGACCCACGTTGTTTTCCATCATGGCGCGGATCTGCTCACTGACTTCCTCGCTGACGACCTGGCGCTTAATGTCGGTTTCAGCCTGCCATACCACGTTGCCGGTGTCGTCCGTCATATTATCCACCACATAGGGGGTCATCAGGTAGCCGCCGTTCACGGTGGAAGCCACGGCGGCTGCCATCTGGATCAGGGTCAGCTTTTGGGACTGGCCGAACGCGGTGGAGTACAGGTCCGTTTCCACCTGCTCCATCTCCTGCTGGGTTTTGGAGATGCCCTTTGCCTCATACGGCAGGTCAATGCCAGTGGTCTGGGTCAGGCCAAACGCCTGGTAGTAGTTATAAAAGAATTCGGCGCTCATTTTTTCCGCCACCTGGATAAAGTACAGGTTGCAGCTGTGGTTCAGCGCCCCGGCCATATCCAGCCAGCCGTGAGTGTTGCCCTCGGCGCAGCGGTAGCTGTGTTCCCACTCGGTATTGGGGAATACTGTCAGGTCGCCGCCGCAGTAAAACTGCTGGTCCGCCCCCATCAGGCCGGAATCCAGCGCCGCAGCGGCCGTCATGAGCTTAAAGACTGAGCCGGGGTAATACAATTCCGTCACGGCTTTGTTCTTCCACTCGGCCTCACGGATCATGCCCTGCAGCTGGCTTTTTTCGCTGGGAACGTCGATTTTGTTGCCTTCTTCGTCGATGCTTTTTGTTCCGTTGGGGTTCACAACGCCGTCCGCAATGATATCAGCTACGGCGTCCTGCCCCAAACGGCTTTGCAGGACGGAAATATCGTCCTCCGTCAGCGCCGTTCCGGCATTATCCAGGATAGCCTGCAATTTGGGTTCGGTGATATTATACGGATCGTTGGGGTCAAACTGCGGCGCCGTTGCCATACCCAGCACCGCGCCGGTGTTCACATTCATCACAATAGCGCTGGCACGGTTCTGCACATCATAGTCATCAATCGCGTTGGAAAGCTCGGTTTCCAGCACGGTCTGGATGGTATCGTCAATGGTCAGGTTCAGGTTATAGCCGTTGATAGCCGCATGGGTATCGCTTTCCTCGTTAGCCAGTTCATAGCCCCATGCGTTCTCGCTGCTGATGCTGCGCCCCGGTGTACCGACCAGTTTCTCATCATACGATTTTTCCAGGCCGTACATGCCGTTGCCGCTGTCATCACAAAAGCCCAAGACCGAGGAAAGGTACATTCCGTTAGGGTATTCCCGCGTGGAGGAGGATTCCTTGTACATGGAAAGCACCGTTTCGTACTTGGCATCCGGATCCCCCTCCGCCTTGCCGTTGGTAATGCGTTTGGTGTTGGCATAGTCAATAATGGATTGCGCCGTTACCATATCAATGCCCTTGGCAATCACGCGGTACTGGCTGTTCGTTTTGCTCAGCTGCTCCTGAATTTTTTCCGCGCTGACACTCCCGTTCAGCAATTCGCTGATTTTCTGGCTGGCTTCCGCCACATAATCCTGGTTGCACTTGGACGGGTTGGCAATAATGTTCCACACCACACTGCTTTTGGCCAGCAGTTTGCCGTTAGCGGAATAAATAGAGCCGCGCGTGGCGGGGATCTGGGTATCGGAAAGCTGCTGTTCCGCCGCCTGAACACGGTACTGCTCAGCATCCCGGATCTGCAGGGTATACAGCTTATAAATCAGAACGCCGCACCCCGCAGCGATAAAGCCGATCACCAGCAGCAAAACCATGATGCGTCCGTTCAGCGTAAGCGCATGATTCTGCCCCGGCTCCGGGCTGCGGCGGTTGTGATGACGCGTGGATTGATTCTTGTTGTCGGGTTGCTTTGGCATAGGTTCATTCCTTTACAGAAAAGGCTGTTTGCACGAATACGCGCCCGCCCATGATGGCAAAAAAAGCGTGCTCCTGTTGGGATGCACGCTTTGGCGCAATGTAAGGGCAGCACCGCATGATTCCCACCTGACGGCTTGGGCACCCAAAGTTATGCGGTATTGCCTTGACCGGATCGGTTACGGGTCAAAACTGCCAAGCAGACTGAGCGCTGCGGTTTTGATACCGGCAAAAAACTTGTCTGCTGTGCCGGCTGCGCGTTCGATCACGCTTTCATCCTCCAGCCGGACATACGTCACCTGGCTGGGGTCCATTTTAACCAGCCCCAGCCGATCCTCCGCTTCCTGCTGGACGCTGGTGCTGTTGGTGATCTGATCCATGGTGGTGGACAGATAGTCGTTATAGCTCTGGGCATTGGTCAGTTCCGACTTGGCGTCATCAATTTCGCCGGAAAGCTGTGTGATGCGTGCCTGGCTGGCGACAATGCTGGCAAACAAACCAAAAAAGATGGCAATGACCAGCACCGTGCCCGCCGTGCGGGCAAACTGGCGTGCCTTGCTCAGGCCGTAGCGTCCGCCCTTGACAACGCGCACCCGCGGTGTGCGGGAGGAACCGGAATGATTGTTGGTTGAAATTTCTGCTGCTGTGGAAGCCATGGGCGCCGCCCCCTTTCTCGTATCGTAAAATTTCGGCTTTCCTTAAGCTGTGCGGCATGGTCACAAGCGCCATGCCGCGCTGCCAATGTTCCCTCCTGGCACGCTTATAATTTTTCCAGTACGCGCAGCTTGGCGGAACGGCTGCGGCGGTTTTCTTCCAACTCACCAGCGTCCGCTTCAATCGGCTTGCGGGTAATCAGTTTCGCTTTGGGCATCCCGCCGCAGGTGCAAATAGGCTGCTCCGGCGGGCAGGTGCAGCGCTGGGCCCAGCGGCGGAACTTCTGTTTTACCAGCCGGTCCTCCAGGCTGTGGAACGTGATGATGCAGAACCGCCCGCCGGGGGCCAGGCGGCTGAAAATCGCCTCCATCCCCTCGTTCAGGGCATCCAGTTCCCCATTGACGGCAATCCGCACTGCCTGGAAGCTGCGGCGGGCGGGGTTCTTGTTCTTGCGGCGCTCGGCAGGCGGCATAGCGGATGCAATCAGGTCCGCAAACTGCAGGGTCGTCAAAATCGGGGCTTCCTCCCGTGCTTTCACGATTTTACCCGCAATCTGCCAGGCATACGGTTCCTCACCATAATCGCGCAGGATGCGGGTCAGTTCCTCACGGTCCAGGGTGTTCACCAAGTCTGCCGCGGTGGGCCCCTGCTGGCTCATGCGCATATCCAGCGGGGCATCCGCGTGATAGGAGAAGCCACGCTCGGCATCGTCCAGCTGATGGCTGGAAACGCCAAGATCCAGCAGCGCGCCGTTGATGAAGGGGATCTCCAGTTCATCCAGCACGCGGGCGGTTTCGCGGAAGTTGGCCTGAACCACCTGGGCGGGTAAACCCTTTAGCCTTGCGGCAGCGGTTGCCACCGCATCCGGGTCCTGATCCAGCGAGATCAGCCGCCCGGTGGTCAGGCGTTTTGCTATTTCCTTTGAGTGGCCTGCCCCGCCGGCCGTTCCGTCCAGATAAATCCCGGTAGGGTCAATGGCCAGCCCATCAAGGCATTGGCTGAGCAAAACGGGGATATGACTAAATTCCACGGTGTTCTCCTCTTTCCCCGTTTCACACGGTTTAACATGCAGGGGTACACCCCCGCTCAAAGTATATCTTAAAAATCAAGGTCTTCCATTGCGGCGGTAAAATCTTCATCGCTTTCCGCCTGGCGGGCTTCCCAATCCTGGGTGTTCCAGATTTCCGCAAAGTTGCGGTTGCCGATCACGCTCACATCGTGGTCCAGGTTGGCGTATTCCCGCAGTTTTGCGGGCAGCTGAATGCGGCCCTGCTTATCCGGTGTTACTTCCACCGCAGAGGAATACAGCATACGGCTGACATTGCGGCCCTTTACCATACCTTTTTCGGCAATGCGCTGGGCCACTTTTTCAAACTCCTCCGGCGGGAACGCGGCAAGGCAATGGTCCAGCCAGCGGGTCACGATAAAGGTTTCGCCCATTCCATCCCGGAACTTTGCGGGGAAATTCAGACGGCCCTTTGCGTCCACTGCGTAGTCATACTGCCCCATGAACATTGTCGAACCCGCCCCCTTCCCGGTTGGAACTGTCGTTTTTTTAACGTTTCAGCGGAATTTCGCGGTTAACAACCCTGTGGAATGTGTGGATAACTCACCACTTTAACCCCGAATTGCCCACTTTTACCCACTGGAACACTTATATAGTACCAAATCGCGGGACAAAAAGCAAGCCCACAGCGCCAAAAAGCGCTGCGGGCCATAAAGTTTTCACAAATGCTGTCTTACTTGTTGTTTGCGGGGCAGGAACCGTGCAGATCTCTTTCACAAAGCCCGCACAGGGGGCCGATTTTACAGATTCGGTTTCTGTGGGCCATGGGGGCCGCGGCTGGCCAGGTTGCGCAGGTTCATGCGGGTATTTTTGATATCCGCCACACTGCGGGCCAGAACTTCCTCCGAGTTTTTGAGGATATTCTCACAATAAGCCGCGGAGGCATTGTTGATCTTTTTCGCCTGTGCCTGTGCGGCGTTCACCAGCTCCACGGCCATCTTCTGTGCGCGCTTGGTGATCTCTTTGTCCGATACCAGTACCCGTGCGCGTTCCTCTGCCTGCTTGATGATGTTATCCGCATCGGTCTGGGCGTTCTTTAAAATCTGCTCGCGGTCTGCCACAATCTTTTTGCTGTCGCGCAGTTCATCGGGCAGGTTATTGCGCACCTCATCCACGATATCGCGGCAGCGGTCCACATCTACCACACGCTTGGCGGCGGCAAACGGCACAGCGGTACCCTCCTCCAGCGTTTCCTCCAGCATATCCAGCAGTTCCTCAACATTCATAGCTGTTCCTCTTTCTCATAGCGGCTTACCAAAATCTTGCCGTACTTATATTGTTTTGCCAAAACAAGCCCCTCAACCTGTTCCGGCAGCTCGGCGTCCAGTTCTGTTTCACACAGCACCACACCGCCAGGGGCCATGTGCGCTGCCAGCTGCGGCAGTGCTTTGGCTACCGTGCCGTGGTGGTACGGCGGGTCCAGCAGGGCAAGATCAAACTCTTCCTGCGTGGTGGCCAAAAAGTGGAACGCATCATCCGGGATGACCCGGCTCTGCGCAAACACGTCCGCCGTTTTGCAGTTGGCCAGCACGATCTGGATCGCCTCGCGGGAAGCATCCAGGAAAACACAGCGCTTGGCCCCGCGGGATAATGCCTCAATGCCAAGCTGGCCGCTGCCTGCAAACAAGTCCAGCACGCGCGCGCCGGGCACAGAGAACTGTACGCTGGAGAACATTGCCTCCTTTACGCGGTTAATGGTGGGGCGGGTAACATCCTCCCCCGGTAGCGCAGCAAGGTTTTTGCCGCGGGCTGTACCTGCAATCACACGCATCATGTTAGGCCGCCTGCCTTTCATTTGTTATATGGCAGCCACCCATCCCGCTGGGAAGCTCAAGCCAGAGCACTCCTATTCGGGATAAACAGTTGCACTTATGGCAATACCGCATAATTCTAAGTGCCGATACGGCGAGCGAGGTGCGGCAGCTGCT
>OBLO01003943.1_pt1 | contig 10177 bp, 6 predicted proteins | sample 1519401 | NCBI WGS metagenome assembly OBLO01 (sample SAMEA2602897, study PRJEB22501) | metagenome | reverse complement strand
CTCTTTGCCGTAGCTGATAACGATGATGACACCGAGAACCATCAGCAGGAAGGCGATGATCAGCTGGAGACCTTCTACAAGGAAGACGGCTGTACCGGCGCCGTAAGCGTGGAACAGTGCGATAACACGTTCTACAAGAGCAGTTGATGTTACAGCAAGCATGATGAGAAGCGGTGCGATCAGTGTTCTGAATTCACGGCCTGTGACTTTTAAAAAGACGCATAATGTGATCAGAACAAGTGCACTTAACAGCTGGTTGGCGCTTCCGAACAGCGGCCAGATGTTAGCATAGCCGATCTGAGTCAGAACATAACCAAGGAACAGTGTCAGGATTGTGGAGAAATATTTGTTGCATAAAAGTTTTCTCCAGCCTTCAGCGTGTTCCATATCATCAACGCTGAACAGTTCCTGGAATGACATACGTCCGATACGTGCAACTGAGTCAAGGGTTGTAAATGCAAGGGCTGATACACACATTGTCATGAAGCACTGGGCAACGTAAACAGGGATACCGAACATTTCAAGGAAACCGGCAACGCCTGATGAGAAGATGGCGAATGGCGTGCCTGTGGCAGCTGTACCATCAGCAGAAGCAGCGGCACCTGCAACACACAGAGCCAGAACGGCCAGAAGACTTTCAAGTACCATAGCGCCGTAGCCGACTTTCTGCATATCCTTTTCGTTGGAGATTGTCTTAGAGGATGTACCGGAAGATACCAGGCTGTGGAAACCGGATACAGCACCGCAGGCAACAGTTACAAAAAGGATTGGGAACATGTCACCGGATTTTTCATTGTGAAAACCGGTAAACATTGGCAGGTTCATTGTAGGATGTGCAGCAAACAGACCATCAGCAGCGGTGATGATCATGCCTGCAAACAAAAAGGTTGTCATGTAATCCTGAGGCTGCATGAGACGCCAGATTGCAAGAACGGCGGCCAGGAAGATGTAAGCAAAAACGATGTAAGACCAGGTTGTTTTGGATGCGATCAGCGGGAAGTTCATGCCGATAACAAATGCTGCAAACATACATACAAGACCAAGAACAACTTCCTTCCAGCCTTTAAAGTTTGCTTTCTTCTGGATGAGACCGAATACAGCGGAAAATGCGATAAACAGAAGAGAAATGCTTCCAGCTGCACCATTGACATTGGCGGCGTCGGATAACTGTGTCACACCTGCTTCAGTGACAGTATAGGCGTTAAATGTACCATCTACCATATCCGCAAAGGCTGCGATAACAATCAGTGTAAAGAGCCAGCAGAACAGAAGAAATAACTTCTTACCGGTTTTGCCGATGTATTTTTCAATCAGAAGTCCCATGGACTTACCGTCATTTTTGACACTGGCATATAATGCACCAAAGTCTGTAACGGCACCAAAGAAGATACCGCCGATCAGGATCCAGAGAAGAACAGGAACCCAACCGAAGACAGCGGCCTGAATAGCACCGGTGACAGGGCCTGCACCGGCGATGGATGAGAACTGATGGGCAAAGACTGTCAGACCATCTGCCGGAACATAATCCTGTCCGTCGTTTTTGCGGACAGCAGGTGTCTTTGCATTCGGGTCGATGCCCCATTTGTTGGCCAGCCAGCGGCCATATAAACAATAACCAGCAACCAGACAAACGGCTGCTATCAGAACAATAACTAAAGTATTCATAATAATGTGCCTCCTCTTAAGTAAAATGTAGTGACGATTCAAAACTGAGTGTCTGACACGTCGGTGATGAATGGTCGTGAATACCAGTTGGCAGGTGATTCGGCTTTGAAGTTCAAAAGATCAATTGCCTGCATGCCTGACAAAATCTTTTGAATCTGAACGAATAAATCATAAAAAAAGCTCCGTCTTCTGTGCCCTTTCGGGTTTTTCAGAAGACGAAGCCTATGACTCCGCGTTACCACTTCTATTATCGGTTTTTCAATCGATCACTCTGCCACGTCCCCGATTCTCTCTATCATCGGTGAACATGCTCTCCTGTAACGGTGAGAATCCGTTTCGGACTAATGAATCTGTTTCGTCCGAAAAGCTCACAGGGGATAATTCTCTTAAGTATCTGCTGACTCACACCAACCGTCAGCTCTCTGAAAGAATACCGGACTAAGAAAATCGTGTCCTGATCGTTGCTTTTGTTGTTTGTTCTTGAAACAATTACAGATTATAGACCTTTTTGAAAAATTGTCAAGAAGATTCTTTGTACTAAATTGTATACAGAATACCCGCAATAAACGACATATCAAATAAACAAATTGCGATAATTGTTGGGTGCATATAATGGAAAAACGAGTTATAATAGACATGATGTAGTATAAGAAAGGAAATCATGGCAGGAGATTTTTTACAGAAAGAAGAAAGTTAGCCACAACTTACCAAAGAACTTGACAGAAACGGCAAAAAAAGAGTATAATAAATAGTGGTCGTTTCTAACTAATGTGGGAACAGAATGCAATGCGTGACAACAAAGTGATTAGAAAAGGAGACTGAATAGAATTGAAGAAATGCACATGGAAGAAGTATACAGCAAGTGTTTTAGTTGCTGCTATGCTTGCAGCCCAGCCGATGGCAGTATATGCGGACGAAGCGTCTACGGCATCGCAGGCAGCATATAGTGATACAGAAGCGAAAGACATAAATGGTGTTTATGAACGTGTATCAGACAAGGTAGCAGGTATGCTGGCGAATGGTGAACTGACTTACAGTGAGACATCCGGTTATTTATATGATGCCAGCGGCAGCAAGGTAGACCCGGAGACAGGTGCTGAGATCCCTGATACGACAGAGACTGAGACTGAGACAAAGGCACCGGAGACCGAGACAAAAGCGTCGGATACCGAGACAAAGGCACCGGATACAACAGAGACTGAGACAAAGGCTTCAGAGACATCAGCTTCTGAGACTGAGACAGAGTCCCAGACAGGAACAGGGGAATCAGAGACAGAATCCCAGACAGGGGAAACAGATACTGAAACCGGTACAACAGAGACAGAAACAACAGAGACAGGATCCGAAACAGAATCAGAATCTCAGTCGGAGACTGCGTCATCGGAGACAACGACACCTGGGTCTTCATCAGATAATGCTTCGGCATCGACAGATTCAAAAGCAACGGAGTCTCAGACAACTGCAGAGACAGGCAGCAATACTCAGCAGGATGTTTCCTACAAGGCATCCGGTGTTTTCAAGAAGATTGGTGATAGAGTACAGTATAATGTAGATGTTCCGATTAAGGGTCTGCCGTCATTTATTACTCAGGAGATGATTGTCGGAGCATTAAAGAGCCAGGATGAATACGGTTATCCGGCTTCTGTTACAATTGCCCAGATCATACAGGAATCCGGTTATGGTACATACGGACCGGGCGGCAATAAAGGACAGGGACTTTCAGGACTGGCCTACGGTTACTGTAACTTATTCGGCATTAAAGGTTCAGGTACTGCAGGGAGTGTCTCAATGCGTACATCTGAGATGACGAAGGATGGAAAGATTTATTCTACAACATCTGCATTCCGTGCGTACAATACATACAGTGAAGCCATTGAGGACAGATGCAAGGTTCTTCAGAATGGTTACGGTGATCTGATCAGCGGTGTCAATGATGCCAATACCTTTGCGATGCGTATTGGACAGCGCTGGGCAACAGATCTGAATTATGGCAAGAGCTTGATCAAGCTGATGGAACTGTATGATCTGTATCGTCTGGATGATATGACACTGAAGGATTTTTCAGCGATGATCGGCAGATTTGCAGATCCTTGTCCGGGTGCGGTTGTGACAAGCAACTTCGGATTCAGAGAGTTTGACAATAAATTCCATAAGGGTCTTGACCTTGGTACAGGCAGTGAGAATATCCCGACGTATGCAGCAGAAAGCGGAACCGTTATCTTTGCAGGTTATTCAGGGTCTGCAGGTAATCTTATCACCATCGACCATGGTAATGGCCTGGTGACGAAATACATGCATCATTCTGAGATTTATGTCAAAGTCGGCGATCATGTTGAGAAGGGACAGCAGATTGGTCTGAGCGGTACAACAGGCCGTTCCACAGGTAATCATCTGCATTTCCAGGTCGAGGAGAATGGTGTGGCTGTCAATCCATTGTTATATCTTGAGGGCAACGGAACAAGCAGTGAACTGCAGCGTATGGACCCGATGAAGGATATTGTCAGCGGTACAAAGGTTGTTCTGGAGAAGAAGGATATAGAGACTTCAGGGGAGGATGCACAGAACGCAGCTGTTGAAGAAACAGAAGCGGCAGAATCCATTGCGGAAACAGACAGTCAGAAGCAGCAGAAAGAGACAGCGGTTGAGACAGCAGAGATTGCGGATTCGGCCAAGCAGGTTGTTGACAAGGCTGTCAAAACGGAGAAGAAGACAATCAAATAATACAGCGCAAAGCGCGGTGATTTAGCAAATAACTAAAAATAACAAAACCGGTATTCAGACATCAGCTGAATACCGGTTTTGTTATTTAAAAGCTTTGTTAGTTACAATTCTAAAAACTGAAATATAAAGATGTAGCCTGAACAGCAGGTCATTAATTGAGGAAGTTCTCAATGATCACCGCTTCAGCTTCTTCTTCTGTCATACCGAATGTACGGAGTTTGATCAGCTGTTCGTCGTTAATACGGCCAATAGCGGCTTCATGGATGATCTGCGCATCAATATGGTTGGCATTGATCTCAGGAATAGAGCTGATGGATGCCTTGTCCATAATGATGGAGTCACATTGGACATGTGCATGACAGGCATTGTTGCCGATGGCCTTCGGATGGAAGATCTGGTTGGATGTGCCTTTGGCAACAGAACGGGAAATAATACGGGCAGAGCTGCCTTCACCGTTCAACTTCACCTCCATGTTGGAAATAGCATGCTGAGCGTCATGGGTCATCAGTTTCTCTGTGACATAAAGTTTGGCATTTGGTCCGAGTTCAACGAAGGTTTCACGCTTGGTAGAGTCCACACCTTTGATCTGGGTGGTCTCCAGGGTGAAAACAGAATTCTCACCCACATAAATCTTCGTTACCGGGTTGAGAATCTTGCCGCCGGTGCCGTTTCCTTCAGCGTAGTGGTTCTCGACATACTTCACATTGGCATTTTTGCCGACATGGAAAGTATGAATACCATCGTGACGTGTTTCGCTGCATCCTTCACCGTGGATACCGCAGCCGGCAACGATGGTGACATCCGCGCCGTCTTCTACATAGAAATCGTTGTAAACAACATCAAGACCGGGCTCGGACATAACAACAGGAATATGCACCTGTTCATTCTGTGCTTCACTGCTGATTCGGATATCGATGCCCGGAAGGTCGGTTTTCTTCACAATAGCAATATGGCGGCTGTCACCATGACAGACAGCCATACCGTTTAATCGGAGATTGTAGGCGCCTTCCTGTTTAAAGCCATAGGAATCAATCACCTTTAATACATCTTCTGTTACCTGATTAAGCTTCACAGTAATCGCCTCCTTTCTGCTGACCATAACAGCAGGCCTCCTGGGAGGATGTGTCTAAGAGTGTCGGAAGAATCTCTTCGGCAGGCCCGATTCGGTCAATCTTGCCGTCGGAGATGACCATGATTCTGTCCGCCATACGGATAATACGTTCCTGATGGGAGATAAGGATCAGACTCTCTTTCTTCTCCTTGTGAATCTGTTCAAACTTCTTGATCAGCATAGAAAAGCTCCAGAGGTCAATGCCGGCTTCCGGTTCATCAAAAATGCAAAGTGCATGCTGTTTGGCAAGAACCGTTGCAATTTCGATACGTTTCATTTCACCGCCGGAAAGAGTAGCGTCGGCTTCTCTGTCAATATATTCCTGGGCACAGAGACCGACACTGCTGAGAAAACCGCAGCATTCGTTCTCGCTGAGGGTTCTTCCTGCTGCAAGATTCAGAAGGCGGCGGACGGTCATGCCTTTAAAACGCGGCGGCTGCTGGAAAGCGAATCCGATGCCAGCCTGGGCACGTTCATTGATGGAGAGGTCTGTAATGTCTTCTCCGTTTAAAATAATTCTGCCTGAGGTGGCTTCATTGATACCCATGAGCAGCTTGGCAAGTGTGGATTTGCCGCCGCCGTTTGGGCCTGTGATGACAAGCATTTCGCCATCGGCAACATTAAAACTGATGTCGGAGAGGATCTCTGCCTGACGGCCATCATCCCGGACATCAAAGGATAAATGTTCTATTTGTAACATTTTGTCACTTCCTTATATAGTATTGATAACAACATCAAATATAAATATAACATTTATGTTATTTTTTCACAAGTCTTTTAGCACAAAAACGATAAACTATCAAAATGAATAGTCATAAAAAATTATGGGAAAATCTGGTGGATTTTTGTCCGAAAAGGCTGTATAATGATTGGAGTTTATGGGGGAGGTAGAAAATGGCACGAGATAATCAGGATCTGACAAAAGGACCTTTAGCCAGGAAGATTTTATTTTTCAGTGCACCACTTATTGTATCGAATCTTTTGCAGGTGCTTTTTAATGTGGCGGATATTGCCGTTGTCGGGCGTTTTGCGGGGGCATCAGCCCTGGGATCAGTTGGATCGACAACGATTCTTGTGACGATGTTTACGAGTTTTCTGATCGGGGTTTCGGGAGGCATTAATGTTTTGACTGCATTGTATCTTGGCTCCGGAGACAGGAAAGGAGTTCGGGAAACTGTACATTCGGCTTTCCTGTTCAGTATTCTGACAGGATTGACCCTGCTGCTTATTGGAGCAATATTTTCAAAAGGTATTCTGGAACTTTTGAACACGAAGCCGGAATTGATCGATGGGGCGGTGCTGTATATACGGATTTATTTTTTGGGGATGCCGGCGCTGGCTGTATATAATTTTGGTAATGCCGTTTTCAGTGCGGCGGGGGATACGAAACGACCGCTGAAGTATCTTTCCATGGCGGGCGTTGTGAATATTATTTTGAATCTCTTTTTTGTGATCGTCTGTAAGATGGATGTGGCCGGTGTGGCTGTGTCCAGTATTATTTCACAGTATTTGTCGGCTGCGATGATCAGCGTTGCACTTTTCAGAAGCGGGGATATTTATGGACTGCACCGATCGGAGCTGCGTCTGAACAGAAACAAGACTGTGAATATTATCAGAATCGGTATTCCGGCAGGACTTCAGAATGCGATCTTCCAGATCGCGAATCTGTTTGTACAGGCGGGCGTGAATTCCTTTGATGCCACCATGGTGGCCGGCAATGCGGCTGCGGCCAATGCCGATGCGTTGGTGTATGATGTGATGACGGCCTTCTATACGGCCTGCGGTAGTTTTATGGGACAGAATTTCGGTGCCGGCAACAGGAAGCGTGTCAGGAACAGCTATCTCATCAGCCTGGCATATTCCTTTGGTATCGGTATGATCATGGGATTGGGACTTGTTTTATTTGGCCATCAATTCCTCTCATTGTTCTCGACAGATGCAGATGTCATTGAGGCGGGGATGATCCGATTGTCCATTATGGGTGTCTGCTATGGATTTTCTGCTTTTATGGACTGTACCATCATGGCTTCCAGAGCTTTGGGAAAGAGTATGATACCGATGGTGATCGTTATCATAGGTTCCTGCGTATTCAGAGTTGTCTGGATTTATACAGTTTTTGCGTATTTTCATACCATATTATCTCTGTATTCCCTTTATATATTTTCATGGGGGATCACAGCCATTGCAGAAATCATTTATTTTGTTTACATATACAAAAAAAGAGTGTGCTGAGGCTCACTCTTTTTTACTGTGTTTGATTGTACACGATGCGACATATATCAGCTGTGAATTCAAAATTGCTCCAAATCGGTGCTTGGTTTTTGAATGTTAACCGGCAGAGACAGGACGCTTAATCTGGCTGAGGCTGTAGGCCAGCACGGAACCGATGACAAGAACGCCGCCTGCAATGGACATAGGTCCGATGGTTTCGCCGCAGATAATGGCCGCCAATACCGGGTTGAGAATCGGTTCAATGCCTGAGGTCAATGCAGCTGTTACCGGAGAAACGGCATCCAGTCCCCGGGACAGACAGATGGTGGCCAGACCGGTCTGTACAGTGCCAAGAAGTACGATCACCAGCCATATGGATGGTGTATGGATGGTTTCGTGCACAGCAGTCGGAAGGCCGATGATGAAGGCCAGAATATAGCTGATGACAAGGGAAGATTCGAAATCGCCGCCCTTCATTTTCTTCATCTGAAACATAATGGCATAGGACAGGCCGGAGATAATGGCAAGAAGATTGCCGAGCATGCCACCGGAGGTGATCTTATCAAAGAAAAAGCATACAATACCGATTAATGCAATGATGCATGTAAGGATAGCCCTTTTATCCGACCGTTTATGATAGAAGATCCAGAGGATAAGAATCAGAAAAACCGGATGTGTGAATTGCAGGATGATGGCATTGGCGGCGGATGTCATTTTGGTGGCACAGACAAATGTGATGCTCATGGAAGCTGAGCAGATGCCGCCGAAAATAACGGATGGGTTCAGCCGAAAAGGATGATGGATCAGCTTCATGTAGAGCAGCAGTGTGATCAGGGCGAAGATGCTTCGTACGCCGCTGACAGACAGAGACTGCCATGGAACGATTTTGATCATAAAGCCGCCAAGGCTGAAAAAAATGGCAGAAAGCAACACATAAAATGTGCCAACTGCCGGATTGTTGACGCGTGGATTAAGTTGAATCATAAAGTTACACCTTTGTAGTAAAAATAATGGGTAGATAGAGGATGCCATAGATATCCCGGAATTGCTATGCAGGATATCTATGGCATCTATGGGTTTTATTTGCAGAGTTCTTCAGCCAGTGCCGCAATCTGTGCTTCATTCTCAGTGTTGACAGCGGATTTGATGGTGACTGTTGTGTCTGTAAATGTCAGATTCTTGCTGCCTTCAAACATTTTCAGCATGGTTTTGGCTGCGGTAGGTGCCCATGAGCCGTTCTCAATGAGACCGATCGTTCTGTTTCTGTAGCCGCGTTCTGTCAGGTGTTCGATGAATGTCTTCATGAATGGGAAGATATCACCATTGTAAGTGGTTGTAGCCAGAACGAGCTTGCCGTAGCGGAAAGCATCTTCGACAGCTTCGGCCATGTCATCACGGGCAAGGTCAGTAACTGTGACTTTCGGGCATCCAAGGGCAGTCAGTTTATCTGCAAGGAGCTCAACGGCTTTCTTAGTATTGCCGTAAACAGATGTATAAGCGATGACAACGCCTTCGCTCTCAACACCGTAGCTGGACCATGTATTGTAGAGATCAAGATAATAGCCAAGATTCTCTTTGAGGATCGGGCCATGGAGTGCACAGATGGTCTGGATATCAAGACCGGCTGCCTTCTTCAGGAGCGCCTGAGCCTGAACACCGTATTTGCCGACGATACCGAAATAGTAACGGCGGGCTTCGCATGTCCAGTCTTCTTCGACATCAAGGGCACCGAACTTGCCGAAGGCATCTGCTGAGAAAAGAACCTTATCCTTGCTGTCGTAGGTCACCATAACTTCTGGCCAGTGAACCATTGGTGCAAGAACAAATGTCAGTGTGTGTGTACCAAGAGAAAGCGTATCGCCTTCCTTGACAACAATCTGTCTCTCCGGGTAGTCTGTGCCAAAGAATTGCTTCATCATCACAAAAGCCTTGGCTGTAGCGACAACTTTGGCATCCTTGTAAAGATCCAGAAAGTTGGCAATGTTGGCAGAGTGGTCAGGTTCCATATGCTGAACAATCAGATAAGATGGCTTTCTGTCACCGATGACGTCTGAAATATTCTTCAGCCATTCATCTGTGAAATTGCCGTCTACAGTATCCATGACCGCAATCTGCTCGTCCATGATCACATATGAATTGTAGGCCATGCCGTTTTCTACAACATACTGTCCTTCAAATAAATCAATGTTGTGGTCGTTAACACCAACATAACGGATATCATCTGTAATAAACATAGTCTCACTCCTTAAAAAATGTATTTATTATTGTTCTTAATGTAGCTGTAATCGATGCTATTATAGCATTTGAAAGTAGGAATGTCTACTGTTTTTGAAACACTCGATGTTTTTAACAAAAGTTAGCAAGAATTCTCCTTCCTCTACAGGTGGGAGATGAATTGCAGAAAAAAGAAAATAGAACGCTTGTTCTGCGGTGCGAAGTGTGGTATACTATAATCAGTCGAAAGGATAG
>OBLO01003939.1_pt1 | contig 10185 bp, 6 predicted proteins | sample 1519401 | NCBI WGS metagenome assembly OBLO01 (sample SAMEA2602897, study PRJEB22501) | metagenome | reverse complement strand
ACCTCGGCCATATGCAGGCGGTAGCCCTGCGCCGTGCAGACATAGTTGTCCGCGTGGCTGTACCCGGCGTCCAGATCCTTCTGCGGCATCGTGATATACCGGCGGGACAGCACGGTGCCGTCCGGTGCAAAGCGGGTCATTACGGTGCCGGGCGCGGTCTTGACAGCCATCTCGGCCCTGCCGTCCCCGTTGAAGTCATACACCATAAACTGGGTATAGTGCGCTCCGGCGCGGATGTTCTGCCCCATGTCCAGCCGCCAGACCAGCGTGCCGTCCAGCTTATAGCAGTCGATAAAGCACCGCCCGGTGTAGCCCTTGATCGACACATCGTGGGAATTGTCAGGGTCCCACTTTACAAAATACTCGTACTCGCCGTCATTGTCAATATCACCCACACTCATATCGTTGGCATGGTAGGCAAAGGGCTCCCCGGCCGGGGTCACGCCGTCCGCCGGCTTTTGCAGCGGAAGCTCATAGTACCCCTTCTGCCACGGCTTTACGCCCCTGCAGGCGGGCCCTTCTACGCCGTTTACCAGCGGGGCCACGGCGTAGCTATCCCCGCTTGTGCCCTGCGCGTCAAGATAGTTTGTGCTGTCGGTCACGGTGGCCAGCCTGACCCCGTTTTTATAGAGCACAAAGTCGGTGCCGGTCAGGCCGGTGGCGTTGTGGCCGGTGACCTCGCTTTTAAAGAGCCGCCAGCTGATAAACACACCGGTGTTTGCCGTGACAGCCACCAGTCCGCGGGACAGCGCCTCCAGCTGCTGCTGCAGCACGCGGCCCACGGGGGTCTGCACGGGTGTGCTTTCCTCCAGCAGGGCCCCGTTTTCTGCCAGCGCCTGCACCTTGATGTAATAGGGGATATGCGTCGAGCGGCAGAAGGTGAAAAGGCTTTCCCCGCTCTCGCCTGCCGTTTTGAACCGCACGGTCTCGCCAGGGCGGTCGCTCCACAAAATGCGGTAGCGGGCGGCCCCGGCCACCGGCTGCCAGCTAAGGGTGGTTTGGGCAGCCGTCTGGCTGCGCACAGAGATTTGCATGGACTTTCCCTCCATCATAAAAGAGCGCCGCAACATCCGCTGCGGCGCTCACATTCAATTAGGCTTTATCTGCTGCGTACAGGGCGTTGACTTCCTCAATGACCTGCGTGCCGCCGCGGGCATTCCACTGGTCGAAGGCAGCCTGCAGACCGGCCTCGTCGATCTGGCCGCAGATATACTGGGTGCGGGCGTCGTCCAGAATTTGGACAAGGTCGTTGCCGCACTCGGCGTAGGTGTCGGACTGGGTCAGGTAGCCCAGCGCGGGGTTGAACACGGCATACTGCACGTTGTTGGCAATGCTCTCCTCGTAAGCCAGCTGATAGTCAGCCTTTTCCAGCTGGTAATCGGGGTTCTGCTCAGTCAGGTAGGGGACATAGGGCACAGCCTGATTCAGACCTGCGTGCGGGCAGTTGGTGGTGTCGTACTTGCCGTTGGGAACAATCTTGCCGTCGGCGTTGATGTCATAGCAGATGTCCTTCAGGCCGTAGTCGGCCAGTGCCATCATTTCGGGGTCGCACATCTTGTCAAGGAAGTGCAGGCAGGCCTTGACATCCTCCTCGGTCTTGGCACCAGACTTGGTGATGAGGTAGAAGCCGTTGTAGCCGGTGGTGGCAAGGGTGTGGCCGTTGATGGGGCCGACAGAGGTCATGGTGGCGATTTTGGAGGCATCGTTTACATCGGCAATGGCATTGTCCTCAAAGTATTTCCAGATGCGCTTGGTGCCGTCCATCGTGTCGACAAAGACACCGGTGACGCCCTTCTGGCTGTCGACCTGGAAGTTGGCAGTGTCTACGGTTGCCCAGTCGGGGCGGACCAGACCGTCTGCGTAGATCTTGCGCATCCAGTCAAGGGCTTCCTTATACTCAGCGGTCTGGTGTACGGGAACCAGCTTGCCGTCCTGCTCGACCCAGCCGTTGCCGCAGCCGAACCATGTCTGGATAATATCCCACGGGCCGGTGTATTTGCACATTTCCAGACCGTAGGTGTCGTTGGCACCGTTGCCGTCCGGATCGTCATAGGTGAACTTATAGAGCATGTCATAGACATCCTCGACCGTCTTGGGGGCCTCGGTGATGCCCACGGCCTCGGCCCAGTCGGTGCGGTAGCCCAGACCGTTACGGCCGATGGCGCGGGAGCGGGGGATGCCGATGATCTGGCCGTCCACGGTCAGGCCCTTCAGAACATCGGGGCTGATCTGGGACAGGTTGGGGTAGGCCTCGCTGTCCTGCAGGTACTCGGTCAGATCCCAGAAGGCGCCGCGCTTGGCAGCATCGGCTGCGTTGGCGTTCTGGTCCAGCGTCTTGGTTGCGGTCAGGATCATCGGCATGTTGTCCTTGTCCATCAGGGTCAGGCCGAACTTCTCGCTGTAGGTGTCGTTGGCCTCGGTGCGCCACTCGACATGGGTGCCGGTGTAGGCCTCGTACTTGGCGATGACCTCATCGGAATGTTCATTGCTCAGCACATGGCCGGTGAAGTCGGGGATCATAAAGCTGACGGTGGGGGTGCCGGAGGCAGCGCTATCCGCAGAGGAAGCAGCGCCGGAAGCGGAGGTGCTGTCGGAGGCGGAGCCGCCGCAGCCTGCGAGCATGGCGGCGGACATCGCCAGCGCCATAGAGAGGGCAAGTGCCTTTTTCATTTTCGTTTTTCTCCTTTTTGTATAAAAGTGGTTGTATTGCTTGGTATCAGCCCTTGACCGAGCCGACCATGACACCTTGGGTAAAGAACTTCTGCACAAACGGATAGATGCAGAGGATCGGCAGGGTAGACAGCACCGTGGTGGCCATCTTGACAGCCTTGATGGGCGGCATACCGGCCGCGCCCCAGTCGAAGGTGGAATCCTCGGCTACCTGTGTGGTCAGGAACACCAGACGCCGCAGCACGATGGTGATGACCTCCATGTCGGAGTTGTTGATGTACAGCATCGCATTGAAGTAGCTGTTCCAGTGGCTGACCGCGTAGAACAGGCTGACCGAGGCCAGCACCGGCGCGGACAGCGGCAGGATGATGCGCACGAAGGTGATCAGATCGTTGGAGCCGTCAATGATGGCGGCCTCCTCCAGCTCCATGGGGATGCCCTGAAAGTAGTTCTTGATGATGATCATGTTGAAGGCGTTCATCGCCGTGGGCAGCCAGAGTGCCCAGTAGGTGTTGCCCAGATGCAGCACATTGACCACCATAATGTAGGCGGGGACCATGCCGCCGGTGAACAGCATCGTGACGATGACCATATTGATAAAGCCGTTGCGGCCCTTGAGGTAGGGGCGGGACAGCGGGTAGGCGATCGTGCAGGAGACGAACATATTGATCAGCGTGCCGATCACGGTGACGATCACCGAATTTTTCAGTCCGCGGAACACATCGCCCTGCTTGAGGATGTACTGGTAGGCGTTCAGCGATACATCCTGCGGGATCAGGAAGAAGGGACGCTCGGTCAGCTCGCGCTCGGTCGCAAAGGAGCCGGCCACCACATAGATGAAGGGCAGCACACAGGCCAGCGCCACCAGCGCAATGATGACATACAAAAGAACCTGTACAGCCTGATCGCCGGGGGTGCGGGCTTCCAGCGTGCCGGTGGCGCGCACCTCGTCTTTCTTATGGGTAAAGGGCATTGTCATTGTAGCACAGCTCCCTTCTTTAGTACAGGCCGGACTCGCCGAACAGCTTGGCGATCTTGTTGGCGCTAACGACCATCAGCATACTGATGGTGGACTTGAACAGGCCGGTGGCGGTCGCCAGTGAGTACTGGCCGCCCGTGATGCCCTTGGTGTAGACATAGGTGTCAAACACATCGGAGGCTGCGCGGTTCATCGAGTTCTGCATCAGGAAGATCTGCTCGTAGCTGGTGTTCAGAAGCTGGCCGACCTTCATGATCAGCATCAGGACAATGGTGCCGCGGATGGCGGGCAGCGTGACATGCCACATCAGCTGCCAACGGCCTGCGCCGTCAATCTTGGCAGCCTCATACAGCTGCACATCCACGCTGGACAGTGCCGCCAGATAGATGATGGTGCCGTAGCCGGTCTCCTTCCAGATATTCTGGCCGACGATCAGCGCGGGAAAGAGCTTGGGGTCGCTGAGCAGGTCGGGCGCATTCGCGCCGAAGATCTGGGTCAGCACATGGTAGATGGCGCCGTCCGTGGTGGAGAACATCTGGAAAGTCAGCGCCGCCACAATGACGATGGAGACAAAGTGGGGGATGTAGACCAGCGTCTGCGCTGTGCGCTTGAACCATTTGCAGCGCAGCTCATTTAAAATCAGCGCCAGAATGATGGGGGCCGGGAAGGCGAAGAAAAGGTTGGCCAGCGAGATGGACAGCGTATTGCGGAACAGCGTCCAGAAGTCCGGGCCGGTGAAGAGCTTTTTAAAGTACTTCAGCCCGACAAAGGGGCTGCCGAACACAGATTCCAGAATCGTGTCACCGTTGAAAGGGCTGAAATCGGTAAATGCCATATACAGGCCCGTCATCGGCAGGTAATTGAAGATGATCATGTAGAGCAGCGCCGGCAGCATCATGATATATAACCAGTAATGCTGCATGAACGCCTTGCGCCATGTGTTGTGGCCCAGCTGTTTCTGGGCGCGGGCATTGGCCTTGCTCTGCTTGACCGCAGCGGTTTGTGCCATAAGCGTTTCCTCCTTGCTTTGTGTTCTCATCAGCCGGCGGCCGCGGTGCTTTGGTCGGGATCGCGGGCCCTCGTCATCCGGCGGCGGCTGTTTCATTGCTTCCATTGTATCCCCTGCTCTGCGGATTTGGCTACAATCAAAAGCATGCGAAAATTTTCATTATATTTCACGATGCAGCGCAATTATCAATGCGAATAACACACAAAACAATCCTTATATCTACCGGCACTATCGTTTGCTGTTTCGGGTTGAAATTGTGAATATTTTATACATGGCGCCTGCCTGTTTTGTGCATTTTGACAAAGAGCGTTCTTGACCCTGCTGCAGCCTTACGGCTGCGGAATCTTTACCGCACAGCCTTGCCCTGACTGCCCCGCTTTGCCGGCGGGATTGGGTCACTCCGCCCTGCTGCCGGCAAACATATCCTATTTCCATATCTTGATATTTATCGCTGCACCGTGCTTTCAAAACCTTCTGCCCATCAAATGACACTTGTTTTTCGCCGCGGCAGCGCGTATGATAAAGATAAGATCGCGGGCCTGCAACTGTATACAGCACATCTGACAGGGAGAAAACGCTATGTCTACACTGCAAGGCGAAAGCTTTTATTTCCACCACGGCTGGCACTTTTTGCGGGCAGATGCCTTCCCCATGGCAAAGGCCATTGACGCGCACCGGGACGCCGAGGGGCACGCCTTTTACGAGGCCGACTACCGGGAAACCGGCTGGCAGCCCGTCACGCTGCCCCACACCTTCAATGATGAGGATCTGTTCCGTGACCGCATTCAGGACGGCGGCAGCGGCCAGCGCCGCACGGCAGCCTTCTATCGCAACATCCTCACCATTCCGGCGCGGCACAAAAACCACAAGGTACTGCTTGCGTTTGAGGGGCTGCGCCAGACCTGCTACCTCTATGTAAACGGCACGCTGGCCGGCTACTATGAGGCCGGCGTTGCGCCGTTCGGCTTTGACATTACTCCTTATGTGCGGTACGATGCGCCAAACCTCATAGCCATTGCGACCGACAACACCGCCACCCGCAACGCGCCGTTCTGCATTGCCGAGACCCCCAACAAGCCCGATGCTGTCCCCGGCAGCTATCTCTTTCCGCAGGAGCAGGCCGTCCCCGCCGACCGCGTGGGCGTCCCCTTTTTCTGGAACTGCAACGACTTCAATCCCTCGGTCGGCGGCATTACCCGCCCCGTGCAGGTGTTTTTCAAGCCCGATGTCTATCTGACGCTGCCGCTCTACTCCAATTTGCAGACCAAGGGCCTCTATGTCTACGGCCGGAATTTTGATTTGGACAACGCCACGGCGGATATTCGGGTCGAGGCCGAGGTCCGCAACGAGGGCAAGGTCCCTGTTTCCGCCCAGCTGCGCATCACGCTGCGCCGCCCGGACGGCAGCGTTGCCGCCATCTTTGACGGTGCCCCGGCCACTGCAGCACCCACGGGCCGCGCCGTCCCACCGCTGAGCATCACCCCGGCGGACGCCTATATCCCCGATGAGGCTGTGCCCGGGCATTACCGCCCTGTGGAGGACGAAAGCCTGCCCGCACCGACCGCTACGGATTCCATGGCGGTCACTGTGCTGCACGCCGGGGCCGACACCCTGCCGCTGCGCTTCTGGAGCATCGACGACCCCTACCTCTACACCGTGGAGGCCGAGCTGTTTGTAAACGGCGAAAAGGCCGACGCCCAGCAGCTGACGACCGGCTTCCGCGCCGTAAGCTACGACAAAGACCGGGGCCTGCGCATCAACGGCGCGGTGCAGTGGCTGCGCGGCTACGCCCAGCGCGCCGCCAACGAGTGGGCGGCCATCGGCATTGCGCCCGAGTGGCTGCACGATGAGGACGCCGCCCTCATCCGCGAGAGCAACGCCAACCACATCCGCTTTATGCATGTGGCGGGCAGCCCCGCCGATGTCCGTGCGTTTGACCGCCGCGGCATCGTCTGCACCCAGCCTGCCGGTGACAAGGAGAAGGAGAGCTTTGGCCGCCAGTGGGACCAGCGCGTAGATGTGATGCGCGATGCCATCACCGCCTTCCGCAACCCCCCTTCTATTCTGTTCGGGGAGCCCGGCAACACCTAGACCTCACGCGAGCATATGGGGGAGATGCGCGTCCTAAAACAGCAGCTTGCCCCCCAGGGTGGGCTTTTTGGGGGCGCCCGCACCCTGACCCCCGAGGGGGTCGTCAACGAGAGCGAGTATGTCGGCACGATGCTGAACCGCCACGCCGCCCGCTTTTTGTCGCAGCACGGCCCCGTCACCGAGACCGAGTACAGCCGCGAGGAGGCCCCCCGCCGCATCTGGGACGACTTCACCCCGCCGGATTTCGACTACCGCAACCGCTGGGTCGGCAAGGGCGGCAAAAAAGCCATGGGGTACGACTTCTACGATCTGACCAGTGAAGATCTCGCGCTTGAAAACGCGCGCGGCTACGCCGAGTTTTTCAACGATCGGATGGGCGGTGCCTCCGGCAAGAACTACTACAGCGCCTGTGCGGCGCTCTGCTGGACGGACTCTGCCCAGCATGGCCGCCAGTCCTACAGCGAAAATGCCCGTATGAGCGGCCGCGTCGATCCCTGCCGGATCAAAAAGCAGAGCTTTGACTATTTCCGCGTTATGCAGAGCGAGGCCCCCGCCGTCAAGATCATCGGCCACTGGAACTACCCCGCCCCCACCGCTGCCAACTATCGCTATGAAGAAAAGCGCTTTAACGGCACCTACTGGGAGGGCACCGGCGTCTGGCACACCCGCGACCCGCACCATAAGACGGTGTATGTGGTGGCAAGCTACCCTGTTGCCGCAGTCGAGCTGCTCGTCAACGGGCGCCGTGTCGGGCGGTGCGACAAGCCGCAAAACACCTTTGTGTTCGCCTTCCCCGGCGTGGATGTGACCCAATCCGGCTGGGTCGAGGCCGTGGGCTACGGCTATGACGGCACACCCTCCGCGTCTGACCGGCTGGAAACCGCCGACAGCCCCGCCGCCCTGCGGCTGACGCTGCACACCGCACCGGGCGGCCTTGCTGCCGACGGGGCCGACATCGCCTATGTCGATATTGCCGTGCAGGACAGCGCCGGGCGGGTCTGCCCGCTCTGCGATGCGCGAATTGACTTCACATTGGACGGCCCCGCGCAGTTTTTGGGCGGCTACAACAGCGGCCGCTTTGCGGGCTACGGCCATGACGACAGCGTCATCCACCAAAACCATGTCTATGCTGAGTGCGGCACCAACCGCGTATTTCTGCGCGCGGGCACAGCGCCCGGCACCATCCGCCTGACTGCCGTGATGGGCAGCATCCGCAATGTCATCACGCTGCAGAGCATGCCTGCCGACCTCGCACCGCTGACAGCCGCACCGCTGCCCTGCCGCCTGCCGGAATATGCCGCCTGTGCGCCGCAGCACCGCGATGCGTTCGTCCCCATCCCGCAGGCCGATGCAGCAAAATACCAACCGGAGGACAAGTGCTACACCAAGATCCTCGTCAACGGGCAGGAGCCGGACACCCGCGGCGTGCGCAGCGTCAACGAGAACGGCCGGTGACGGGGCGCGGTGCTCTGCATTTGGGACCGGCTGCAGGCGGTCAGCCCCGATGCCTTCCGCTATGATGGGACCGCCGCCGGGGGCTGCCTGACGCTGCACGGCGGCGGGCACCCCGTGACAGCGCAGGTCGGCGTCACCCCCCTGCTGGTTGACGGCAAGGAAACCCTGATGGACGGCCAGCCCTATCTGACCGCCGAGGGCGCGCTGGTCATGGAGGTCAACGCCCTGATCCCCCACATCACCGGCACCCGCACCCAGTACGATGACAAGGTCAATGTACTGCGCATAGAAACCGAATAACAGCAAAGACCGCACCCGAAACGCATCGGGTGCGGTCTTTGCTGTCGGTGAGGGAAATCCCCCTCACTTCTTCTCGTTCTGGTAATCCTTGCGGTATTTGCCGGGGGTCATGCCGACCTTTTTGCTGAAAAATCGGATGAAATTCTGCACATTGGAATAGTTCAGCGTCTCGGCGATCTGCACGACCGTCATGTCGCTGGTCAGCAGCAGTTCCTTGGCCATCTCCAGCTTTTCATTGTTGGCCAGATCGCTGAAGCTGGTATCCTTCTCGGTGCGCAGCACCTTCCAGATATAACTCGGGTTATAGTTTAGCCGGTCGGCGCACTCGTTCAGCGTAATGTCGCCGCGCGTCTGCTTGATCAGCGCCAGCACATTCTTGACCAGCTCGCTGGAGCTGCTCTGGCGGAACTCCGTCAGCAGGTCCATAACAGGCACGGCCACCTCGTCCATCAGGAAATTCTGCATCTGGTCGGCGGTGTAGATCTTGCCGATCGTCTCAAACAGGTTGGCCTGCCGGTCGGCCAGCACCTGGTTGACCGAAAGGCCGGCGTTTTCCGCCACGGCCAGCATGGCCGCCACCAGCCGCTGGATGTAAAACTGCCGTTCATACCCGCGGATGTTCTTTTCCAGCATTTTGGCGGTAAAGCGCTCCAGCAGGTGGCGCACCTCCTTGGCCTTGCAGGCGGTTACGGCTGCCGTGATCTCATGCTCCAGCAGTGTATCATAGCCGTTGCGGGCGCACTGCTCGTCGGGCGGCTGGTAGTACAGCATCTGCCCGCTTGCCTCGGGGGCATCGGCCTCCGGCAGGCGCAGGGCCTCCCATGCCTCCTGCGCGGCCAGCTGCATGTGGTGCAGCTTGTGGAAGGGGCGGCTGACGCCCGCGCGGCAGCTGACCCCCAGCGCGGTGCGGATGCTGCGCGCCGCCGCCGTATATACCACGCGGCAGGCCTCGTTCAGATCAGCCTCCTCGCCGCCCGCGACCAGCAGCAGGGTAAAGTTCAGCATTACGGGCTGGAACGCGCAGCGGCGCAGCAGCTCGGTGGGCATCGTCTGTATGGCGGTCAGCAGCATCGTCTCCCGCACCGGGCCGGAGGTGCCCGCCGGGGTATCCAGCGCCAGCGCGATCAGCCGATACGCGGGGCAGACTGCCAGCCCCAGCTCCTGCATCGTGTGGCCGGCGGCCTCATCGGTGACCTCGCTGCGGATCAGATTTTCCACAAAGCTCTGCTGCAGGCGGCGGTTTTGCTGCTGCATCAGGCTTTGCATCGCCTGCTTGTCCCGGGCCACCTGCTTGACACCGGCGGCCAGATAGGCAAACTCCTCCTCATCGCTGCCGGGCTGGCCGAACACACCGCTGGCCGCGTGCATCAGATCATCCACAGGGGCGTACAGCACACTGGTCGAGCGGCGGCAGATCAGCAGCACCGCCACCAGTCCCCCGGCCAGCACAAAAGCGATCAGAATCACCATGCCGGCGGTAGCCGCCAGCGTGCGCTGCGGCAGCGCCGCATAGTAGGTCAGCCCGTTCACGCCCATCTTGCCGCTGTTCAGCCGCCAGCCACCCAGCACGCAGCCGCCCTCGGCGGGGGTGTCGGCGTCCAGCAGGGCGGTCAGCGCAGCAGAGGTGCTCAGCCCGGTCTTGCCGGTGAAATCCCGCGCGGCAATGCTGTAGCCGCCGGTC
>OBLO01003936.1_pt1 | contig 10188 bp, 10 predicted proteins | sample 1519401 | NCBI WGS metagenome assembly OBLO01 (sample SAMEA2602897, study PRJEB22501) | metagenome | reverse complement strand
TATAGATTGCAGAAAACCATCTATTAAAATAAGGATTGTGACTTTTTGTCTTCGAATTCTAACATAATCATTCCTCCTATTGCAGAAAACCATCTATTAAAATAAGGATTGTGACCTATCATATTGATAAATTCATCAATTGTTGCTTCATATTGCAGAAAACCATCTATTAAAATAAGGATTGTGACTGCTTCATCTGTTGTTGTTTCAATATCAATAGCATTTATTGCAGAAAACCATCTATTAAAATAAGGATTGTGACTCCTCCGTTGGAGTATCATAACTATATTTTTTACTTATTGCAGAAAACCATCTATTAAAATAAGGATTGTGACTTCCTTGTTTCATCTATTCCTGTGACTTTTACTAATATTGCAGAAAACCATCTATTAAAATAAGGATTGTGACTTTTTATTGTTGTCTGGTTTACTGTTTCTGGGTTTTATTGCAGAAAACCATCTATTAAAATAAGGATTGTGACTTTTAGTAGATCATACTTTTTTATTTGTTTGTCCTCTATTGCAGAAAACCATCTATTAAAATAAGGATTGTGACAGTTTTGTGGTTCATAATTTGATAGTTGTACACTGCATTGCAGAAAACCATCTATTAAAATAAGGATTGTGACTCTTCATCTACAGTAACACCATTTTCAATATCGTTATTGCAGAAAACCATCTATTAAAATAAGGATTGTGACAGTTTAAACGCAATAATGTATTGAGGTGTTGTACGAGATTGCAGAAAACCATCTATTAAAATAAGGATTGTGACATACACAAATCTCTTGATTTATATTTTTCTGTCATATTGCAGAAAACCATCTATTAAAATAAGGATTGTGACTTCTGTAACCTGACAGGTTCAGGTTTGCGATGGAATATTGCAGAAAACCATCTATTAAAATAAGGATTGTGACAAGACACATATGAGTTTGCATTGTGCCTCTTTGTTCAATTGCAGAAAACCATCTATTAAAATAAGGATTGTGACAGTTTTTTCGCTTTTAAAAATACATGTTCAATTTCATTGCAGAAAACCATCTATTAAAATAAGGGTTGTGATAATATTCTGGATATTGATTCTTTAGCTCTTCTCTAAATTGTAGAAAACCATATATTAAAACTATTCGCTTAATTAAAAGTTATTTTAGGTTAATTAAAGTGAATTTTTAAAATTTATTTTAACCATAAGTTGTATATTTTATTATTAACAAATTAGTTTTGATGATTATAAATTTTAAAAAGTGATTTTATGGCAAGGAAAAAACGAGCATTATTCATGACTGTGGGGACTGGATTTAAAGATAATCAAAAGAGTTTGGCACATGGGTTGATGTGTTCTATTGTTTCAAAAGATCCAGATTTAATTTGTTTTTTCGGTTCAAGGAAATCAAAATCAACAATAGACACTCTTAAACAAATTTTTAACGAATCTAATGATGAGGATTTTGATGATTATTTTGAAACTAAATTTATAGAAAATGATAATATTGATGAGTTTAAAGATTATTTTTTTGAATTTAAATCTAAAATTCTTGAATTGGAAGATGATTATAAAATAATAATTGATTATACATCAGGTACCAAAACAATGACTATGTCTGCAGCTTTTGCTTCAATGATATTTGGAAAAGAATTATTTTTAGTTGCAGGTGATAGAAAAGATGGAGTTGTTGTTAAAGGAACTGAAAAATGCATTTCACAAAATCTTTATCCGATTTATGATGAATTAATAATGGATAAAATTAAAGATTTATTTAATAGTAATCGTTTTGAAGCTGGAAAGTTACTTATTGATGATATGATTAGTACAAATGAAAATAAAGTGATTTATTCTAAATTATTCAACACATATTATTATTTTGACAATGTAGATTACAAAAAAGCATTAGAAAATTTTGATTTGAAAATATTTAAAGAGACCTGGCCGGAGTTAGCTATTGATTTTCAAAAAAATATTATTGCTTTAAATATCTTAAATAAGCAGAATCAGGATTCAAATGATAAAACGAGATTTGTTGATCATAAACAAAAGAAATATTATATGTTGGCTTCAATAATTAATAATTCTAAACGTAGAGGAAAAGAAAATAAGTTTGATGATGCAGTAGCTAGATTATATCGTTCATTTGAGTTGATTGCCCAAATTAGACTTTTAGAAAAATATAATATTGATAGTTCTAATGTGGATATTGATATTTTAAAAGAATATGGGTTGGCTGACGATTATTTGGCTGAATTAGAAAATTCAAGAGATAAAAAATATAATGATATTAAATTAGGTTTAATTAAGGATTATGTCCTGCTTGAACAGTTAAATGATGATTTAGGTAAATTTTATTTGGAAAATGAAAATAAAATTAGGAATATTATTAAATTTAGAAATAATTCCATTTTAGCTCATGGATTTGAATTCTGTTCCGAAGAGGATTTTGAAGAGTTTAAAGAAATTGTTTTAAAAGCGGCCGATTTATTAAATAAAAATATGGGAAGGTTTATTGAAGAAACTAAATTTCCAATGTTTTCTTAGTAAGTAATTAAACACTTACTAAGACTTTTTCATTGATTTTAATCTACTTTTAAAGTAATTTTGCAAATTATTATCAGCACAATAGATGTAGCAGCCTTTCATTCCGCGAGTCATCAGAGTTTTATATGTATTTTTAATAATTTCATCAGCTGTTTTTTGAGCCTTATCAGGATTTTCTTTATACATTTTCTTGATTCCTCTTAAAGACTGGTCTGTTGATGCTCTTTTGTTGAAATCAGTTATGATTTTACCGTTTTCAAAACGGATATCTTCTCCGATGATGACTCCGACATAATCAAATTCCAGACCCTGTGATGTGTGTATGCAGCCTATTTCATTTACGGAATCTTCATCAATAGCCCAGGTATCAGTATTTCCAAGATTCCAGCTCATGGACAATCCGTCAATTTCTATATCATGGATATCAGTATTTTCACGGCCTTCCTTTTCCCATTTCCAGCAGTATCCTGCAAGCAGTCGGGATTTGTTGTTGATTTTATTTTTTTCAAAAATCAAGTCTCTTAATTCATTTGGGCTGTCAATAACTTCAAAATCATAATCATAGTCAAATCCATCATAATTGGCAGTATCTTCAATTTCCAAAACATCATCAAGCCAGGACAGGTATCCGTCAGATCCGTTGCATCTGAATTGTGAATGTAGTCTGATTTTTCTGACTTCTGCATTTAACTCTTCTGCACACTTTTCAATTTCTTCAATGCTGCCGTAATCTTTTATATGAACTTTCTGATGAGGGTCTATGAAAAATATTGAGAATTTTCCTGCATTAATCAGTTCTTTTATCTGGTTTTCGCCCTGATTTCCATATAATCCTGATTTTTTATTTAATCTGTGAGCTTCATCCACAATTACAGCATCAATTTCATTGCTTTCGGCATTGATGAATGATCCCGAACTTTTAAAGAGGTTACTGATATATTTCTGAGTGTAACTGCCTTTCAGCTGCTTGAAGTAGACATTGCGGGGAGCACTGTTTTTAGTAACATACAGTGACACCAGATCATCAGCGGTTAGGTTTACAAGCAGATTAATAGCTACAACTGATTTGCCGGTTCCAGGTCCTCCTTGGACAATCAGCACTCTTTTTTTATCATCAATATATGAATCTCTTGCCATCTGTTTTGCCAGTTCATAGGTTACTTTCTGTTCATCGACCATTATGAAATGTTCATTGTTTTCAAGCATTCCGTTTAAAACATCCTGAAGTCTTTTTGAAGGCCTTATTTTTCCATGCTCTATTTTGTATAGAATTCTCTTATTGTCACCTTTTTTAATGTATTTTTTAATGAAATTCCTAAGTTTAATAACATCTCCGTTTCCATATAATGGAGCTTTGTCAATATACTCTTTATAGAAATCATCGGATATAGGGTCATCTTCAGATATTTTATAGTTATGGAGATATGCACATGGATATAAGCTGATTTCATCTTCCTGAACAGATTCATTGAAGTCTTCAATCAGTGAAGCATAAGACCATGCCTGATAGGAAGGATGAGCAACTTCCCTTTGTCTTTTTCCAACAAAAGTCTGGACAATACCATCCTTATCTACTTTTTTGGCACTTTCCCACTGTTTCAGTTCAATGATTATGACGCTGTCTGAATCTTTTTCATCAAAACCTGAAATTATAAAGTCAATTCTTTTTGAAGTGGTAGGAATGGTAAATTCAATAGCTACTCCTGCATTGTCCGGAATTTCAGAGTCATTTAAAACTTTATACATATATTCCATGGAATTGGTCCATGATCTGATTTGAGCTTTCGGTGATTTTCCAAGCTTTTTTTGATAAATTTGGTATATGTCATCTGTAATGCTGTCATTTGTAACGGAGTTCAGAAAACTTTCCTTGGTTGATTCATAAATAATCAAAGCCATAACCTCTATAATTTAGTGTATTTTGTTGAATTGTTTTTTGATTTGGATATAGGATATTTCAATTCATTTTTCCTGATCTTATTTAATGTTATTTCTTTAATATCCAGATTCAGACTATCTGCCATTAAAATACAATAATTAAAAACATCCGCAAGTTCATCAGCCACTTCCTCTAACTTGTAGGTGTTGTCCCACTGGAAATGTTCCAGCAGCTCTCCTGCTTCAATGGAAATGGATTTGGCAAGATTTTCAGGTGTATGAAATTGTTTCCAGTTCCTGTCCTTTTGAAATTTGATTATTGTTTCTTTTAATTCGTCCATAAGTAATGTTGTGTTTATTGAATATTTATGTGTTTGTGGAAAATTGTTCTGGTTGTGAAAAAAATAGGAATTTATAAATATTATTACAAAATATAAACGATTATAACTGTTAAAATAATTGTAAGCATTTGGTAAAATTTAAAAGGAAAATTAAAATTTGAAAAATTTTCTGAAACGAATAAAAAAAGGAATAAAACTCAAAAATGTGGTGGATTTGGATTCAGATATTGCTCAGGGATGGTTTTTGAAAGGTCTTTATTATGGATTTATGGGAGATGTCGAAAAAGGGATTGACTGTTATGATGTTGGATTGCATATTGATTCCGGTGATGCTAATGGCTGGCTGTATAAAGGCGGATTTCTGAAAATTGCAAAAAAATATGATGAAGCAGTCAAATGTTTTGATGCAGTTTTATCTGTAAAACCAAATGATAAGGAAGCAATATATCTAAAAGCGGATGCATATCTGTATCTGGATGAATTGGATAAGTCAATTAAGTATTGTAATGAAGCATTAGGATTGGAGGGCGGTTCCGTAGAGCTGAATGTTAATTTGTATCTGTTAAAAGGCTGTTTATTAATACTGTCTGAAAACTTTGATGAAGCAATTGTCAATATTGACAATGCCTTGAAGTTAAATCAAAAGGATTACAATGCTCTTCTTATGAAAGCCCAATGTCTGGCATACCGACAGGATTTTGAAGATTCTTTAGAACTTATTGATAATACTTTAAAGATATATCCTGATGCATGGGAGTTTCTGGAGCTGAAACAGGAGATTCTTTCATAGTTTTTAATAACATTATAACAACATTTATATGTCATCTCTGACATAAATATATTTAATTGTGAATATATTGATTTAAAAATATATTCAATCGGATGATAATCAATATTTTATTAGGAAATAAGGAGGTAATTTGATGGGAAAGCGAAGAAAAGCAGGTAATATTAATCCTAAAAAACGATTAAAAAAACAGGGAACTGCTTATTACAACAGAGAACAGGAAATCATTTATTTATTAAACAATTTTACAAGTGCTGTTTATAATCCCAACTTTAATTTGCAGAATATTAAGTCATACAAACAGATGAATGAAATTAGAATGAAATTAAAGAAATTATTTGATCAGCAGGGAGATATGGTCTGGAAAAAAAGTGCTAGGAGACGCAGAATATATGATGAGCAATTATCAAAATTTAAAGTTGTATATACCAGATGGAAAAGTGAAACTTATATTACTTATTTAAATGTTAATTTTGATGTTCCAGAGCATTTAAATCCTATTTTAAGTATGAAAAGGTCATAAAATGAACAGAGATCAGAGAGATAGAATAGAAGGTAACTGCTGCTGGGCATGCGGTGCATATTTAAATGACGGCAGAGACAGATATTGTCCTGTTTGCGGATGTCCCAATGACAATTATATGCCTCCGTTAAGAAATGTCAAACCTCCCAAATCCAAAGAACAGGAAGATAAGGAATGGAACAGATGCTGTATGCTGATGTTTGTTGTTTTTCTGATTTTATGTATTTTAGGTAAAGCTATGCAATAAGGAGTTTTTAAAATGAATTCAATTCAAAAAGCGTTTATGTCAAACTGTTGTGAAAGGTGTGGAAGAACTCTGGATTTCAGCAAGGATAAGTATTGTCCTTACTGCGGCCATCCCAATTTTAATTATCATCCTGCCACGGGGGTTTCACACAGCTCTTCTAAAACAACAAAACGCAAAAAACAGGATAATACTTCTACCTGCTGTATTCTGATTGCAGTTTTTTTCATAATTGCATATATCTACAGCTTTTTTGTTTCTGGTTAGGTGATACTATGAAAAGAGAAATTGATTTTGAAATACTTGCCGAAAAGATAAATGATTCAGACTTGTATGAATTTGTCGCATTCAGTAATGATGTTCCTGTAAGAGCAGTTAACAGGGATTTGGATTCCATTAAAGAGGCCCTAAACAGTCATGATAAAATATTTTTAGAAATCGGATTTTACGGATATGATGATGAGTATTGTGATGAACCTTATTTCATGTTTGATGCAAATGAATCCATAGATGATTTAAAAGATGATTACTATGACAAATATAAATTCATGGTTGGAGGATATGGAATCTATCTTGACAAGGATTTGAATGTGGAATACGGATATTATACAACAGAAGCTCCTGCATGCGGTCATGGTGCAGGCTATACTGAATTTTATGATTTTAAAGATGCCAGAGATGATGATATTATTAAAGAAAAAATATATTCCCTTTTGGACAGCAGCGGTATCTGGAAGTAATATTTTTAAGCTTTAGAGAATTTCCTAATTAACCGTCCCATTTTTTTAACTAACTTTTTGTATACATTATAGCAACATTTATATATCAATTCCAACAGAATAATATTTACTTGTGTTTATCTTGATTAAAAGATATACAAACTAGGTGAAAATTATGAAGAATTTTGAATTTTTAAAAGATTTTGACAGTGACATGTACACTCTTCTTAGTGAATTTGAAAGGGAAGCCGTAAAAAATCCAAAAATAACAGAATCATATGTTACTCCTTTTTTGGAAAAGGTGGTAAATGATATACTCCAAAGAAACAATAATGCAATTGATGATCCATATGTTGGATTTTCTAAAAGAGTCGATAAATTATATGAATTAAAAATTATTGACTATAAGTTTAAATGTATGTTGCTTGAAGCATATCAGATGAGAAATGCAATCACCCACAAGTCAATTGAAGATTTTCTGAAATCCGACAATAAAATACCCTTCCAGCTCCACAGAAGCCTTTTTGACATTGCATGGAAATACTTCCAGCTGTGCAATGAAAATTACCATTATCCCGGAAAACCTGAATACACACCGATTTACAATCTTAACTCAAAAACAATAAAATCCACACCAAAACCATCAGATAACAGAAATTTCAGCCGCTGCATAATATGCGGCAGAGCTAATGATTCCAAAAACTCCAATTTTTGCATAAGCTGCAACAATGAACTTGAATATCAAAATGAAATCATCAATCTGAAAAACAATTTAAACATCAGTCATTTTACTAAAGAGGAAGTTAACCAGATCCATTCCAGCATGTATACCAGTCAGCTGCTTATTGAACTTACAACAAAAAAGCTTCTTAAAAAAACAAACAGATACTACAGTCTAAATGAATCAGAATATGAAAAGCTTATTGAATTTACATATGAGTGCTATGATATGGAAAAGACTTTAACTGAATTTTTAAATGGCAAATACACATCAAAACAGATTAAACAGTCAAAATATTATAAATGCGGTCAAAAAGGCATCCGCCCCTTTGTGGAGTTTTATAAAATTGTTGAAAATCAGATATTCAAGGATTTTCTAAACCAGATTTCAATGAAAATCCCTATTGGTGAAATTCTTGAAAATACACAGATAAATAAATCCCAGATAAACAACTGGTATGACAAAAACAAAGACAGTTTCATAAAAGGAGAGCACAACTCAGAATTCATAACATATAATAAGCTTCTGATGGAGCAGTACTTAACCTTAAAAAGAAAACAGTATTTAAATGATGATATTAAAGCTGAACTGCAGATAAATGATGAAATTATCAGTTTCTGGACAGATTCATTTGATATGGAATCAGCACTCTTTAAAAATAGTCTTAATGAAATCAGAATGAACATCTTTTTAAACAACCTGAAGGAAGGCAAATCAAAAGAAGAAGCACTTGAAATAGCTGAAATCACCGATTTTGAAGAACTGCTTAAAGATAAGGATTTTGAAAACGAATATAAAACAGAATACTATGAAAATCGTGTAGACAAGCTTATAAAATCTCTAAAAACAATGAGTTTTGATAAAGCTCTTAAAAGATCAGGCATATCTGAAGACGACTATAACAGATGGTATGCCACAGGCAAAAAGCAGTGCCTGCTTAAAAAGGATGAGGATGAATTCTGTCTGAACTTTTACATCAATGTAACCCGTGTATTGATGAACAGGTATCTGAAGCTGAGAAGTGAAGGCAAAACAAAAACTGAAGCCTGCAAAAAAATAAACACTGACTTAAATGAAGTTAAAAGATGGTGCAACTGGGATGAAAGCGGCTTATTTATAGATTTCAAAGAAAACAACAAGAAAATTACCGCTAAATTAATAATTGATGCAATTAAAGATGGAAAATCCAAAGACAAAATAGCTGAAAGCTCAGATATAACACTACATGAATTAAATAAAATTCTGGATTTAGGATCACAAAACGATAAGATCTGCAGAGAAGTATATGAAGAATATGAATCAGTTTATCTTTCAAAACACCTGGAAGTCTTTTTAAAGGAAATTAAAAATAAAAACTTGAAAAAAGCACTTAAAAATTCAGGAATTGAAAAATCAGAACTGGACAGTGCATATAATTCAGGAAAAAACGGAGATGAACGCTTCACTAAATTTTATAATGACTACCTGAATTTTAAAATAAGCTGTTATATCACACAGATTATCAGGGGAAAAACTGTCAGTAAAGCTTTAAAAAATTCTAACTTAACAGATGAAGAACTTAAAGATAATTTAAAAGAAATTGAAAGCAGAATCCTTGATAAACAGATGAACAGTGTTATTGGTGAAATTGCAAAAAACAGAACTACAAGACAGGCAGCTAAAAAAGCCAGAATCAGAATTGATGAAATTTACAGATGGTATCTTGAAGGCAAAAAAGGCAATGAGAAATTTAAAGACTTTGCAGACATCTATCATGAACTTTATGTTGAAGTGGGATGTGAAATTTTCCAGAATTTCTTAAACAAGGGAAAAACCCCAAAACAGATTCTTAAAATCATGAATGAAGACATAACCAGAGAAGATTATGAGTTCTGGATTAAAAACAATCTGATAAGTGATAAAAATGTTGAAGCTAAACTCTACACAGAAGATGAAATTAAAGAAAAAATCGAAAATGAAGGATTCAGACAAAAAGAGGAGAAATCTCTTTCAGGTTTAAGTATAATAGGTTGTTAGTTATGGTTATAAAAGAATTGAACAATGCAAAAAAAGCATATCAGAGAAAAGACTTTAAAGCAGCTGATGAAATTTACTCTAAAATCTATGATAATCATCAGAAAGATTTCAGCAGATGGGATAAAAATTTTTATGCATTAACATTATACAGATGTTATGTTCAAAATCCAGTTAATCAGAATAAACTTTTAGATGCAGGCAAACTGATTACCCAATTAGTTAAACAGTCAAATCACTCCAGAAAAGATGCAATGTGTCCGTATACATTAGCCGTGCTTAAAATAATGAAAACCCTTGAAGACCCTGAAGCTGTTTTGGAATGGTCATCTAAACTTAATCCTGAATTATTAAATGGAGATATTTCAGGAAATTATTCATCTAAAAAAGAAACATGGTATAAATTAACAACAAAAGCACTGCTGGATAC
>OBLO01003931.1_pt1 | contig 10203 bp, 8 predicted proteins | sample 1519401 | NCBI WGS metagenome assembly OBLO01 (sample SAMEA2602897, study PRJEB22501) | metagenome | reverse complement strand
TCCGCAAGGCGCTGACGTATTTCGGCGTGGTGCTGCTGTTCGCGCTGGGCGCGGGTATCGGCAGCATAGCCACCCTCCACTGGGGCACGGGGACGATCTGGCTGTCCTGTGGGCTGCTGACCGTCAGTTTTCTCATTATGTTCGTCCACGACGAGGAAGAAAAGCTGAATGAATAAAAAACGGCTCCAACTGCGCTCTCCCTGCCGCAGTTGGGGCCGTTTTTCGAGGTTTTCTTCATGGAAAAGAAAAGTGTGGTTAGTGAAATCATGACGCTATGATAGCACGGAGGAAAGGACTCAGGGCGCCCATTTCACCGTGTCCCGCCTGCCGGGACACAAGGGGCCCGACGTGACAGGCATCTATCTGGCGTCTGCGGCGCACGGTTTCCGCCGGTTGGCCAATAAGGCCGAAACTGCTTCGAGGAAAAGAAAAAACCCTCGAAGCCTTGCGGCTTCAAGGGTTTTCCTGTTGGTGCGCGAGGCGGGACTTGAACCCGCACGTGCGTAATGCACACTAGAACCTGAATCTAGCGAGTCTGCCAATTCCACCACTCGCGCGTCACGAACAAGTGTTATTATAGTCATGTCCCCCCCAAATGTCAACCCCTCTTTTTCGTTTTTTTGAAAATCTTTTCTTTAACGATCTTTGTCGACATCTGTCCCCTCCTGCCGCCTTGACCTGAGATAAAAAAGCTGGTATGATAACAGAAAATTGCCAAAGGAGAACGTATGGAAAAACCGCTGACCGCCCGCAAACGGCAGGCACTGGAGATGCGCTCCCGCATCCAGAACGTGGCGCTGGACCTGTTTGACAGGGACGGCTTTGAAAATGTGGCCGTGGAGCAGATCGCGCAGGCCGCCGGCTGCTCCGTGGGCAATATCTATCACTACTTCAAGAGCAAGGATGAGCTTATCATCCAGGTCACCAGCAACGTGGACGCCCAGTACCAGCTGCTGGAGCAGTCGTACCTGGCCGACAACGCCTCCTCCGCCCGCAGCAAGCTGCTGGACTTTGTAGGCAAGTCGCTGGACATCAGCTCCAAAGACCCCGCCCTGTACCGCAGCTTCATCCACGGCCTGAAATATCCGGAGCAGGCCATCCTTCAGGACAATGAGAACCGTGTCTACTTCCGCGTGCTGCGGGAGCTGATCGCCGCCTGCCAGCAGGAGGGCAGCATCGCCCCTCACCACGACCCCAGCGAGCTGGTGGCTGACCTGGTGGTGATGCACCGCGGCATGCTGTTTGAATGGCGTATCGACGAGCAGAGCTTCGATCCGGTGACCCGCGGCTGCCGGATGGCCCAGGCGCTGCTGGACGGCTGGAAGCAGCCGGAGTAAGGGTTCCCGCGCAACAAACAAAATACCCCCGCGCACCGGTGTGCGCGGGGGTATTTTTATGCTGCGGATGGCTCGATCACTTCATGAAGGTCCCGTCCACCATCTGCTGCAGGTAGGCGTTGTACTTCTCCTGCACATCGGCGGGGACCAGATCGCTGATCTTACCGGAGGACAGGGTGCCGTTCTCCAGTGTACCGTAGACGGTGTTGCCGCCGAAGGTACCGGCCTCGACAGCCTGCATGGAGGCAACGATCATGGCGGAGTTATCGGTGACCTGGGAGCAGATGATGCACTCGTTCTGACCCAGAATGTCGGCGGGCTGGCCGATGTCGTAGATCTTCACGGAACCGGCAGCGGCGTTGGCGGCATCGATGGCCTCGCGGGCACCGGAGTCAACGGCGGAGGCGTCGCCGAAGAACACGTCAGCACCCTGGCTGATCAGCTCGGGGGCAAATTCCTTACCCTTGGGGGCATCGGAGAAGGAGTTGGCGTAGGGGACGTTCAGCAGCTCGACCGTCTTGCCCTCCTGCGCGGCCACATACTTGGCAGCCTCCTCAAAGCCGGCGATCTTGCCCTTGGTGGTATCCAGCTCCATACCGCCGATTAAGCCCAGCTTGCCGCTCTCGGTCATCAGACCGGCCAGCGCACCGGCGATCCAGCCGATCTGCTGGGCGTTGGGCAGCAGGGAGGACACGTTGCCGTTGACAGCTGCGGCAGGGGGGCTCTCCGCGCCGTTCAGCAGGGCGAAGGCCACGTCGGGATACTCCTCGGCCGCCTGCAGGACGGCGTCGGTGTACTGGTTGCCGGGAGCGTAAATCATGTCATAGCCCAGAGCGCAGTAGGCGGCGATGGAATCGTAGTACTGATCCTGAGAAATGGAGTCGGTGACCTCGTACTGCCAGCCCTGCTTGTCGCAGGCAGCGACCATGGCGTTGTAGCAGGCAGCGCCCCAACCGCCGTCGTTGATGCTGGAGTCGCAGATCATAGCGACCTTGTAGACCTTGCCGCCATCGGTGTTGGCATCACCGTTGCCGTCACCGGTATTGCTGTCGCCACCGGCGGGCTTGCTGCCGCAGGCCACCAGGCTCAGGGCCATGACCAGCGCCAGCATCAGCGCAAGAAACTTCTTCATTCTTTTTTCCTCCTAAATAAAATCTTTTATAACAACGCGCTTCCGCGTTATTACCGCATTACCGCTGTTCCTTACGGTATGCCTGACCGTTGGCCTTGGGGCCGCTCTGACGAGTGCCGATGGCACTCAGCACGATGACGGTGGCCACATAGGGAATCATCTGGAAGAACTGATAGGGGATACCGATGCCGGACACCTGGAGCCGGATCTGCAGCGCGTCGCAGAAGCCGAAGAACAGGCAGGCCAGCAGCACGCCGCCGGCGCTCCAGCGGCCGAAGATGACGGCAGCCAGAGCGATAAAGCCGCGGCCGGCCACAATGCCGTCGGTGTAGGTGCTGGAGTAGCAGGTGGTCAGGTACGCGCCGCCCATACCGGCCAGTGCGCCGCAGATGGCGCAGGCGATGTACTTCACGCCAATGACGTTGATGCCCAGTGTGGCGGCAGCCTGGGGATGCTCACCTACCGCCTTGTAGCTCAGGCCCGCACGGGTGCGGTTGAAAAACACGGACGTGAACACCACCAGCAGGATCGTGAGGTACACCATGGGGCTCTGGTCAAACAGCAGGGGTCCGATGACAGGGATATCCTTCAGCCCGGGGATGGCGGCGCTGGGCATGGTGACGATCTGCTTCAGGTCGGAGCCGGTGCCGAAATACACGCGGTAGATGAAGGACGCCAGCGCCGGCGCAAAGATGTTGATCGCCATGCCGTACACCGTATGGTCGGCGCACAGTGTCACCGTGGAGAATGCGTAGATCATGTTGACCAGCAGACCGGCCAGCGCGCCGCACAGCAGGCCCAGCCAGTTGGAGCCGGTGATGTAGCAGGCCAGGAAGCCCACCAGCGCGCCGATGGCGGCCAGGCCCTCCAGACCGATGTTGACCATGCCGGCCCGCTGTCCATACAGCTCGGCCAGGGAGATCAGCAGCAGAGGGATGGCCAGGCGAACGGTGGCCAGAAGCATACTGGAGATCCAATCCATTACTTGTCACCCGCCTTTCTCTTTCCGGAAAACAGCCGGCTCTTCCAGGACTCGAACTCCGGCAGCTTCGTCAGGGCCATACCGGCCACGGAAAACACGATCACCAGCGCCTGAATGATGTCCGACACACTGGTGGGGACGCCGGTAGCGGCCTGCATGGTGGTGGAGCCTACACGCAGCGCCGCGAAGAACAGCGCCACGATCACCGTTGCGATGGGGTGCAGCTGACCGATCAGCGCCATGGCCACGCCGTCGAAGCCGTAGCCCGCGCCAAAGCCGTTGATGAGGCGGAACTGGGTGCCCAGCAGCTCCGCGCCGCCGCCCAGACCGGCGATGGCGCCGGAGATGATGAAGCTGGTCAGGATATAGCGTTTGACAGGGATTCCGTTAAAGCGGCTGGCTGTCATGTTATAGCCCACCGCCCGCAGCTTGAAGCCGCCGCTGGTCCAGAACAGCACGTAGTACATCACGAGGCCCACCACCAGCGCCAGCACGAAGCCCCAGGTGAAGCGCATGCCGGATATCACGCGGGGCAGCTGCACCAGCTTGGAAACGGCAGGGGTCTGAGGGATGTTCTCATCCCGGATCCAGCTGGTATAGAGCACGCCCATGAACAGCGTGGCCACATAATTCAGCATGATGGAGATGATCATCTCGTTCTGGCCGCGGGTGATCTTCAGCACGCCGGGGATGAGGCCCCAGATACCGCCGGCCAGCGTACCGGCCAGCAGTGCCAGCAGAATTCCCGCAAAGCCGGTGAGGCCGCTGAAATAGGCCGTCAGGAACGCGGCGATGGAGCCCATCAGGAACTGGCCTTCGCCGCCCAGATTGAACACGCCGCACTTGTAGGCGAAGCATGCGCACAGCGCGGTGAACATCAGGGGCGTGGCTTTGTTCAGCGTGGTGCCGATGTTGGCGCGGGAGCCGAAGGCGCCCTGAAACAGGAATTTCACCGCCGTGAACGGGTCGGCGCCCAGCGCCGCCATGATGATACCGCCGATGAGAAAGGCCAGCAGGATGGACAGCAGCGGGACCGCGAAGCTGCCGAGAGAGCGTTTCAACTTTTCCATGTATGTATCCCCCCTTACTTACCGGTCATGGCAAGGCTGATCTCCTCGATGGGAGGATTCTTGCCGGAATACTCGCCCATGATCTGCCCCTCGAAGCACACCAGGATACGGTCGGACATCTCCAGGATCTCGTCGAAGTCGGCGCTGATGAGCAGGATACCCACGCCGCGGTCACGAGCCGCAATCATCTGGTCGTGGATGAAGCTGGCCGCGCCGATGTCCAGACCACGGGTGGGATGGGTGGCCACCAGCAGCACGGGATCGGACTCAAGCTCGCGGGCCAGAATGACCTTCTGCTGGTTGCCGCCGGACAGGCTGCGCACGTCCTGCTCCACCGAGGTGCAGCGGATATCATACTTTTCCGCCATCTCCTCTGCGTAGTCGGCGATAGCCTTCTTCTTCAGGAGCAGTCCTCCGCCGCTGCTGAAGGCGGCGGTGCCGCTGCTTTTCAGCACCAGATTCTCCGCGATGGACATGTCGCCGATGAGGCCCTGCAGGTTGCGGTCCTCCGGCACATGGGAAACGCCGTCCTCAATGAAGCCATGGGGGTCAAAGATAGCCAGCCGCTGGCCGGACAAGGACAGTGTGCCGCTGTCGGGGGAGATGACGCCGGTGATAAGCTGGGCCAGCTGGGTCTGTCCGTTGCCGTCCACACCGGCGATACCCACGATCTCGCCGCGGTGCACCGTCAGGGACATATCGTTCAGTCCGTTATGCTTGGACTCCTTATGATAATCCACATGGGACAGCTCCACCGCGATCTCCGCGTCGGAGCAGTCCTTCTTCTCGTACTGGGAGGCGACCAGTTCGCGGCCGATCATCATGCTGGCCAGCTTCTTGCTGTCGGTGTCGGCACAGTTGACGGTGCCTACCACCTCACCCAGCCGCAGCACGGTGATACGGTCGGAGATGTGCATGACCTCGCGCATCTTGTGGCTGATAAAGATGATGCTCTTGCCCTCGGACACCAGCTTGCGCATGATGGCGAACAGGCCCTCCACCTCGATGTCCGTCAGAGCGGCGGACGGCTCGTCCAAAATCAGCAGGTCCGCGCCGTGATACAGTGCCTTCAGGATCTCGGTGCGCTGCTGCTCGCCCACGGAGATCTCCGTGATGAGCCGATCCAACTGTACGTCCAGACCGTATCTGGCGGACAGCTCCTCGATCTCCTTGCGGCGGGCGGCCCGATCGATAAACAGCCCCTTGGCGTGCTTGTCACCCAGGATAATGTTGTCGAACACCGTCATCGCTTCCACCAGCATGAAGTGCTGGTGTACCATGCCGATGCCCAGCTTCACCGCCTGGCTGGGGGACTCGATGCGGACCTCCTTCCCCTCCAGAAAGATCTTGCCCTCTGTGGGCTGGTACAGACCGATCAGGATATTCATCAGCGTAGACTTGCCCGCGCCGTTTTCGCCCAGCAGCGTCAGCACCTCGCCGCAATTGACGGTCAGGCTGATGTCTTTGTTGGCGTAGAAGCTGCCAAACCGTTTGCTGATATGCTCCATTCTCAGCAACTCACTCAATTTTCCTCACTCCCTGCTTCTCCAAAATTAACGGTATCGCTATTGTATCGCCTATAAAATAATGGGGAAAGTATACCATAGTTTTCTTCTGTTGAAAAGCAGAATTTTCCATTTTCCACATAAATACGATTTCGGTATGCCCTGTGTTTGCGGTTGTTGCACAGACTGCACTCTCCCCCGCAGAGCCGCAAAAACCGTTCCCCGCCGCGGATGCTGTTTTTTACAGTGACCGCGGCGCTTTTTTGTGCGATATGACGAGTTTCCGAAAATATTCAAATCGCTGTTGACTTCCGCCATTGACAGTGCCATAATGTGAATGGTTCATTAAATTATTCGGTGAAATATTTGCAGCCACGAATCACATGATCTGTATAAGGAGGGTTCCGATGAAGATCTTAGTCATCAACCCCGGCGCCACCTCCACCAAGATCGCGGTGTTCCAGGACGAGGAGCAGCTCTACAAGCTGACCATCGACCACTCCGCGGAGGAGCTGGACCGGTTCGAGCGGGTCATCGACCAGGCGGACTACCGCCGCGAGGCCATTCTCAGCGCCATCACCAGCGCCGGCTACCAGTTGTCGGACTTCGATGCCGTGTGCGGCCGCGGCGGCCTGTACCGCGCCATCCCCTCCGGCACCTACGCCGTCAACGACCGTGTCATGCGCGACGTGGAGGCCGCCCCCTACGGCGAGCACCCCTCCAACTTGGGTGCGTACCTGGCCAAGCAGCTGGGCGACACCGTGGGCATCCCCGCCTTCTTCGTGGACCCCGTCTGTGTGGATGAGATGACCGAGGTGGCCCACTACACCGGCTTTGCCGAGTTCCGCCGTAGGTGCCTGTTCCACGCGCTGAACCATAAGTCTATCGGCCGCAAGGCCGCGCAGCAGCTGGGCCGTACCTATGAGGAGGTAAACCTCATCGTTTGCCACCTGGGCGGCGGTGTCAGCGTGGGCGCCCACCAGCACGGCCGCGTGGTGGACGTGTGCAACGTCAAGGACGAAGGCGCCATGGGTATGGACCGCGGCGGCGGCCTGCCGGTGAACCAGCTCATTGACTACTGCTTCAGCGGCAAGACCCGCGCCGAGGTGAAAAAGACGCTGGGCCGCCGCGCCGGCATGTTCTCCTACCTGGGCACCACGGACTTCCGCGTGGTCTGCGCCAGAATGGCGGAGGGCGACCAGCAGGCCGCCGCAGCCTATGAGGCTCTGGTATATCAGCTGGCCAAGGATATCGGCACCATGGCCGCCGTGCTGCACTTCAACGTGGATGCCATCGTCTACACCGGCGGCATGGCGTATGAGCAGTCCTTCTGCGACGACATCACCGCCTACGTCGGCAAGATCGCGCCCGTGATCCGCATGCCCGGTGAGGAGGAGATGCGCTCTCTGGCCGAGGGCGCGCTGCGCGTGCTCCACGGCGAGCAGGAGGCCAGCGTCTATTAAATTCGTGATCCCTTATTAGGTAGCGGAAATAGAGAAGACAAAAAGAAAGGTGGAAAATAACATGAAGCATCTGATGTCCGGTAACGAGGCCACCGCCCGCGGCGTCTACGAAGCCGGTATCAAGGTCTGTTCCGCGTATCCCGGAACCCCCAGCACCGAGATCCTGGAGAACCTGCCCCAGTACGGCAAGGACGTGTACTGCGAGTGGGCCCCCAACGAGAAGGTCGCCACCGAGGTGGCCTACGGCGCGTCCGTGGCCGGCTCCCGTTCCTTCTGCACCATGAAGATGGTGGGCCTGAACGTGGCCGCCGACCCCCTGTTCACCGCCGGTTACATGGGCGTGGGCGGGGCGTTCATCGTGGTCACCGCCGACGACCCCAGCTGTCATTCCTCCCAGAATGAGCAGGACAACCGCCACTATGCACGGGCGGCCAAGATCGCCATGGTGGAGCCCAGCGACCCGCAGGAGTGCAAGGACTTCGTGGCTCTGGCCTGTGAGCTGTCGGAGGAGTTCGATACCCCGGTGCTGTACCGCACCACCACACGGGTCTGCCACTCCAAGGGGCTGGTGCAGTGGGGGGAGCGCCGGGAGCATACGGCGCCGCCCTACCGGCGCAACGTCCGCAAGTTCGTCTGCACCCCCGCCCACGCCTACGCCAACCACCCGCTGGTGGAGGAGCGGCTGCGGCGGCTGGAGGAGTACGGCTGCACCCGTGCGCTGGAAAACGGCCTGAACAAGCGGGAGCTGGGCGACGGAAAGGTGGGCGTCATCACGGCCTCCGTGGCCTATGAGTACGCCAAGGAGGTGTTCCCGGAGGGGACGTCCTTCCTGAAGCTGGGCCTGACCTTCCCCCTGCCCATGGATCTGATCCGGGACTTTGCCTCCCGTGTGGAAAAGCTCTATGTCATCGAGGAGCTGGAGCCCTTCATGGAGGATCAGATCAAGGCCGCCGGCATCCCCTGCGTGGGCAAGGAGCTGACGGGCCTTCTGTACGAGCTGAATACCCAGCTGCTGCGGGAGCGGGTGCTGGGTGAGAAAACAGATTTCCGCAAGACTGATGTGACCCCGGCCAGCCGTCCTCCGGCCCTTTGTCCGGGATGTCCCCACCGTGGCTTCTTCTATACCCTGTCCAAGAACAAAAACTATGTCGTCACCGGCGACATCGGCTGCTATACGCTGGGCAGCGCCGCCCCGCTGAACTGCATGGATTCCGTGGTGTGCATGGGCGCAGGCTTCTCCGCCGGCATGGGTATTGCCAAGAGCTTTGAGCGGGAGGGCGTCACCGATAAGACCATCTTCGGCGTCATGGGCGACTCCACCTTCTTCCACAGCGGCATGACCGGCGCTGCGGAGATCATCTACAACAACGGCCGCATGATCCCCTGCGTGCTGGATAACCGCATCACCGGCATGACCGGCCACCAGGACAACCCCGGCACCGGCTTCACCCTGATGGGCGAGCCTGCCCCCATGATCCGCGTGGAGGGTGTGCTGGAGGCTTACGGCTTCGCACCCGTGTTCACTGTGGATCCTCAGGATCTGAAGGCCATGAAGCAGACCGTGGACGCCGCAGTGGCCGCCCTCACCGAGGGCAAGCCCCCCGCCATCGTCACCCGCCGTCCCTGCCTGCTGATCAAGCGGATGAAGCACGAGAACGGCATGTGCGTGGTCAATGCCGACAAGTGCAGGAGCTGCAAGAGCTGCCTGAAGGTGGGCTGCCCCGCCATCTCCATGGAGAACGGCAAGGCATTCATCGACCGCACCCAGTGCGTGGGCTGCACCGTCTGTGCCCAGGCGTGTCCCTTCGGCGCTATCGAAAAGGAGGAGAAGTAACATGAGCGATGTGAAAAGCTGCCTGTTGGTAGGCGTAGGCGGTCAGGGCGCTATCCTGATCTCCAAGATCATGTCCAACGGCTTCATGAAGGCCGGCTACGATGTCAAGCAGAGCGAGGTCCACGGCATGGCCCAGCGCGGCGGCAGCGTGTCCACCCAGGTCCGCTGGGGCAGCAAGGTCTACGGCCCCGTGTTTGGCCGCGGCGAGGCCGACATCATGGTGGCCCTGGAGAAGATGGAAGCCGTCCGCTACGCGGAGTTCCTGAAGCCCAGCGGCGTGGTCGTCATCAATGACTACGCCATCAAGTCCACCACCATCGCCTCCGGCGCCGAGACGTACCCCGAGGGCTGCATCGAGGCTATGGCCAGGCACTTCAAGACCATCGCGATTCCCGCCAGCGACATCGCTCTGGAGCTGGGCAATCCCAAGTGCATGAACGTGGTGCTGTTCGGCGCCATGTGCGACTCCCTGGGCTGCCCCAATATCGACTGGGAGCAGATCGTGGCGGAGACGGTGCCCGCCAAGGTCAAGGATCTGAACCTTCAGGCGTTCCGCGCCGGCCGCGAAGCCGCCAGCAGAACCGCCGAATAACACGGATACATAAAAGCTCCCCCGACACGGTGTCGGGGGAGCTTTTTATGTATCTGGCCGCTTACTTGTGCAGCAGGGGGCTGAGGGGCTTGTAGATCAGGAAGCACAGCGCCACGTCCAGAAGGCCCTTGCACAGGGTGAAGGGGACGTTGAACACCAGCAGGCAGTTGAACAGGGCGTTGCCAGTGGGGATCTGCGCCACCGTGCCCAGAATTTCCTGATACATGCCCACGATGGCCTCCAGCGGCAGGCCGTACAGCACCACATAGGCGGGGTAGACGATGAAAT
>OBLO01003925.1_pt1 | contig 10214 bp, 9 predicted proteins | sample 1519401 | NCBI WGS metagenome assembly OBLO01 (sample SAMEA2602897, study PRJEB22501) | metagenome | reverse complement strand
GTGATCGGTATGTATGCTCCCCACAGGTGGTGTTTGATTTTCGTAAATTACTTAGGCATTCTCCTTTATGGCGCCGCCATGATTTCTATCGGCGTGTTCCTTTCTTCCCTTACGGAAAGCCAGATCATCGCCGCTATCACCACCTTTGGCGTGAGCATCATCCTGCTCATGATCGATTCCCTGGCCAGTTCAGCGGGGAGCCTTATGGCGCAGATCGTCTCCTGGATTTCCTTCCAGGCCCGGTATTCGCCCTTTACCACCGGTACATTTAATGTTTCCAGCATCGTGTTCTTCCTCAGTGTTGTAGCAATCTTTAATTTTGTTACCGCCAGAAGGCTCGAGAGCAGAAGATGGAGCTAAACGAGAGGGAGGGAAAACGAAATGTTGTTTAAAAAGGAAAAAGAGGGCTTTCAGAAGGAAAGAGAGGAGGTCGTTTCCTCTGCGGCCGATACAGCTTCTAAAGCTGAAGAGGATTCTATTGCCGAAGAAGCAAAAGAAACAGTGGCTGAGGTGCAAGTTTCCGACTCTCCTGAAGCCTCTGGGAATTCTAGTAAGCCTGATAAAAAAGAAAAGGAAAGGGGTAGGAGCGTCAAAAAGAGGCTTAACAGCCCCAAGTTTAAACATGGAGCTGTGGCTACTGGGCTGACGGCGGGTTTCATCGTCATCGTCATCCTGATAAACGTAGTGGTCAGCATTCTGGGGGAACGGTTCCCTTCTATCAACGTGGATATGACAAAATCGGGTGCCAATACCCTTTCTGAGGACGCTTTAGAAGTTATCGACGGAGTAAAGCAAAAAACAGAGCTCTATTTGATTGGTGCGGATTCTACTCTTGAGCAGTATGAGGTATATGTGCAGCTCGAAAATATGATGGATCGTATTGTGGAGCGCAACAGCAATATTTCTTTCGAGATCGTGGATCCAGCTGGGAATCCTGGCTTCATGTCGAACTATACATCTGAAGGGCTTACTACTGGGGATGTATTGGTCCGCACAGAAAAGCGCTACCGGATTGTAAAACAAGCGACTATGTTCCCTACTACTACTGACAGTACCACTTATCAACAAACTTCCTATAACGATTCCAGTGCAGCTCTGGCCAACGCCATCAGCGCTGTGAATTCCGAGGCTATGCCGGTGGTTGCAGTGGATACAGGGCATACGCCGCTGATGTCGGTGGACGGCTTCACCTCCGAGCTGGAGAAGAATAATTTCGAGATCAAGGAGTTCAACCTTCTGACAGACGAAATTCCCGAGGGAACACAGGTGATCATCTTCCCCAGCCCCAGCGCAGATCTGACGGAGGCAGAAGTGGAAAAGGTGAGCACATATCTGAACGATGACAAAGCATCTGAGTTCCGGAATTTGGTGGTGCTCTATACGCCGCAGATGGAAGAGCTGCCGAACCTGAAGGGGCTTATGAACGAATGGGGGCTGGATGTGGTGCCTCAGTCGGAGGTAACGGCCACCAGCGACGGAAGCTATGTGCAGTATAAGGATTATATGATTGCAAACGCAACGGATGAAGTGGATCTGGGAGGGCAGTCTTCCTATGGATATCTGCTGGCGCCAATGGCAAGCCCTGTGGAGGTGTTGTGGAACGGGCGTAACGAGGTGACAACGTCTGTGCTGATGACCTCCCCGGAGGACGCAGAGCGCCTTGTATACAACGCAGAGAGCAAGGAAATGGAGACGGTTTCCTCCGGTCAGGAAAACCTGATCGCTATGGGAACAAAGATGTATAAATATGCCAGCAATTCCTACCGGAATTCCAATGTGGTGGCTATGGGCTGCGGCCTTTTTACAGATAAGAGTTTCCTCAATGCTTCAGCCTTCTCCAATAAAGATTATGCCATCGATCTTTTTACGTATTTGGTAGGCATCGGGGAATAGCCCAAATGCCTATATACAAATGGATATATGATAGTAGAATCGAGAAACGCCCCGGAGGTTCCCTTTCAAAAGGAGCTTCCGGGGCGTTTTCATACCTAAAACAGGTTTTGGATCTTTAGCTTACTTTCTTATGGAAAAAATGAAAGAAAGCAGATTCAGAAAAGCTCGAACTGGCCGGTATAGAGCTGATAGTATTTTCCTTTTTGCGCTAAATGCTCCTCGTAATTGCCCTGTTCAATGATGCGTCCATGTTCCAGCACGATGATGGCGTCCGCGTTGCGGACGGTGGAAAGCCGGTGGGCAATAACGAAGACCGTTCGGCCGCGCATCAGGTCATCCATCCCCTGTTCGATCAGATGCTCCGTGCGGGTATCGATACTGCTGGTGGTTTTGTCCAGAATGAGGGCGGGCGGATCGGCTACAGCAGCCCTGGTGATGGCAAGTAGCTGCCGTTGCCCCTGGCTCAGGTTGCCGCCGTCGGAGGAAAGCTGTGTGTCGTATCCGTGGGAGAGATGACGAATAAAGGGATCCGCGTTGGCCAGCCGGGCGGCTTTTTCCACCTCTTCATCGGTGGCGTCCAGTTTTCCGTAGCGGATATTGTCCCGGACGGTGCCTGTAAAGAGATGGGTATCCTGCAGGACCATGGCTACCTGACTGCGCAGGGTTTTGAGGCTGTATTCCTTTACATCCCTGCTACCAGAAGAGTTCCGGCGGTTACATCATAGAGGCGGGGAATGAACTGAACTAAGCTGGTCTTGGAGGAACCCATCCCGCCTATTATGCCGGTGGTTTCTCCGGAGCGGATGGAAAGGTTTATGCCGCTTAGGATATCATCGCTGTTGGTGGCATAACGGAAATGCACATGACGGAACTGAATGGAACCATCCTCTACCTGAGGGGAACTTTCTTCGTCGGTGCCCTCAATGTCGGGCTCTTCCGTAAGCACTGCGGCGATGCGGGAGACAGAAGCCCGGGAAAGCACCAGTTGCGTGAGAGCCATGCCGATCATCATCAGGCTCATAAGAATTTGGGTCACGTAGTTGATGAAGCTGATCAGAGCGCTGGAAAATATGGAACCTTCGATGATCTTGTTTCCTCCGAACCAGAGCACTGCGATAATGCAGGAATATACCGTCAGGTTCATAATAGGCATATTCCAGATGATGACCTTCTCGGCCTTAATGGAGGCGGCCATCAGCATATCGTTCACATTTTTGAATTTCCCCTTCTCATAGTCTGAGCGGACGAAAGATTTCACAATGCGGATACTGATGAGATTTTCCTGCACAATGGTATTCAGGCTGTCATATTGCCTAAGCATTTTTTCAAACCGGCTAAAGGCCATTTTGGAAATGATGAAGACAGCCGCAGCCAGAATGGGGATGGCCACCACAAAAATCAGTGCCAGCTCCCCATCGATGGAAAATGCCATGAAGGCGGCCCCGATGAGCATGACGGGGGAATGCATCAACATGCGGATAATGGTGATAAGGGCATTTGGGTGTTGGTCACATCTGTGGTAAGCCGGGTGATGAGGGGAGGCGGTGGTAAATTTATCTGTGTTGGAAAAGGAAAATTCCTGCATCCGGTTGAAGAGGGCCCCCCGCAGGCAGGAGGCAAAACCCGCGCCTGCTTCTGAAGAAAATTTCGAGGAAAGAACCCCGGCGCCCATACCGCAGAGAGCCATGAGGATCATAAAGAGACCTGTTATAATAACGGTGGAAAGATCCTTGTTGGGTATGCCTACATCTACAATGCGCCTCATAAGGATGGGAATATTGATTTCCAGGATCACTTCCAGGATAATGAAGAGAGGTCCAAGTATTGCCTGGCGCCGGTAGGGCTTCAGATAAGGCAGAAGCGTTTGTATCAAGTGCTTTCCTCTTCTCCGGTCTGTTGATGCAGTTCCTTTATTGTGGCCAGCAAAGAGAAAAAGTTTTTGTTTTTATATTCCTCTGAAGAGAGATTTTCCGCTATCTGTTCGAGGCACCGGCAAAAGATCTCCATTTCTGCCTGGCTTATCCCCTCCACAGCAGCCGCGTCAATTTTTTCCATACGAATATAGGATTCATGCAGAAGCCTTTTCCCTTTTTCGGTAATCTGTAGGCTGCAGCGGCGAAGATCCACTGGGTCGGTATGTTTTGTGAGAAGCCCTGCCTTTTGCATGCGTTTTACAGAGTTTGCAATGGAGGGTGTGGAAACCTGCAGATATTCGGCGATTTCTCTTTGGCTGCAGTCTGGATGGTCTTCTATATAGTGGAGGACCGGGGGCTGACCCGGATAAAGCCCGATCATATTGCCAGTGCGAAACATCTGGATACGGTGTAACACGTGGATGCGGTCAATTAAATGCATGAGAAAAGGCAGCTGGTGGGCGGAAACGGAGCTGCTCATGGTATCTCTCCTTTCAGAAGTGAAACTGTAATCTAAAACGCCGGTATTTCCGGCATAGAAATGGTTTTTAAAAGACAAGTATCTGGCACCATTTGCGACATTGCATGGGAAAAGGCAGCAGATAGCAGCAGGGGACATGAAATGAAAAAAAAATACTTCAACTGTATAAATAGTTAATCGACTAATTATCAGTATACGAAGAGGAAATGGAAATGTCAATAGCTGGGCAGGGATTTGCCTGTGTATCGAAGTCCCTTCAAAGGGAGTGTATATTGTATTCCGATGTGAAGCAATTTCCATTGTCAAGTATATAGAAAAATAGCAAAACAGTTGACATTTCCCCTGTAATCTTTCATAATGGAGAAAATGGAACGAGGAAGAGCGTTTTTATGGGGAAGAGGACTGATGCAAATAATGTGCACGAGCACACAAAAAATACACTTGTTTATCAAACCCCTAAAAAGCGCTCTTGCCAACGATATATTTCGCAACAGAAAGTGAGGTCATTTCCATTTATGAAACGGGAAGAAGCCAGAAAGCTGGCAAAGGAACTGGTTGGGAAAATGACGCTGGAGGAAAAGGCTTCCCAGCTGCGGTACGATGCTCCGGCCATTCCCCGGTTAGGTGTGCCTGCCTATAACTGGTGGAACGAGGCCCTTCACGGTGTGGCCAGGGCGGGGACCGCTACCATGTTTCCCCAGGCCATCGGTATGGCAGCGATGTTCGACGAACCTCTGATGAAGGAAATCGGCGATGTGATCTCCACAGAGGCCCGGGCTAAATTTAACATGCAAGCTGCCCATGAGGATAGAGATATTTATAAGGGGCTGACTATGTGGTCCCCCAATATCAATATTTTCCGCGATCCCCGTTGGGGACGCGGCCATGAGACCTATGGTGAAGATCCCTACCTCACTTCGCGGCTGGGAGTTCAGTTTATCGAAGGACTGCAGGGAGAGGGAGAATACCTGAAAACTGCCGCCTGCGCCAAGCATTTCGCCGTCCATTCCGGGCCGGAAGGTCTGCGCCATTCCTTTGACGCTAAGGCTACTCCCAAGGATATGTGGGAGACCTATCTGCCGGCCTTCGAGGTTGCCGTTGAAGAGGCAGGGGTGGAATCCGTCATGGGCGCCTATAACCGCACCAACGGCGAGCCCTGCTGCGGCAGCAAGACCCTCCTGCGGGATATTCTCAGAGGAAAATGGAATTTCCAGGGACATATTGTTTCCGACTGCTGGGCTATCCGGGATTTCCACACCAACCATATGGTAACCCATACGGCTACGGAATCGGCGGCCCTTGCATTGGAAAATGGCTGTGATATTAACTGCGGCGTTACCTATCTGCATATGATGGAGGCTTATCAGGAGGGTCTTGTGACGGAGGAGCAGATCACCGAGGCAGCTATACACGCTTTTACCACCCGGTATATGCTGGGCCTTTTCGATGAAAACTGCGAATACAATGCGATCCCCTATTCGGAGAACGATTCCCCCGCCCATCAGGCCCTGAATCTGAAGGCCAGCCGTGAATCTGTGGTCCTGCTGAAAAACGACGGCATCCTGCCCCTTTCCCGGGAAAAGATCCACACCCTGGCAGTGATCGGCCCCACGGCGGATAACGTCCAGGTGCTGAAGGGCAATTATCATGGTTCTGCTTCTCAGTATATCACTATCCATGAAGGAATCCGCGCCGCGGCGGGAGACGGCATCCGGATGGTATTCTCTGAGGGATGCCACCTCTATAAGGATAAGCTGGAGCCCCTTTCCGCCGGCCCCAACGACAGGCTCTCCGAAGCGGACGCTGTAGCGCGGATGGCGGACGTGGTTATCCTCTGCCTGGGGTTGGATTCCACTCTGGAAGGGGAAGAAGGCGACACCGGCAACAGCTATGCCGCAGGCGACAAGCTGGATCTGCTGCTTCCCGAGCCCCAGCGGGCTTTGCTGGAAACAGTGGCTGCCGCGGGCAAGCCTGTGGTGGTGGTGCTCACAGCGGGCAGTGCTATGGATCTTTCCTATGCTCAGGAGCACTGCAGCGCTATTGTGCAAGCCTGGTATCCAGGCGCCCTGGGCGGACGGGCTGTAGGTGAGATCCTCTTCGGGGATGTGAACCCATCCGGCCGTCTGCCGGTTACCTTCTATTCCTCCGAAAATACCCTGCCGGATATCAAGGATTACAGCATGAAGGGCCGCACCTACCGTTATATGGAAGAAAAGCCCCTTTATCCCTTCGGCTATGGCCTTTCTTACACTTCCTTTGCCTATTCCGGGTTGGAAGCGCCCGCTTCTGTGCAGGCCGGGGAAGCCCTGACAGTATCTGTGAACGTAAAGAACACGGGCGCTGTGGAGGGCGATGAGGTTGTGGAAGCATATATTTCCCGGAAAGGTCTGGAAGATCAGCCCATCCGCAGCCTCTGCGGCTTTGCCCGCGTCCATCTGAAGGCGGGCGAGGAAAAGAAGGTGGAGCTCACCGTCAGCCCCCGCAGCATGCTGGTGGTGGCTGAAGACGGCAGCCGGAGCATTCCCGCCGGAGAGTGTGTGCTTTCCGTGGGCGGCGGCCAGCCCGATGAGCGCACCCTGGAGCTCACCGGCTCCCCCTGCCTGGAGGCCTCCTTCCGTGTTGAAGGCAGCAAGGGTATAGATTGAGTTGAACGGCAGGTTTGCATGCCTGCTCACGCTATCCCTGCTATGCATGCCATTATATTGTAACCGTGTCCCCGCTTCTGCTTTTTGACAGGAGTGGGGCGTTTTTGTTGATATAAATTGTATTTGTTAATTATAATTTGGTAAAATATATAAATTCCCGCAAAGAAAATGTTGCTTATGTCAATAGATTTCATAAATACAAAAGCATATACTGAAATCGAGGGAATGCAGTTAAAAATATAGAGGAAAGAAGGGGATTCCCATGGGCCGTTTATTGAGAAGATAGAATTGGGTTGCCGTTCCGGCGATATTTTTTATGGAATGGCAGGAGAGAAAGCAGGTGAACGCATGAACGATTTATATGCGCTGTATATGAGCCGGCCCGATCCGCCGCAGGGAAAAAGAAACAGAAAGCCGGAATCCCGCCGCAGGAAAACGGTAAAAAGGTGCGTCTGCTGGGGGCTTCTCGCCGCTATATTGGGGCTCATAGCCTGGAACCTGATACGCTATCCTCTTCGGGGGAATACGTATGATGTCCTCGGTATCAGCAGGGAGGAGATAGTGGAAGTGGGTGTCAATCACTATGGCAGGACATTATATATCACTGACAGGGAAAGTATGGAAACAATTTTGTCCCCGCTGGACTGCACCCTGCAGCGAGGCCTCAGCGATTATATTTTTCATACCTGCGGCGGCGATTGGGCTTTGTCTCTTATCACCCGTGAAGGGAAGAAAGTATCCTTCGGTATCTCCCCGGGAGGCAGCGGCGAGAACGACTATACGTGTTTAAGCATCGGCAGGTATTCTTATACATGTGATAAGGCATTTGACAGTAAAATTTTGGAAATATATTGGGAAGCTGAATTCAAAAAGGATTTTGAGTAATGGGAGGAATTGTGTGAAAAAAATTTTTGTTGTTGCTTCTGTAGTATATGCTGCGCTGCTAGTATTGTGCGCGTGCTCATGCTCATCCCACACAGCCGGGAATACGGCTGGAAGCGGAGGCGCAGAATCCAAAACGGGCAGCGGCTATGTACCTTCGCAGAATAAGGATGAAGCCCAATATATGTCGTCCGCAATCGGGGATATGGAAAAGGTCGTCATGAAGACGGAATACCCTGAGTACCCTTCCGATACAAAGGAGATACGGCTCTATATTTCCAATCAGAGCGACGGAGAAATTGGTTATGAAGGATATGCGTTTAGCTTACAGAAAAAAGTGGATGGAAACTGGCAGGATGTGGCATTTAAGACGGATAAAAACGGACAGGGGCCCAATTTCCCCGCTGTAGCGGTTGTTTTGGATCCGAAGAAAACCAATGAAATAGTAATTGAGCTGGATACATATTTTGAATTACCCTTGGAAGCAGGCACATACCGGATTCAAAAAGGAGAAGTAGCTGCGGAGTTTGAGATAAAATAGGACATTTTATACTACATAGGGCTTTACATAATTGCCAAAAGACTGCAGAGGCCGGATTTTCGGAAGAAAGAGGCTTTTTATAAACTGCTGGGAAATCTGGATAAGGCCTGGTGCTGATTGTATCTGTATTTTTGATTTTTGGGATTCCGGCTGTCCTTTCCTGTGACGGCCGGAATGTTTTAGTGTTTCAGTAAGATTGCTAATTTTTTTAATATTACAAAGAATTAACTATACAAATCGTGAATAAACTGATACAATACAAGATAAGAGGGAATAGGGTCCTTTGGGGCCGGAAACCCTATTTGAGAAAAGGGGGCATCCAATATGGGAAAAATCGTTGCAATCGGCGGCGGAGACGCGATGGCTGGCCAGACCAGGGAGATCGATGAATGCATTGTGCGCATGGCGCATAAGGAACGGCCGAAATTCCTCTTCCTGCCAACGGCAAGCGAGGATGCTGAACCGTATATCGTGTTTATCAATGCATATTTCTGTGGAATGGGTTGCGAGACCTCCACTCTGCGGCTGATCTCGGAAAAACCGGCCAGGAAGACAGTAGAAGAAAAAATTTCCTCTGCGGATATCATCTATGTGGGCGGAGGGGATACCTCTGCCATGATGCATGTATGGCATGAATACGGGGTGGATTCCTGCCTGCGCCGGGCGTATCAGCATGGCACGATCCTTTGCGGCACCAGCGCAGGGGCCATCTGTTGGGCTGTGTTCGGTCGCAGCGAATCGGATTCCACCATGAATCAGGGGTGGTGGGATTATGGCCGGGAAGGGGGACTTTCCCTAATTCCGGCAGCTATTTGCCCCCATTATAATCAAAAGGGTCAAGAAGGTTTCGATCGGATGATGGTGGGAGAGAAAATCCCCGGCATCGCTTTAGAAGATGGCGCTGCCCTGGTGGAAGAGGACGGCGTATACCATCTTTTGCGGGCTTCGGGCGGCGGCAGAGGTTTTTTGCTCAAATCCGCTCCCGGAATATCGGAAAAGACAGAGATCCGGGAAGGGGAATATTTCAGACTCTCTTGAGAGATGCAGAGAAATGCAGGCGCTGGGAAGCAGTTCTATGCTTCCCAACGCCTTTCTGCATACTTGGTAGCTAAACTTGAAGAGCTCTGATGGATATGGTAGTATTATCCACACAAGTGCTATTTAATAGCAGAGAAATTATGGACGGCAGGAGATTGCCGGGGCGTGAACCAGTATCTGAGAGCCTGAAGGGATCTTAGAATAGGAAAAGGGGTCAGAACTAACTACCCCAAGGAGGAATCGGAATGGATAGGCAGAAAAGAAGGAAAGACGCCGGAGAAGAAGAGCAAGCGGTAGTGCGGTCTACAGTTTCTATGAAGCCTCCGAAACTGCCGGATGCATCGGATCAAGAACCTCTTACATCGGCAATACGCCGGGCAAAAGAGGAGGAAGACGTACGTGGAAGGTTATTTATTGGTGATGAACTGGAAAATACAGCCCTGGTTGGGGCGGATTTTTATGGCTGCACCTTTTCGGAATGCCGGCTTTCCGGATGGCAACTGGAGGAAGTGCATTTTTCTGACTGTTTGTTTCAGGGCTGCGACCTTTCCGGCCTTCGGCTGGAGGGAGGCGGCTTCCACAGAGTGGAGTTCCGGGGCTGCCGCCTGATGGGTGTTTCTTTTTCGGGAACGCTGTTTGATAGTGTATTCCTTTTGAACTGCGGCGCCTCTTATGGGAATTTTGCGGAGTGCCAATTTCGGAGCTGCCTTCTGCAGAGATCGGATTTTTCGGAGGGCTCCTTTGGAGGAAGCCAGTTTCAGAAAAGCGCTGTGGAAGAATGCCGTTTCCGGCTCACAGAATTTTTTCACGCGGGGATCGAA
>OBLO01003924.1_pt1 | contig 10216 bp, 5 predicted proteins | sample 1519401 | NCBI WGS metagenome assembly OBLO01 (sample SAMEA2602897, study PRJEB22501) | metagenome | reverse complement strand
GCGTCAAGGAGATCATGCTGGACAAAAAGTTCGGCGCGTCCGGCAACCATGTGGTCGTCGAGGAGTTTCTGACCGGCCCCGAGGTCAGCGTGCTGTCCTTCTGCGACGGCAAGACCGTCAAGCCGATGGTCTCGAGCATGGACCACAAGCGTGCTCTCGACCACGACGAGGGCCTGAACACCGGCGGCATGGGCACCGTGGCCCCGAACCCCTACTACACGCCCGCAGTCGCCGAGCGCTGCATGCAGGAGATTTTCCTGCCCACGGTTGCGGCCATGCAGGCCGAGGGCTGCCCCTTCAAGGGCTGCCTGTATTTCGGCCTGATGCTGACCCCCGACGGCCCGAAGGTCATCGAGTACAACTGCCGCTTCGGCGACCCCGAGACGCAGGTCGTGCTGCCCCTGCTGGAAAGCGACCTACTGACCGTGATGGAGGCCACAACGAACGGCACGCTGGACAAGACCGATGTCAAATTCAGCGACGGCGCGGCGGCTTGCGTCATCTTAGCCAGCGGCGGCTATCCCCTCGCCTACGAGAAGGGCAAGGAGATCACCGGCCTGACCGCGGGCCAGCTGGACGCCGCCGATGTGACGGTCTACCACGCCGGCACGGCCATCAAGGACGGCAGGCTCGTCACGAACGGCGGGCGCGTGCTGGGCGTGACCGCCACGGCCAACACCCTGCCCGAGGCGCTGAAAAAGGCGTATGCTGCCACGGAGAGCATCCATTTTGACAAGCTGCACAAGCGCAGTGACATTGGGGCAAGAGCGCTGGCAGCGATGCAGTAAAAAGGCTTCCCCATCTGGGGAAGCTGTCACCGAAGGTGACTGATGAGGGCAAACTTCCCGCAGCTTTCCGTCAACGGGATACAGCGGTACACTTTCCCCTCATCCGGCCTCGGACGGGGCCTCGGCCACCTTCCCCCCAGGGGGAAGGCTTTCCGTCCGTCACTTCCTGCAAATCTAACTCTCAGGAGGAAATACAATGGTATATCGCATTTATGTTGAGAAAAAGCCCGGCTTTGACGGCGAGGCACAGGGGCTTCTGCATGAGCTGGTCGATCTGGTCGGCATCCAGAATCTGACCGGTCTGCGCCTTTTGAACCGCTACGACGTCGAGGGCATCGACGCAGTGCTGTTCCAGCAGGCTGTGCCCACCGTGTTCAGTGAGCCGCCTGTTGACGTGACCTACGACAAGCTGCCCGACGCCAAGACCGTTTTTGCTGTCGAGTACCTGCCCGGCCAGTTTGACCAGCGCGCCGACTCTGCCAGCGAGTGCATCCAGCTGCTGAGCCAGGGCGAGCGCCCCGCGGTGCGCTCCGCCCGCGTCTACCTGCTGGACGGCGACCTGACCGACGCCGACCTGGCTGCCATCAAGAAGTACGTCATCAACACCGTCGAGGCCCGCGAGGCAAGCCTTGACGAGCGCAGCACCCTGAAAATGGAGTTTGCCATCCCGACGGAGGTCGAGACGCTGACCGGCTTCACCGCGCTGGACGACGACGCGCTGGAAGCGTTCCGCAATGAGAAGGGCCTGGCGATGGACCATGCGGACATCGTGTTCTGCCAGAACTACTTCAAATCCGAGCACCGCGACCCGACCATCACCGAGATCCGTCTGATCGACACCTACTGGTCCGACCACTGCCGCCACACGACGTTCGGCACGATCCTGGACGACGTGAAGATCGACGACGAGCTTGTGCAGGCCGCATTTGACCGCTACATGGCACTGCGCGCCGAGACGGGCCGCGACAGGAAGAACCGCACCCTGATGGACTGCGCGACCATCGGTGCCAAGGCGCTGAAGCAGCGCGGCATTCTGAAGAACCTTGACGAGAGCGAGGAGATCAACGCCTGCACCGTCAAGATCAAGTGTGACGTGGACGGTGAGCAGCAGGACTGGCTGTTCCTGTTCAAAAACGAGACCCACAACCACCCCACTGAGATCGAGCCCTTCGGCGGCGCAGCGACCTGCATTGGCGGTGCTATCCGTGACCCGCTGTCCGGACGCAGCTATGTCTATCAGGCCATGCGCGTGACCGGTGCGGCTGACCCGCTGAAGCCTGTTTCCGAGACAATGCCCGGCAAGCTGCCCCAGCGCAAGCTGGTCACGACGGCTGCCGCGGGCTATTCCAGCTACGGCAACCAGATTGGCCTTGCCACCGGTCAGGTCGCAGAGCTGTACCACCCCGGCTACGCCGCCAAGCGCATGGAAATCGGCGCAGTTGTCGGCGCGACGCCTGCCAGCCATGTCCGCCGCGAGGAGCCCGCCCCGGGTGATGTCGTCATCCTGCTGGGCGGACGCACGGGCCGCGACGGTGTCGGCGGTGCCACCGGTTCCTCCAAGGCGCACAAGCTGACAAGCCTTGAGACCTGCGGTGCCGAGGTGCAGAAGGGCAACGCGCCCATCGAGCGCAAGCTGCAGCGCCTGTTCCGCCGCGAGGACGCCTGCCGCCTTATCAAGCGCTGCAACGACTTCGGCGCAGGCGGTGTGTCTGTCGCCATCGGTGAGCTGGCCGACGGCCTGCACATCGACCTGAACAAGGTCACCCGCAAGTACGAGGGTCTGGACGGCACCGAGCTGGCCATTTCGGAGAGCCAGGAGCGCATGGCCGTGGCCGTTGCCGCCGAGGACGCCGAGACCTTTATGAAGTACGCCGCCGAGGAAAACCTTGAGGCGACTATCGTTGCCACCGTCACCGAGGAAAAGCGGATGCGTGAGGTCTGGAACGGCAAGACTATCGTTGACCTCTCCCGCGAGTTCCTGAACTCCAACGGTGCCGAGCGCCACGCTGATGCGCACATCCTGCCGGGCCATGTCTGGCAGCCCCAGTTTGCCGGTGCAACGTTTGAGCAGAAGCTGGAATCCATGGTCAGCGACCTGAACGTCTGCAGCCAAAAGGGCCTGGGCGAGCGGTTCGACTCCACCATCGGCGCAGCCACCGTGCTGATGCCCTACGGCGGCAAGTACCAGCTGACCCCGACCATGGCCATGGCCGCCAAGCTGCCTGTGGACGGCGAGACAACGACCTGCTCCGGCATGGCGTGGGGCTTCAACCCCTACCTGACCGAGGCTGACCCCTACCGCGGTGCCTACCTGGCCGTGGTGGAGAGCGTGACCAAGCTGGTCTGCGCGGGCTTCCACCATGAGGATATGTACCTGACCTTCCAGGAATATTTTGAGCACATGAACGACAAGCCCGAGCGCTGGGGCAAGCCGCTGGCCGCCCTGCTGGGCGCACTGGATGCCCAGATGGGCCTGGGGATTGCGTCCATCGGTGGTAAGGACTCCATGTCCGGCAGCTTTGAGGGGCTGGACGTGCCCCCGACGCTGGTCAGCTTTGCAACGGCCATCGGCAACACCCGCGACGTGCAGAGCCCCGAGTTCAAGAAAGCCAACAGCTCGATCGTCATCTTGCGCCCCAACTATAAGAACGGTCTGCCCGAGATCGGCAGTCTGGTTGCCATTTACAAGACCGTCGAACAGATGATCGACGAGGGCAAGGTGCTGGCCGCTGCGACGCCGGGTTACGGCGGCGTGGCCGAGGCGCTGTTCAAAATGTGCGTCGGCAACCATGTCGGCCTGCAGCTATCCAACGATATCGACCTGAACGGCCTGTTCAAGCCTGCCTACGGCGCGGTCATCCTGGAACTGCTGGATGCCTCCGCCGGTGAGTTCCTGGGCTTTACCACCGTGGACTACACGCTGGAAGCCGAGGGCAAGCACATCGACCTGGCCCGCCTGCAGGAGCTGTGGGAGCAGAAGCTCGAGCCTGTGTTCCCCTACCGCAAGGCCGGTGAATTTGTACCCGCACTGGAGCATGACTGCCCTGCCAACAAGCGTGTGGCCCCCGCTGTGCGCCTGGCGACGCCGCGGGTCATCATCCCGGTGTTCCCCGGCACGAACTGCGAATACGACACGGCCCGCGCCTTCCGCCGTGCCGGCGGTGATCCGCACATTCTGGTTTTGAAGAACCTCTCCCCCGCTGACGTAGCCGAGAGCTGCGAGGCGCTGGTGAAGGAGCTTGACCAGGCGCAGATTTTGATGCTGCCGGGCGGTTTCTCCGGCGGCGACGAGCCGGACGGCTCCGCAAAGTTCATTGCTTCCTTCTTCCGCAACCCGGCGGTGGCCGACGCCGTCAACCGTCTGCTGAACCAGCGTGACGGTCTGGCCTTGGGCATCTGCAACGGTTTCCAGGCGCTCATCAAGCTGGGCCTGGTGCCCTACGGCGAGATTCGTCCCATCACGGCGGACGACCCGACGCTGACCTTCAACACAATTCACCGCCACCAGTCCATGCTGGTGCGCACCCGCGTTGCCAGCAACAAGAGCCCCTGGCTGAGCCGCTGCGATATCAACGACGAGCATCTGATTGCCATCAGCCACGGCGAGGGCCGCTTTGTCTGCAACGAGACGCTGCTGAACCAGCTGATCGACAACGGCCAAATTGCGACGCAGTACGTTGACCTGACCTGCCGCCCGACGATGGATATGCGCTACAATCCCAACGGTTCTGTGCTGGCCATTGAGGGCATCACCAGCCCAGACGGCCGTGTCTTTGGCAAGATGGGCCACAGTGAGCGCTGCGGCGAGCAACTGTACAAGAACGTCACCGGCGACAAATACCAGCCAATCTTTGAGGGCGGTGTGAATTACTTTAAGCTGTAAGAAAGTAGAGGACTTTTCCCATGGCACAACATGACCGTTATATTTCCCCTTTCTCCACCCGCTATGCTTCGGACGAGATGCAGTATATCTTCTCCGACGACAACAAGTTCCGCACCTGGCGCAAGCTGTGGATCGCGCTTGCCAAGGCCGAACAGAAGCAGGGTCTGGCAATAACCGATGAGCAGCTTGCCGAGTTGGAAGCCCACAAGGACGACATCAACTACGAGGATGCCATCGCCCGTGAGAAGCTGGTGCGCCACGACGTTATGAGCCATGTCTACGCCTATGGCCTGCAGTGCCCCAAGGCAAAGGGCATCATCCATCTGGGCGCGACCAGCTGCTATGTCGGCGACAACACCGATGTTATCGTCATGCGCGAGGCTTTGCAGCTGGTGCGCAAGAAGATCATCGGCGTGCTGGCAAACCTGGCTAAGTTCGCCGACGAGTACAAGTCTATGCCCTGCCTGGCCTACACCCACTGCCAGCCCGCGCAGCTGACCACCGTCGGCAAGCGTGCCACGCTCTGGATGAACGAGCTGTACATGGATCTGGAAGCCATCGACTACCAGATTTCCCAACTGGCGTTGCGCGGCGTCAAGGGCACCACCGGCACCCAGGCCAGCTTTATGGAGCTGTTCAACGGCGACTCCGCCAAGATCAAGGCCGTCGAGGCCGACGTCTGCGCCCAGATGGGCTTTACCAAGGTCGTGCCGGTCTGCGGCCAGACCTACAGCCGCAAGGTGGACTACAATGTGCTGTCCGCCGTGGCAGGCATCGGCCAGTCCGCCATGAAGATGGCGACGGACATCCGCCTGCTGGCGAACTTCAAGGAGATGGAGGAGCCGTTTGAGAAGAACCAGATCGGTTCCTCCGCTATGCCCTACAAGCGCAACCCCATGCGCTGCGAGCGCATCTGTGCGCTGAGCCGCTACCTGATGGTGGATGTGCTGAACCCCGCCATCACTGCCGGTACCCAGTGGTTTGAGCGCACGCTGGACGACTCCGCCAACAAACGCATTGCGATGGCCGAGGGCTTCCTGGCTGCTGACGCCATCCTGAACATCCTGCTGAACGTCTCCGACGGGCTGGTCGTCTACCCGAAGGTCGTCCGTGCCCGCGTCATGGCCGAGCTGCCGTTCATGGCAAGCGAGAACATCATGATGAAGGCCGTCAAGAAGGGCGGTGACCGTCAGGAGCTGCACGAGCGTCTGCGTGAGCACGCCGTGGCCGCCGCTGCCGTTGTCAAGCAGGAGGGCAAGCCCAACGACATGATTGCCCGCGTCGAGGCTGACCCCGCCTTCGGCCTGACCCGCGAGGAAATCGAGGCCGAGCTCTCCCCCGAAGCCTTTACGGGCCGCAGCGCCGAGCAGGTCACCGAGTTCCTGCGCGACGTCATCCAGCCCGTGCTGGACGCCAATAAAGAGGACCTGGGCCAGCATGTGGAGCTGAACGTCTGATTGATTGCATTGTAAATTGTAGGGGCGAATGTTTGCATCCGCCCGCAGGTCGATGACAAGCATCGACCCCTACAACATAGTAAAAGCCCCGCAGCGTCTTTTGTTGAACAGCGCCCCACTTGTTAGATAGTATATCATACTGTCTAACAAATGGGGTGCTGTTCATTTTTTGAATTCTGGCGTATATCGTTTGTTTGGTACTCCTTTTGGCATAGCAAAACACCCCACTTATTAGATAGTATACCATACTGTCTAACAAATGGGGTGCAGTTCACATCATCAGTGCAACTATCTTTTTAACCTTTTTAAGCATTTTTTTCATCTCCTTGCAGATTGTTAAATAGTGCCTTCACATCATCTATAAGCATTGGATTAACAGTTGCCATACTGTTATAATAAGGTTCACTTCCGTCAATAGAGAAAAGCATCTGATAACTACTTCTCCCTTGGAGAAAATACAAATCCACCCCATCATATTCAGTACCACCACGGTATTTTGCAATGAATCGCATATGTAGCGGATCTGAAACGAGGCTTGCATCCGATGCGTCCGTCACCTGATGTCTATATACAATATAGAGACAGATTGTCTTATCTGACGGCAATTCAATACATTGCCCATAAATATCAGGTCCTATCGTTTTGCATTCATCAATCCACTCATTAATTGCCGAATATTTTTTTAGTTGTATAGCAGGAACAGAATAAAAAGCTTTATGTTGATAATTTTCTCTTAGAACAAACCCACTTGCAAGTATAGCAACTACTGCCAGTATGGCAAGCCCAATAAAGCATATTCCGCCGAGAAGAATCTTCATCGGTGAATCTGTCTTCTTTCCCCTTACTTCCTGCACTACAATAGCAACTAATATTAGGACAACCGATATTGCAGGGATAAAAAACAATGCCACAATTCCAATAGAAAAAAAGCAGAGAAATGCTATCCCAACATATACTGCCCAAAGTTCAATCAACAATCTCTTTGTTAATCTCTTTTTACAAACAGTTCTTGCATTGCCTTCATCTTCGGTAGACGATTTATTCTCCATTTCCTGTAGGCCTAGAATATCTATCAGTCTATGTGCATTTGTAACACTGGGTGTTGAAATTTCTTGTTCCCATTTTGCAATCGTTTGTCTCGATACTCCAAGTTCTGCCGCCAAGGCCTCTTGCGTTAGTCCTTTTCGCTTTCTTGCCTCGGCAATTTGTTTTCCCGACAACATGCACTACACATCTCCTTTCTATTATCTTCTTCTAATACTGATTAAATCAAATTCGTCGCATACTTTCAAGCACTTTTATGACTACTTTATGTTAACTCCTTGATTTTTTGCTTATTATCTTAATATAGTTTCCTGCATTCTCCACAATAGTCTGATAGCATCCGCGCTAATTTTGCTCTGCCCTTTTTGGTTTTCGCTTACTCTCGCCACGATGTACGAACACGACACTGCTGCCATCAACTGCTACAATGCCACCTTGACCACAGACGGCAACTTTGCAACGGGCAGGGCCTCGGCTGGTGCCGACCGATAATGCGCAGAAATATCGCCTGTTTGAATTCATCACAAACGGAGAAAGAATTTGGATGTGTTAGACACATGTGCGTTGCGGATTTTTCTGAATCGGTGAACAACAACAATCCCCAATGTAAGGCGCTGCGGGGTGTTTTTTATACAATTTTTTCTGTCGACTTGTACAAAAAACGCCCCGACGGTTTGTCGGGGCGTTGGGGTTATTCTGTGGGGCTTTCGGGGTCGGTCTCCTCCTCGGGGGACGTGGTCGGCTCCGGGGTGGGTGTCGGTTCGGGGGTATCGGGGGCGAAGTAGGCGCGGATGTCGCCGTCGCTGCGCTGGGTCGAGATGTCGAGCACGCCCTTATCACCGGCGGCCAGACCCTTTTCCGGGTCGGTTAGCGCGGCAGCGGCCAGTCGCAGCTTGTAGGCGAGGTTCGTCTCACTGCCCAGCAGCACCTGAACGCGGTTTTGGTAGGTGAACTCAATATCACTCAGATCCTGGATGTTCAGCGCCGTCGTGCCGTCAAACAGGTTGTTCTCCTGCAGGCCGTCCCGCATTTCGGTCAGCGTTTGCAGTGCGCTGGCCTGCAGACCCGCTGTCTCCGCTGTGGCCTGCTGGGTCTCGCTAAGGAGTGAGTTATAGCTCTTGGGCTCGATGTTCTGCCCCACCACGGGGGAGAAATCTGTGGGCAGCGACATGGTCAGCAGAATCAAGCCGTCCGGCTGGCTGACGTCGGTGCGCAGAATTTTGAGGGAGTCGCTCAAGACCATCCACCCGCCTGGGTACATACAGGCGAACCGCTCCGTGGCGGGCTCGACCTTGATGATGACCGCGGCGGGCAGTTGGATCTCCACAGCGACACGCTCCAAATACGGGAACTGAAGCGCCAGCTGCTGGGTCTTTTCCGCGGTGGAGAAGGCGAACAGGTTGGAGTTTTTCTCGATGCCCAGCGCCTCGATCAGCTCGTCGGACGTGTAGATGCCGGTATCGACGGGCTGGGAGCGGTCATAGCTCTCTACCCGGAAGATCGTGACCTTGAACAGAAGGTTGATCGACACAAACGCACCCACGGCCAGCACGGCCAGCACGCCGAGTGCCCCCAGCAGACGGCGGCGGCGCTTTGCCCGTATGATCTCCGCCTGTGTGACGCGGCGCGTGCGCCTTGGCGTGCCGGGGCGGTAGCCTGCCTTCTGGGGATTGATCTCCTGCGCAGGGCGCTGCCGCAGGGGCGCATGCGGAGCAGGCGCGGCCTTTTCAGGCGGCGCTTTGGGGCGCGGGGCGTTCCTTTTTTCAAGGCCCAAGCGGCTGCCCATACTGCGGCGGGACTGTTGGGCGTAGGAGCCGTTTGCGGATTTTTGCCTGCGGCTGCGCTGGTTGCGGTCCATAAGCGGCTCCTTTCCGGTGAATTTTGGGGCGGTTGCCCGTGGGTGGATGGTACGTTGGGCGGGCGCATATAGAATGCGCCCCTATGGGGTGTGGCCCGGCGACGCTCGTCGCAGCGGGCGGGCGAACGATGTTCGCCCCTACAGGGTGTATGCAGCCTTGCTTAGCCGTTGACCAGCTTCAGCAGCTTTTCGGTAATCAAATCAAGGCTGTGCGGGTTGCCGAGGGTCTTGGCGTTGGCGCCCATCTCGGCCAGCTTACCGGGGGATGTCAGCAGGGTCTCGACAGTTTTGACAAGACCGTCACCGGTCAGGTTCTTTTCCTCGATGACGACTGCCGCACCGGCCTTTTGCAGCTCAAGGGCATTGTAATACTGGTGGTTTTCGGCCACGTTCGGGCTGGGGATCAGCACCGATGCGCGGCCCACGGCCTCAAGCTCGGCCAGCGTCAGTGCGCCGGAGCGGGCAATGACGAGATCTGCCGCGGCCAGCAGCTGGGGCATGTTGTTGATATACTCCGTCACGACGAGGTTCTCGCCGGGGGCAAAGCCCTTTTCCTTTTCCAGTCCTTCAAACAGCTTGACGCCGCGGCTGCCGGTGGCGTGCAGGTGCAACACATTCCGGTGCGTCTGCTTCTCCCAGGCGCAGAGGTCGGCCACGACCTGATTGATGCGGTCCGCACCGAGACTGCCGCCGAAGCTCAAAATCACGGTGCGGTTTCCGGCGTTCAGCTTGGCGCGCGCTGCGGCGCGGTCCGCGGTCAGCACCTCGGGGCGGACAGGGTTGCCCACGACGGTGGTTTTTTCCGGCGCGCCGAGCTTTTCAACCGCGTCCGCGCTGGCGGCCAGCACAATGTTGACCTCCTTCGCCAGCAGCTTGTTGGTCACGCCCGGGAAGGCGTTCTGCTCATGGATGGCTGTCTTGATGCCGCGCCGGGCTGCCGCGCGGACGATAGGCCCGCTGACGTAGCCGCCGCAGCCGATGACAAGGTCGGGCTTGACCTCGTTCAGAATCTTCCGGGTGCGCGGGCCGGACAGCGCCAGATGCCAGATGGCTACGATGTTGCGGCCAATGTTTTCCAGGCTTAAATGGCGCTGGAAGCCGTTGATTTCAATGTGATGGAAGGGGTAGCCTGCCTTCGTGACAAGGCCGTACTCCATCCCCTCGCGGCGGCCCGCAAAGTGGATCT